>Ga0163150_10006924_pt1 | contig 13606 bp, 6 predicted proteins | sample OliLakLV19P2IB_FD_148628 | JGI IMG/M metagenome (GOLD analysis project Ga0163150, IMG submission 148628) | Freshwater microbial mat bacterial communities from Lake Vanda, McMurdo Dry Valleys, Antarctica - Oligotrophic Lake LV.19.P2.IB | ecosystem: Environmental > Aquatic > Freshwater > Lake >...
TCATATCGGTGACAGAACTCGAAGTCGATGAGCTTCAGCCCCTCGCGGCGATCGACCAGCAGATTGTCGATGCTGGCGTCGACCAGCGCGTAGCCCGCGTCATAAACCTTCTCGAGCGCGCGAATGGCCTGCCGGGCCACGCCCAGTGGCAACAGCCTGCCTGACGAGCGGCGATAGTCCAACACGTTGTCGTAGTAGGGCACGACCAACCAAGAGGGGGCGCATTCGAGCAGCGGCGGCACCTCGGCCACGACGGGCGCCAGTGCTTTGAGCGCCTCGACCTCGCGCTGGCAGAACCGCTCCTGGTTGGCCTTGAAAGTTTTCTTCACGGCGACCTGTCCGTCACGCTCGACCACTTCGATCTTTGCCCGGCGCCCAAAGCGGGTCGACGTGGCGATGACGGGTTCGGCGGTGCGGTAGTTGCTTTGCAGCCGCGCGACCTCGCCCAGCACTTCGTCGAGCGCGTGCGGAAGAATTGTGCGCAGATAATCGAGCGCCTCGCGGCCATTGTCGCTGGAATGCACCACGTTGCAGTGACTTGACGGCGGCAGGCCCTCGTTGAACGCGTCGCGGATCTTATTCTTCGTGAGCAGGCGGGCGTTGACCAGAAACGGAAACTTGCGGCGGTCGCGACGCGACGGTCGGATGGGGTCGGTGTCGTAGGCCACGATGGCGACCGCCGGCGGACCGCCGCTGGCGGGCCACGGTCCGGCGCCCCAGTTGCCGCCGCGGATTGATCGGGACACGGCCGACACGTGCTCGGCGGCGATGGTGTGCGTGCGGACGACGACGAACCCGTGCCGCTCCAGCAGGGCGGTCGCCTTGGCCGCGCCGCCACGGGCAACTGCCGCTGCCCGCAGCAGGAACACCGACAGGCCTGGGTCGCCGTGGTCGCGCTCGGCGACGACGCGCGTGCGGAGCCAGCCGTTGCGGCGCCCCAACCTCACCAGCATGTCGTGCGGCGGTCGCCAGCCGCGCGCGTCGAGGTAGGCGTCGAGATCGATCAGTGTGATCGGCACGTCGATGCCGAGCGCCGCGGCGAGACGCCGCAGGATGTTCGTATAGTCGTGCTCCGCGCTCGTGACGCCGGAGACTGTCGTGCGGTCCAGCGGCAAACCCGACTTCGCGCCTTTGTGGTAAAGCGCGTGGTAAGCCAGGCTGAGAAAATGATCTTCTGGCGAGGGCACGTGGCACAAGCCGCGGCGCAGCTCGGCCCGGGCGAGGATCTGTTCCGCCACGTACGGAGGGAAGTAGGGCATCCGCCGATAGTCGGCGCCAGGCAGTCCGGTGGTGGAGTACAGGTCGACCGGCTGCAGCCCCGGACCTTCGTCCAGCAGGGCGGAAACGGAGTCCAGGTCGGCGTCGTCAACCAGCAGGTCCAAGTCTTCGCCCGGCGGGAGCGTGGGCAGAGTTTCGAACCAGCGCAACACGGCGTGCCGCACGCCCGCACGTTCCAGCCGGCGCAAGAATCGCTCGACTCCCAAAACGTGCGGTACGAAGCGCCGCGCCGCGCGTTCCTGGCGGCGGCGGACGCCGAAGGTCAGCAACCGAACCGTTCCGCCGCGACTGTCAGAGAGGGTCAACAGCAGCGGAGGGGTGATGCGCCCGAGCAACCATTGGGCCAGGCTCAATAGGACAGAAACGACCAGCCAAGGCGTGGGCCGCACTCGCAGGGCGATCCAACTGGCGTGGCGCAGGGAGCGAAAGCGTCCGAGATGCAGGCCGCTGCCACTATTGAGCACCAGCACCTCGCCGTTGTTTTGCCGAATTGCCCGCGCAGTGCGGGCCGAGGTCACACGCGATTGCAATCCCGGGTGCATGTTCGCCAGTCGCGCAGCCACGGCCTCGCTGCGCGTCACGGCGAGATACTGATGGTAGCCTGCGCGCGAAAGCCCTTCGCCCAGCGCGACGTCGGTCGCGCCGAACTCGATGATCCGCAAACCAGGATGCCAGAGCTTCGTGATGTACATTGGCGTATCGTGAACCGGACGAATCCGTATCCGGACAATGGCTGTCGGCGCAACGCAAGCGGGGCGGGACGATAGCAAATCGAGCCGCGTGCGATAAGAGCATAATCGTGACCCCTTTGCCACGTTTTGGCGGCGCAAAACGCGATGAGCAATGGGTGGCCTAAATGCGCTAGTTACGGCGGCACGCTAGCTGATGCATGCTGTCTCACAGCGCCTGCCGGCGGGGAATTTCGGGAGAGAAGTCGGGCATTCGTGGACTTTGACGAAAGAGTCGGTTTTGACGATGCCGAAACTGACCTCATGCCAGTGGGTCACGACACGCCGCATTTCAGGTGAACGACCGATGAAGGCGAAGCTAACCGTTCTGATTCCCTGTAAGAACGAGCGCCAGAACATCCGCGAGTGCATCGAATCGGTGCGCGGTCTGGCCGACGAGATCCTGATTGCCGACTCCGGCTCGACCGACGGCACGCTGGATAGTGTCCGTGAGATGGGCGGCTGCCGGATCATCGAGCGCGAATACGTTCACTCGGCAAACTTCAAAAACTGGGCCATCCCCCAGTGCAAGCACCCTTGGGTGCTGATCGTCGATGCCGACGAGCGCGTGACGCCGGCACTGGCAGCCGAGATTCAGCAAGTCCTTGAATCGCCGTCCAGCGAGGTGGACGGCTACTGGGTCGGGCGCAAGAATCATTTCCTCGGCTACCACATCGCACATTGCGGCTGGAATAGCGACGACGTGCTGCGGCTGTTTCGCCGCGACGTATCACGATACCGCGAGCGTTGGGTCCATGCCGAGGTCGAATTGCCCAAGGCCCGGGTTCGCCGCCTGGACAACCCTTTCGACCACTTCACGGCCTGGACCTCCGAGCAGCATTGGCACAAGCTCAACCGCTACGCCACCTGGGGCGCGCTCAATCTGCGCGACGAGGGACACAAAGTCAGCACATTCGCAATGTTCTTTCGCGCGCCGCTGCGATTTCTGCAGCTCTACATTCTGCGGTTGGGCTTCCTGGACGGCATGCCGGGATTGCACGTCTGCGCCTACACGGCCTTCTACGTCTTCATGAAGCAGGCCCGGCTGTGGGAACTGCATCATGCCAAACGTCCCGCGGACGCTGACCCAGTGCCCCAAGCGCCGGCCGTGCTGAAATTTCCGGCCGCCGCGCATGAAGGCGTCACGGGCATTTCGGAACAGGCGCAGTCGCGAGCTGCCTGAGCCCTCTCACCTCTTCACTTCATCCGTCCGCATTAGAGCGAGGACGCGAAGAGAGGGTCGACCCAGTAGTTGCTGGCCTGGTAGCTGCTGGCTGGGAACCCGCCGTTTCCGTAGCCATAGACACCTCCGCTGGCGGCAACGCGGAGCGGCCCGCTGGTGTACTGCGACGCGAAGTAGTTGCGGTTCACGGCGTAGTGCCCCGAGTTGGTGTGGTACGACGCGACGTAGGTCGTGCCGGCCGTGATGGCCACCGGCGAGGAGAAGAGCACGGTCTGCCAGCCGCTGGCCGTCTCATTGACAAAGGTTCCCGTGGCCAGGAGTTGGCCCGTGGCGCTCCACAGGCTGGCGGTGTGGGTACCGGTGTTGGCGGCGCTCTTATAGAAGCGGATGCCCGTGATGTAGCCGCTGGTGGTAGCGCTGAACTTCACGCCCAGCTCGACCGCGGCATTATCTCCGCTGTCCACGATCGAGGGGTTGGTGGTGGTGGGCCAGAGGCTGGCGGTCACCGGCGCGGCCACTGCGGCGGTGGTAAAGGAACTGGCGGCGTCGGCCGCCAGGGCGTTGCCGGCCGTGTCCTTCACACCGCTGGCGCCACCCTTGACCACGATGGTGTAAGTCGTGGAATTGGCCAGGGTGGCCGTCGGTGTCAGCGTGACGGTGCGGGTGGCCGAGTTGTAGGCCACGCTGGTGGGCACCACGACATTGCTGGCGTTACGCAGATAGACGGTGCTCGAGTTGATCGAAGCGCTGTTGACGTCTTCGCTAAAGGTGACGGTGGGCGCAACGCCGGTGGCAGCGCCGGCACTGCCATTGTTCGGCGCGAAGGCCGTAATGGTCGGCGCGGTGTTGTCGACCGGGGGCGTGGTGCTGAGGACGACGTCGACCCAGTAGTTGCTGCCCTGGTAGGCCGTGGAGGGGAATCCGCCGGTGCCGTAGCGATAGACACCGCCGCTGACCGGGACCTTGAGCGAACCGCTGGCGTATTGGGAATTGAAGTACGAGCGGTTGACCGAGTACCGTCCGGAGGGGGCAAAGTACGAGGCGATGTAGCTGGTGCCGGCCGTGATGGCGACAGGAGACGAGAAGTTGACCTGCTGCCAGCCGCTGCCGGTCTCGCTGGTAAAGGTGGCCGTGGCCAGCAGTTGTCCACTGGCGCTCCAGAGGTTGGCCTTGTGGGCGCCGGTATTGGCCGCACTCTTATAGAACCGCAGACCGGTAATGTAGCCGCTGGTGGTGGCGCTGAACTTGACCCCCAGTTCGACCGCCGAGCCATCGCCCGAGTCGGCGACCGAGGGCGAGGTCGAACCGGACCAGAGGCTGGAAGTGACGAACGTCTGGGCGGCGACGGTGGTGAACGCACTGGTGGCGTCTACGGCCAGGGCATTGCCAGAAGTGTCTTTAACGCCCGAGGGGCCGCCTTTGACCACCAGGGTATAGGTCGTCGAGTTGGCCAGCGCCGCGGTCGGCGTCAGCGTCACCGTGTTGGTGGCTGCGTTGTAAGCGATGCTCGTCGGAATCACCGTGCCGTTTGAGTCGCGAAGGAAAATCGTGGACGAGTTGACGGTCGTCGCATCGAGTTGTTCGCTAAAGCTGACGGACACCGCCGTGTTCACCGCGGCGGACGAACTGCCAGTGGTCGGCGTAAAGCCGGTGATGGTGGGCGGCGTGGTGTCCTGCACCACCGCGGGCTGCACCTGAATGCTGACCTGATCGGTCGACTGCAAACTGCCATCGTTGGCAGTCAGCGCTAACACGTACGTACCCGCTGTGCTAAACGTCGCCACGGTCGAAAGCGCGTTGGCATTGCCAAATGAAACCGTGCCGGGTCCGCTGACCTTGGTCCAAGTGGTCGTGAGCGTTCCGCTGGGCAAGTTATCGTCGGTCGCGTTGCCCGTAAGGTTCGCCGTGCCGGGCAGCGTGATCGACTGGTCGGCGCCGGCGTTGACGGTGGGAGCAACATTGGTCGTGCCGGAGCCGCCGCCGGAACCTCCGGAGTCGCCCAGGTCGATGATCGTGCCGAACGCAGCGCCACTCTTGGTGGCCATCGCCAGGATCTGGTCACCGACGTTGGCCTTGCTGGTGGTCACGTCGTTGAAATTGCCTGACAGAACAGTCTGCACGTTTCCAAACTGGATGTTGCCCAAAGGCGACCCGCGCAGCACGATGTCGCCGCCGCCGGTGGCGTCGGTGTAGATCACGGCCAGCTCGTTGTGCGCTTCGCTTATGACGACGACCGGGCGAGTCCCCAGGTTGGCCACGGTGTAGGCATTGTCCCAGTTGCCCGAGGGCCGGCGGACCAGCAGCATGATGGTCGGTTGTCCGCCCGAGTCGTAGCTGGTCTTCACCGCGGCATACAAGGTGCCGTCGGACGTGGCGGCCAGGTGCATGTGATCGTCGGCAAAGCCCGCGCCGACATTTTTGGCCGATTGGCTGGCCGGCACTTCGTCGGCCGCCCAGGCGTTGGCCGCGGTGCCGTCGACATGGGTGCGGAAGCCAAACCGTTTACTGTTTTGATTGGACCAGAAGACACCGACTTTTCCGCCGGGCATGGCGATGATCGACGAGATATCGTCGCTCGAAATGCCGCTGGCCACGGTGATCGGCGCGCTGAACGAACTGTAGTCGCCGTCGGCGTAGCGGACCTCGATCGTGTTCTTCGTATCCGAGGCGATCCACATCCGGCCGGTGGAGTCGATGTCGAGCGTGGCGATCTCGACGTTCGAACCGAGTTGCACATCGATCACGTGCGGCTGCAAGGTCCAGAAGTCATAGCCCGTGGGTGTGGCTTCTAAGGTGACCAGTTCGGACGAAGTGCCTTCGAACATCAGCACGTGGGCCAGGTTGCCGACAACCTTGACGTCGGCCTGGGTCGAGCTGTCGCTGGAAAGCTGAAACACGGGGTCCCAAGTGCCACCGTCGAGCCGCCACAGCCACGTGCCCGAGTTATTCGGCAGCACGCTCCACCACGTGCCGTCGTTCTCCCAGACTTTGGATTGCGGCTTTTCGCCGGTCGACGAGGAGATCGAAATCGCCTCGGTGGGTTGGAGCACCAATGGATCCCACAGGCTGGTGGCGCTGAGCATCTGGCGGGTCTCGAGCCGCTCAGACGCGAACAGTCGGCGGCGTTGTCGGCGCCGAGGTTTCCGCGGAGGTGGGCAATCGCTACGTCGAAACCACGACCACATGGGAGCCTCCAGCCTTTCGACGACCTGGCAGACGGGACGGTCTGGGCAATGGTCGAGCACAGTGCGACCAGGTCGGAGTGTTAAGATGGGAAGAAAGGGGTAACTTTCAGGCTAGTCGGGCCCCTGGACGGTTCAAGAGTCGCCAGGCCGGAAGTCCCGTCTCCACGGGCATTAGGGGCCGATTTTGCGGATCGTGCGGCCCGCGTGGGCGGCGGGAACTTCAGGCTCACCGGCCCCAAGTGGGACCTTCATCTTGGCGGCGCCATTCCAGACCGTTGCGCCTGGGGCCCGCGTGGAAGAACGCGGCCGAGAGATGATCGCGCGCGAGACGTGTTGAACGTTTGACCGCCGCGCGCGCTGATTTCGGCACAGCAAAAAACTTCTCACTCGCGCCAGCACTCGAGCTGCGCGAGATTCAATTCGTCCGCGTATTCACCGCTGCGCCGCGATTCGCGAAGCGCAACACACTTGAACTTTTGCGCTGCGGTACGCCGGTTGCACGAAGCGTGCAGGGATACGGGTCACGGGTCACGTTGCCAAAAAAATAGGAGTAGAGTCATGCGTTTGCAGAATCGGACATTTCGCTGGGATCGCGCGGGCGCCGTCGTGGCGGCTGCCAGTTTGGTGGTGCTGTCGGCCGCAATTGCTACTGCGCAACAACCGGCTGCTCCTCGCCAGCCGCTGAGAGAAAGACAACCCATTCGTGAAAACTTGCGCGAGCGTGTGCAGCAAAACACCCCGCAGCGCGTCACGGCCAACCGGCCAGTCGACGGGGCGAATACGAACGATCGCCAGATCGCGGAGTGCCTGGCGATCGGCAATGAGAAGGAAGTGGCGCTGGGCACGTTGGCTGCTTCGCAGTCCGAGAACCCGAAGGTCAAGCAGTTCGCCGAGCAGATGGTCAAGGAACATTCCGACCTGCTGGCCAAGCTCGAGCAGCACGGCGCGCCGCGGATGGCGTTCAGCTTGGACCGCGGCACGGGCGCTAAAGTAACAGTCGACTCCGAGCGCACCGGCGTATCCGTCAACGCGGACGGCAACGCTCAACAAACGGCCGCCGCGAACAGCTCGGGCACCATCAATTTCAACCAGGTGCATCGAGAGATCGCGCAGAAGTGCATCGACAGTGCGCAGCGCGAATGGAAGGAGCACCGGGGCGCCGAGGCCGACATGGCCTATCTCGGCAGCCAATGCGTGGCGCATCAGGAGATGATTCATGCCCAGCAGGTGCTAAGGCCTTATGCCTCGCCGCAGATGCAGCAGGTGCTGGATCAAGGCATCGCCTCGGCCGAGTCGCACCTGAACCACGTCAAGCAGTTGATTCATGAGGTCGGTGAAAAGACGGCCCAACGCGAGCAGGATCGCAGTACGAGCAACTAGGGGTTTGTGTAGCGTACGGCCTCTTTCGAAGTGTCCCGCCGCCGGATCGCCCATAGGATCCGGTGGCGGGACAAATTTTTGCGCGCGGAGCGCAGCACGTCCCCGACCGCCGTCTGTGGTGCCTCGGTCTTGTTTTGATCGGTTGTGGGATGCAGACTGGTGGCAGGTCGGCAATCCTCCACGGGGACCATGCAATGAGACGCGGTGCGCTGTCGTTTTGGCTTTTGTTCCTGATGGTTGTCGCGGTGCGATCGGACGTCTACGGCGCCGAACCGGCCGCCGGCAAGCAACTGGCCGACCTGTTCGCCGAGAGTTGGGAACTCACTTTAAAAGAGGACCCGCTGTTTGCCACCCATGCCGGTGACGCGCGCTACAACGACCGCCTGCCGCGCGAGACCCTGGCCGATGCCCAGCGCCGGCTCGCGGCCGAGCGCGGGTTTCTGGCCCGGCTTGATGCGATCTCCCGCGATCAGCTCTCGCCGGCGGAGCAGGTTCACTACGACATCTTTCGCCGCCAGAGACGCGACGCGATCGCCGAATATGAATTCCAATCGCACCTGATGCCGCTGACAAATCGCTCGGGCTTTCATGTCGAGTTCCCGGAGCTGCCGCGCGAGGTGCCACTGGTCACGGTGCGCGACTATGAGAACTACATTGCCCGGCTGGCCGCGTTCTCGACGCTGGTCGACGACAGCATCGAACTGTTGCGCGAGGGAATGAAGCAGGGCGTCACGCAACCGGCGGCGGCGTTTGTCGACCTGGACAAGGCGCTGACGCCGCACGTGGTCGACGACCCGACGCAGAGTTTGCTGTACCTACCGCTGCGGGCATTTCCAGACGGCATCTCGGCTGCCGACCGCCAGCGTCTCTCGGCCGCGGCGCAAAAGGCGATCGCCGAATGCGTGGTGCCCGGCTATCGCAAGCTGTTGGATTTCATGACCCGCGAGTACGTGCCGGCCTGTCGACAGCAGATTGGCGCGTCGTCGCTGCCGCGTGGGCGGGATTTTTATCGCCACCGCATTCGCCGCTTCACCACGCTGGACGTCGACCCCGAGCAGGTCCACCAGACGGGCCTGGACGAGGTGCGGCGCATTCGCGCCGAGATGGACGCAGTGATCAAGCGGCTGGAGTTCCAGGGTGATTTCGCCGCATTCGTGGAGCACCTGCGGACGGACCCCAAGTTTTATGCCGAGACGCCCGAACAGTTGATGAAGGAAGTAAGCCTGGTGCTCAAGCGGATCGACGGCGAGCTGCCGAAGCTGTTCGGCACCCTGCCACGAACACCCTATGGCATTCGCGAGATTCCGGCGTTCATCGCGCCGCGCACCACGACGGCCTATTACATGCCGCCGGCCGGCGACGGCAGCAGGGCGGGCTTTTACTATGTGAACACGTACAACCTAAAGAGCCGGCCGTTGTTTGAGGTCGAGGCACTGTCGCTGCACGAGGCGGTGCCGGGTCATCATATCCAGATCGCGCTGCAGCAAGAGCTGACCGGCATGCCGCCGTTTCGCAGGTTCGCTCACGCCACGGCATTTGTCGAAGGCTGGGGTCTCTATGCCGAACGGTTGGGACTGGAGGTCGGATTCTATCGCGACCCGTACAGCGACTTTGGCCGGTTGAGCTACGAAATGTGGCGGGCCTGCCGCCTGGTGGTCGACACCGGCATGCACTATCTGGGCTGGACGCGCGAGCAGGCGATCACGTTCATGGCCGAGAACACGGCGCTGACGCTGCACAACATCACGGCCGAGGTGGACCGCTACATTTCCTGGCCCGGCCAGGCGACCGCCTACAAGATGGGCGAGCTGAAGATCCGCGCGCTCCGCAAGGAAGCCGAAGACCGGCTGGGCGACCGTTTCGACGTCAGAAAGTTTCACGACGTCGTGCTCGGCAGCGGCGCGGTGCCGCTGGACGTGCTGGAGCAAAACGTGCGGGCCTATATCGAACGGGCGGATGCGGCGAAGTGAAGGAAGAGTATGGGCGGACGTTTTGTCTGGCGGCGCCCGCCGTGCTAGAATCCTGGTAGAGGAGCCCTAACCGTGAGCGCTGATCTTTCGCCCGAGTACGACGCACTGGTAAGCCAATGGGTCGCAGACGGTCTGTTTCCTGACCGCCGTTCTGCACTGGATCACGCCGTTGAGCTTCTGCGCGAAGAGTCAGAGACCTTGGCCGCTATTCGTGAGGGACTGGCTTCGGCCGACCGCGGCGAGGGAACTCCGCTTGACGAGGTTGTCCGGACGCTTCGTAGCGAATACCAGATTCCCGACGAAGCATGACGTATCGCGTCATTTTCCAACCCAGGGCGTTGGCAGACCTGCGTGCGCAGTACGAGTATCTGGCCGAACGAAATCCGACGGCCGCGACGCGATGGTTCAATCAATTCGTGAAGGGTCTCGAGTCGCTCGCGGAGTTTCCACACCGCTGCGCGGTGTCACCCGCAAGTCGACGGGCAGGCCGCGAAGTTCGGCAGTATGTATTCGGCCATCGTGGCAATGCGCGGTGCGCATATTTCGTTATCGATACCGACTCGGTGCGAATACTATGTATTCGTCACTCGGCGCAATCCGGCCCGACGTCAGATGACTTTGAGTAGGTGAGTCGTCGACTCGGAGTGCAGTCGTTGACGTCACTTACCCTCTTGCAGCCCCAGCACCTTCACTAGAAACGCCCATTTGTCGGCGGCTTCCTCGATCAGCTTGCCCGTCGGTTTGCCGGCGCCGTGGCCGGCGCGGACGTCGATGCGGATTAGAATCGGCCGGTCGCAGCCTTGCGCGGCTTGCAGCGCCGCCGCAAACTTGAAGCTGTGCGCCGGCACCACGCGATCGTCGTGGTCCGCCGTGGTGATTAGCGTCGGCGGGTAGCAGGTGCCCGAGCGGATCGCGTGCAGCGGCGAGTATTTCACCAGCGCCGCGAATTCCTCGGCGTTGTCCGACGATCCGTAATCGTCGACCCAGGCGTGGCCGATTGTGAACTTGTGAAACCGCAGCATGTCTAGCACGCCGACCGCTGGCAGCGCGGCGCCGTAAAGCTCGGGTCGCTGGGTCAGGCAGGCGCCGACCAGCAGTCCGCCGTTGGAGCCGCCGCCGATGGCCAGCTTCGCGCTGGTCGTATAGCGCTTGGCGATGAGCCACTCGGCCGCGGCGATGAAATCGTCGAACACGTTCTGCTTCTGGGCCTTGGTGCCCGCCTTGTGCCAGGCCTCGCCATACTCGCCGCCTCCGCGCAGGTTGGGCACGGCCAACACGCCGCCACGCTCCATCCAGACCAGGTTCGACACGCTGAAGCTCGGCGTCAGTGGGATGTTGAATCCGCCGTAGCCAAACAAAAAGGCCGGCGCGCTACCGTCGGGCTTGAACCCGTTCTTGTAGCTGATGAACATCGGCACCCGCGTGCCATCCTTGCTGGTGAAGAAGACCTGCTCGGTCGTATATTCGGCTGGGCTAAAGGCCAGCTTTGGCGCGCGAAACGCGCTCGTGGCGCCGTCGCGGACGTCGCAACGATACACGACCGACGGCGACGTGTACGAGGCAAAGTTGAAGAAGCACACCGGGTCGTTTCGCTTTCCGGAGAAATCCACAATCGATCCCAGCCCCGGCAGCTTCACCTCGCGCTCGAATTTGCCGTGCAGGTCGAAAAGCTTGACCTCGGCGTGCGCGTCTTTCAGATAGTTGGCAAAGATCCGATTGCCCACCAGCGGCGCTGACCGCAGCGTGTCTTCGACTTGCGGCACTACCTCTTGCCAGTGCGCTGGCTCGGGCTTTCGCACGTCGATGGCGATCACGCGGCCTCGCGGCGCGTCGTTGTTCGTGCGGAAGTAGAGCACGTCGCCGACGTTGTCCAGCAGGTCGTAGCCCGCCTCGAAATTGTCGATCAGTTCGACGATCTTCGCTCTCGGCTCGTCCAGCCGCTTGTACAGGACGCGATTACGGTCGTCAGTGCTCTTGGAGACTGAGATCACTAGGAACTTGCCGTCCTGCGTGACGTCGTTAGAGAACTTCCATTCCTTCTCGTCCGGCTGTTCAAAGATCAACTGGTCGTCGCTCTGCGGCGTGCCCAGCGTGTGGTAGTAGATCTTTTGAAAGTAGTTGCTCGCTCTCAGGTCTTCGCCCGGTTTCGGTTCGGGATACCGGCCATAGAAGAACCCCTTGCCGTCCTTGGTCCAGGCGGCGAATGAAAACTTGCTCCAGCGCACGACGTCGGGCAGGTCCTGGGCAGTGGCGACCTCGCGCACTCGCCAGGTGATCCAGTCCGAGCCGGCATCGGCCAACGAGTAGGCCAGCTTTGTGCCATCGTCGCTGACCGCCATGCTCTGCAAGGCCACGGTGCCATCGGCCGAGAGCGTGTTGGGGTCCAACAGCACGCGGGGCGCGCCGTCCAGCGATTCGCTCGTGTACAGCACGCTCTGATTTTGCAGCCCGCTGTTGCGCAGATAAAAGTACCGCCCGCCCTCCTTGAACGGCGCCGAGAATTTCTCGTAGTCCCACAACTGCGTGAGCCTTTCCTTCAAGGCCGCCCGGGCCGGAATCTTGTCCAGGAAGTCAAACGTCACCTTGTTCTCTGCCTCGATCCAGGCGCGGGTCGCCGGCGCGTCGGGATCTTCCAGCGGACGATACACGTCGGGCACCTTCGTGCCGTGATAGTCGTCGATCACCTCGGCGGTCGGCGCGGGCGGATAGGTCCGCGAGGCGGCCTCGGCGGCGGACGTTCGAGCGTGATGCACGGCAGCTCCCAGCGCGATGGCCAACACGATCCGGCAATAGATTCGATTCAGCATGGCAGGCGACTCCGGCGATTCGAGACGTAAGCGCAACATACGGCCGGCCTGTAAGTGTACGCATTGGCGTCGGTCTTGGCACCCTGGGCAAAACTGTCGCCAATCCCCCGGGTTTCGCCAGGAGACCAGCCTCCGGGTATACTTTGGCAGCGGCAAATTGAGGATGCACTCTGCCGCAGACCCCCGGGGCACCAGGCGGTGCGCAAACTCGCTTCATTCTTGCTCGTCGTCGCTGGATTGTGGATCGGCGCGCCACGAGCGGCGTTGGCCATCCCAACCGACGACCTGTTGAAGTCGCTCAGGCCTGAGAGTGACGTCAGCGACTTTGCCGGTCTGCTCACGCCCGACGAAAAGGCCGCGCTCGAGGCTCGCTGCCGATATCTCCGTGAGAAGACCGGAGCCCAGTTGGCGGTGGTCACGCTCAAATCGTTGGAGGGTGGCGAGATCGACGACTTTGCCAACAAGCTTTTTGCCCGCTGGGGCATCGGTCAGAAGGACAACAAGAACGGCCTGCTGTTGATCGTGGCGATGGACGAACGCAAGTCGCGGGTCGAGGTCGGTTATGGCCTGGAGCCGATCATTCCCGACGTGCTTGCCGGGCGGATTCTCGATCATCAGCTTCGCCCACAGTTTCGTCAACAAAAGTACGCCGCGGGTCTCACGGCCGCGGCCAATGCCTTGATCGAACTGGTTGAGAAGGGCGAACCGGCCAATCGCGAGGCTTTGGCCGCCGAGCAAGCAGGCGACGGCAACCGCGCCTTTGTGCTGGCGCTGGCGATCTTCGTCGGCGCCGGCGCGATCGTCGCCGGGGCGGGGCTGGGTAGCAAGACATTTCCCGCGATTGCCTTTGGCACCTTCTTCGGCGGCGTGCCCGGCGCCATCGGAATCGCGCTTGGCGGACTGCTGGCGGCGCTTTTCTACCTGCCGGTCGCGCTCGCGGGCGGCGCTTTTGGCTGGTACGCTGCGCGCCATACGCCAACTCCAGGCAGCCGTTCAGGTCGCTCCGGCACGCCCTGGACCTGGGATTGGGGCAACGTCTCTTCCGGCGGCGGAACCTGGTCCAGCGGTGGCGGTG
>Ga0163150_10006927_pt1 | contig 13603 bp, 8 predicted proteins | sample OliLakLV19P2IB_FD_148628 | JGI IMG/M metagenome (GOLD analysis project Ga0163150, IMG submission 148628) | Freshwater microbial mat bacterial communities from Lake Vanda, McMurdo Dry Valleys, Antarctica - Oligotrophic Lake LV.19.P2.IB | ecosystem: Environmental > Aquatic > Freshwater > Lake >...
CCCCTTCCCCCACCCATGCCCCTCGATTTCACCGAAGACGAGTTCCACGGCCGGCTCGACTGGCGCATGTGGGCCAGCGTGCTCAAGCGGGCCTTGCGCTATCGCCGCAACGTCCTCGCGCTGGTGCTCGTCGCGGTGGCGTCGGCGGTCGGCGATGCGTCTTTCGCGCCGCTGACGAAGCTGGTGATCGATGAGGCGATGGCGCACGGGGCGACGACGCGGCTTTGGATGTACGTCGGGGCGTACCTCGCGATGATCGCCTTCCTGTGTGTTTTCGTCTGGATGTTCATCTACAACGCCGGCAAGATCTCGCGCTACCTTTCGCACGACATCCGCGGCGAGTGCTTCAGTAAACTTCAGGATTTGCCGTTCGCCTACTTCGATGCCCGGCCGGTCGGCTGGCTGATGTCGCGGATCACCAGCGATTGCGACCGGCTGGCGCAGATCATCGCGTGGGGGCTGACTGATCTACTCTGGGGTGTCTGCATCCTCGGCCTGATGGCGGGGCTGATGCTGTGGGTGCATTGGGTGATGGCGTTGATCGTCATCGGCGTGGTGCTGCCGCTGGTGGTCGTCAGCTGGTGGTTTCAGAGGCACCTGCTGCTCACCAGCCGGCAGGTGCGCAAGATGCACTCCCTGATCACCGCGTCGTACAACGAGGAGATCATGGGCGTGCGCACCACCAAGACGCTGGTGCGCGAGAGCGCCAACCTCGCGGAGTTCAGCGGGTTGTCGAGGGAGATGCGCGACCACTCGATGCGCGGGGCGACGCTCTCGGCGGTCTACTTGCCGATCATCACGACGACGGGGAGCGTCGCCGCGGGGCTTGTGCTGTGGTACGGCGGGGCGAGCGCGATCGCCGGGACGATGACCCTCGGCACGCTCGTGATGTTCATCCACTACGCCACGCAGTTCTTCGGCCCCATCGGGCAGATGGCGAGAATCACCACGGAAATGCAGGGCGCGCAGGCGGCGGGCGAGCGCGTGCTAAGCCTGCTCAATACGGTGCCCGCGATTCGGGACAGCGATGAAGTCATCGCGAAGATGCAGGCCGCCTCCCCACCTCTCCCTCCGAGGGAGAGGTCGGCCGAGTCCGCGAGGCCGGGTGAGTGTGAAGCAACGAATCAGCAAGAGGCATCGAATCAACAAGAGGCGTTCGCATCGGCTTGCACCCAGCACGATCGGCAACCCGCACCCTCACCCCAGCCCTCTCCCTCCGAGGGAGAGGGGGCCGGAGCCGAACCCCGTACCCCGAGTCCCGAATGCCGCGCCATGGACGGGCACCCCGACACGCTCTCCACCATCGAGTTCCGTAGCGTCTCCTTCGCCTACGCCAACGGCAAGCCCGTGCTCGCCGACTTCAACCTCACCGTTCGGCCCGGTGAGACCATCGCCCTCGTCGGGCCCACCGGCGGCGGCAAGAGCACCATCGTCAGCCTCGTCTGCCGGTTTTATGAACCGACGCAAGGCGAGGTGCTCATCGACGGCATCGACTACCGCCGGCGCAGCCTGCACTGGCTCCAGTCAAACCTCGGCATCGTGCTGCAGGCCCCGCACCTCTTCAGCGGGACCATCGCGGACAACATCCGCTACGGCAAGCTCGACGCCAGCCACGCCGAGGTCGAGCATGCAGCAACGCTGGTGCATGCCCACGATTTCATCAAGGATCTTGAGAAGGGCTACGACACGCAGGTCGGCGAGGGCGGCAACCGGCTGTCCACCGGGCAGAAGCAGCTCGTGTCCTTTGCCCGCGCGATCATCAACCGGCCGCGCGTCTTCGTCATGGACGAGGCGACCTCATCGATCGATACGCAGACCGAGCACCTGATTCAGAAGGGGATGCAGGCGATGCTGCGCGGGCGGATCAGTTTCGTCATCGCCCACCGGCTATCGACCATCCGGGCGGCCGACCGAATCCTTGTCATCGAAGCCGGCCGCATCGCCGAGGCGGGCTCGCACCGCGAGCTGATCCGCCGGCGCGGGAAGTATTTCGAGCTGTACACGAGCCACTCCCGCTTGGAGCGCGAAGCGCACGCGTTTGATGAAGCGTATGGCGGGTAGGTCGAAGCTGGGCCGCGAGATCACGGGGAGGGCGAGGCTCCCGCCGAGCCGTTCGTCGCCCACTTTGATGCCACTGGCAGTCCGCTGCCAGTGCCTTGCGTCTCCGATCGCGTGCAACTGAAGGCACTGGCAGAGGACTGCCAGCGGCATTGGGCCCAACGTTCGATTGCTCGGCTTTGAGCCTCGCAATCGAACGGCTCGGCGGGAGCCTCGCCCTCCCAGCGCCTCGCCGGGCCGATGCCCTTTACTTCCCGCTGCCGTCGCTCTTCGCCGGCTCGCCCTTCGCCTTCTCCTTCGGTTTCGCCTTCTCGGCCGCGAGTTTCGCCAGCGTGTCGCGCTGGGTCTGCGTGAGCACGTCCTTCTCAACCTTCGCCGCCAGCTCGTCGCGCGGCTTGGTCAGGTCCTTGCCCTTGAGGTCGGGGCTTAGGCCCTTGCCCGCTTCGAGCGCGATCGTCTTCACCTTGTTCTTCTGCTCTTCGGTCAGCTCGGCCTTGCTGAATTTGGTCATCGCGCCGACGTACAAGTTGTAACCCTGGAGGTGCGACTTCTGCTCGGCGGTGAGCAACGACTGAAGCTTCGCCTTGGTGCCGTCCTCGATCACCGTGCGCGACTTTTTCAGCGTCTTCAGTTCGTCGCCCGCCTTCTTCGCCCCGGCTGCGTCGTTCGCTTCTTTCGCCTTCTTCTCGGCCTCCGTCAGCTCCGTCACCTTCGCCGCGTTGGCCTCGTCCCACTTCTTGAGTTCCGCGTTGCGCTCGACGACCGCGGCCTGGAGTTGCTTTTTCTGGTCCTCGGTGAAGCTCAGTTCCTTGGCGATGATCGAGTAATAGCCTTGAAGCCCATCGTCTTTCTTCGCCTTGGCCTTCGGCTTGTCCGATTCAGCCGTGGTGGCCTTGGGCTTATCGCCCTCGGCGGCAACCGTCATCGTGGACATGAACACAATCGCGAGCAGCGCAAGGAGCGGGCGAAATGAATGGGCGCGGCGCATGGTGAAAGCCTCCAGGGGCAATGTTGACAGATGCGGCCGCGAAGCCCCGAACGCGGCCGCTAAAAGAGTTGATCCCACCGACTCGGATGCGAAGCAGTTTATCGACGGCTGCGGGGGGAATGCAAGTCAATTTGCGTGCCGAAGCCCCACACGGAAGGGTGTGGGCTACGAATCGCCCAAGCCACGCATGAAGTACCATTGGAACGCGACGCCGGCAGTCATCTGAATGGGAAGCAGCCCGCACCCTTCCGGGTGGGGCTTAGGCGGTTTAGGCGGTATCTGAGTCTCCAATTCCGCCCCATTTCCGCCGCTCCGCTACACTCTGGCCCGCATGGATTCGCTCCTGATCCTCACTTTGACGAGCGGCCTGGGCCCGGTTCTGACCCGGCGGGCGATCGCCGCGCTGGGCTCGGCCGAGGCGGTGGTCGATGCATCCATGCCCGCCCTCGCCCGCATTGAAGGCTTCGGCGCCAAGCGCGCCGAGGAGATCCGCCGGGGCATCCGCGAGGTGATCGAGAAGGACCTTTTGGCCCGCGAGAAGGAACTGATCGCGAAACACGGCGTCACGCTGCTGCCCATCGATGATGACGACTACCCCGCGCTGCTGAAGCACATCACCGACCCGCCACCGCTGCTTTATGTGCGCGGCGAGCTGCGCAAGGATGATGCGTTAGCGATCGCCATCGTCGGCGCCCGGCAGTGCACTGCGTATGGCCGGGAGCAGGCGGACCGTTTCGCGGGGCTGTGTGTGCATGCGGGGCTTGCGGTGGTGTCGGGCGGGGCGTTAGGGATTGACGGTGCGGCGCATCACGCGGCCATCCGCGCCGGCGGTCGGACCATCGCGGTGCTCGGCAGCGGTCTTGCGGAGCCGTACCCGGCGGAGCACGTGAACCTGTTCGACAAGATCGCCGGAGCGGAGCGCGAAGCCGCGAGCGGCTCGGGTGGCAACGGCGATGACGGCCGTGGATACGGCGCGGTGATCAGCGAGCTGCCGATGAGCACGCCGCCGATCGCGCAGAACTTCCCGCGGCGCAATCGCATCGTCTCGGGCATGTCGCTCGGCGTGCTCGTCGTCGAGGCCTCGCTGCGTTCCGGCGCGCTGATCACCGCTCGCATCGCATCGGAGGAACACAACCGCGAGGTCATGGCGGTGCCCGGCCGCGTCGATTCCGCCGCTTCCGCGGGCTGCCACAAGATCGTGCGCGAGGGCTGGGCCACGCTCGTCACCAGCGGCGCGGAAATCCTCGACGCCCTCGGCGAGACCGGCTCGCTGCTCAAGGCCGGCGTCACCGTGCGCGAGGATGGCCGCGATCAGGAGGCGAAGCAACCTTCGCTCTTCGAGCAGAACATGACGGACTCGCAGCGTAAGATCGTCGACCTGCTCGCCGAGCCCCGGCAACTGGAGCAGATCGCCAGCGGCACCGGCCTGGCGGTTCACGTGATCCAATCCGACCTGACCATGCTCCAGATCCGCGGGGTGGTGGCGAAGGAAGGCGTGAATTTCAAGCGAAAGAGATAGTGCATGAAGCTTCCCATTTTCAAGCTCGACGACCTGCGCGATCTGAAGTCGCAGCCGTGGTTCACCTCCCTGCGCACCAGCGCGATCCCCGGCGGCGAACTGGCGTCCACCGTCGCCGCGATCATCGATGATGTCCGCCAGCATGGCGATGAGGCCGTCGTGAAATACATGCGGCAGTGGACCGACCCCGCGTTCACCGCCGAGCGGATTCGTGTGACGACGAAGGAGATGAAGGCCGCCCTCGACTCGATCGACCCGGCGATGCGCAAGGTGCTCGAGCAGTCGATCGCCCACGTCGCGGCGTATCAGAAGCACATCATGCCGGCGGAGCCGCGCACGCTGACGCAGGGCGGCGCGGAGCTTGGCCTGCGCTGGACGCCGATGGAGCGCGTCGGCCTGACGGTGCCGGGCGGCACGGCCGCCTACCCGTCGAGCGTGATCATGCTGGCGGTGCCGGCACTGGCAGCGGGCGTTCCCGTGAAAGGCATCTCGATCGTCACGCCGCCGCCGACGCGCAAGGCGACGGAGAACGGCGCCGGGCCGAGCGATGTGAGCCCGCTGGTGCTCGCGGCCTGCGCCCTCGTCGGCATCGAGAATGTCTACCGCATCGGCGGCGCGCAGGCGATCGCCGCGCTCGCCTACGGCACGAACACCGTCGAACCCGTCGACTTCATCGCCGGCCCCGGCAACAGCTACACGCAGCTCGCCAAGCAGCAACTGATGGGCCGCGTCGGCATCGACGGGTTCTACGGCCCCAGCGAGATCGTCGTGCTCTCGGACAACACCGCCAGCCCCACCCGCATCGCACTCGACCTCATCGCCCAGGCCGAGCACGACCCCGGGCGCTGCTTCCTCGTTACGTGGTCGATGAACATGATCGAGGCGGTCAACGCCCAGATTCAAGTCCACGGCGCCAAGTGCAAGCGGAAGGACGCGATCGAGAAATCGCTGGCGAACGACTCGGCGGCGATCCTCGTGAAGAACGAGGACGCGGCGGTCGCCGTGGTGAACCGGCTCGCGGCCGAGCACGTGAACGTCGCGGTGGCGAGGCCGATGGAGCTGCTCGCGAAGCTGAAGCACGGCGGCGCATTCTTCATCCGCGACGATTCGCCGGTCGCCGCCGGCGATTACTACGCCGGCCCCAGCCACAGCCTGCCGACCGGCACGACGTCGCGCTTCTCCAGCGGCGTCAGCGTGTACACCTTCCTACGCCGCAGCAGCACGGTGTGGTACCACGACGCGATGACGGAAGAAACGATGAACGCCATCGCCCGCTTCGCGGAGGCGGAGGGATTGGATGGTCACGCCGAATCGGTGCGCGTGCGCGGGGATTGAAGAGGATTGCGAAGCCGCTCGCGGCTTAGCGCGCCGAGGCGTACGCCCCGCGCACATACGTATCGAGCTCGAACCACGACGCATCGGCCTGCTCCAGCAACTCGGGGCGCGAGCGCGTCTTGCGGTCGGGCTTCGCCAGCCGCCACGCCTGGAAGAAGAGGGCGTCGAACTCGCGCATCTTTTCGTACACCGTCCGGCTCTGCACCGCGAGGCGATAGTCCGGCTCCGAGAGCGTGATGCCCAGGGCCCCGCGGATGCGGCCCATGCGCGGGGCCTTCAGCGGGGCCCAGCCCACAGGTTCGAGCATCGGCCGGGTCACGCCGATGCCGTACAGAATCACGCTGGCGAGCACGGTGTGCGCGTCCTCCGTCGGCAGCCGGCCGCCGATGGTGAGCATGTCGCCGCCGGCGCGGGCCGCCTCGGTGTAGACGACGCGCATCGGGTCGTATAGGTCGACGAACTTCACCTTCTTCACCGTCGCGATCGTCTGGGCCGACATCGCCAGCCGGTACAGCGTCTGGTTGTAGCCGCCTTTGTTGCCCTGCTCGACCTGCCCGGTCTGCACCGCCGGGGCGCTCATCACCACCACCTCGCGCACGCCCTGCGTCGCCTTCACCTTCTCGATCAGCTTGCCGAGACTGTCTTCATACTTGTCGACCACCGCATCCGAGGGCGGGAGGTTCTTGCCATCGTTGAGCCCGAAGCAGAGGAAGACGACGGTCGGCTTGGAGGTGACGAGAAAATCATCGGCCCAGTCAAGCGCGGTGGTGGCGGTGGCGCCGTCGATGCCGCCGTTGAAAAGACGCAGGCCGTAGCCCGGCTTCATGCAGAGCAGCGCGGTGCCCAGCGAGCGGACGTAGAACTGCTGCTGCGTGACGTCGTCGCCGACGAACGCGATGCGGTCGCCGGACTTGATGATCTCGTCAAACTTCAGCGGCTCGGCCTGGATCGGCTCCGGCTGCACGCTGGCCTGAATCACCTTCCGCTCGCCGGGCTTGGCGATCACATCCCCGTCGCGCGGCATCGCGCCTTCGGGGCGCGGGGTCTGGATACCCGTCGAGCTGGGCCCGCTGGGCGGTGAGCCGCAGCCGGCGAGCAGGGTGGACGCGATCACCATCAAAGCGAGTCGAGGCATGGTCATCATCAGGTCTCCGGTTCGTCCTTATCGAATAGGTCGAAAGGACAACGCCAATGGTAGGCGGCAGCGCCGATAACTCGGGAAGGGGGATTGCCGCAAAAAGTCACAGAAGGCGCAAAACAAATCTGAAACGGCTCCGGCCTCTCCTTGCCATTCCTCTGCGACTTTTGCGACTTTTCGCGGCTACATCCCGATCAGCCGCAGCATCTCGCGCACCGCCTCGCGCAGGCCGGTGAACACCGCCCGGCTGACGATCGCGTGGCCGATGTGCAGCTCGCGCATCTGCGGCAGTCGGGCGATGGGCTGCACGTTCAGATAGTTCAGCGCGTGCCCCGCGTTGAAGCGCATGCCCGCGGCGACAATCGCTTCGCCGGCCGAGCGCACCTTCTCCAGCTCGCGCGACAGCTTCGCATCCTCGAACTGCCCCCCGGCCGCGTGAAAAGCATGGGCGTACGGTCCCGTGTGAATCTCGCACATCGCGAAGCCCGCCGCCGCAGCCGCCTCGACCTGCTTCGCCTCCGCGTCGATGAACGCGCTGGGCAGCACGCCCGCGTCGCGCAGGCGCTTGACCACCTGCTTCATCCGCTTGCGCTGGCCCGCCACGTCAAGGCCGCCCTCGGTCGTCACCTCGTGCCGGCCTTCGGGAACGAGCGTGGACATCGCGGGCTTGATGCGTTTCGCGATCGCGACCATCTCGTCGGTCGCCGCCATCTCGAGGTTCAGCCGGCAGTGGCACGACGCGGCGATGCGCTCGACATCAAGGTCCTGGATGTGCCTGCGGTCCTCGCGCAGGTGGACGGTGATGATCTGCGCCCCGGCGAGCTGCGCCTCGGCCGCCGCCCAGACGGGGTCGGGCTCGTAGGTGCGCCGCGCCTGCCGGAGGGTGGCGACGTGATCGATGTTGACGCCGAGTTCTGCCATGCGGGAAGGGTAGCAATTCCGCGAGGGATCGCGCGGAGCGTTGAACGGGTGGCACTGACAAGGCCTGCTCGGAGGGCTTGTCAGTGGTGGAATCACCGCGCGTTCCACTGACAAGCTTCGCGGACTACGCTTGTCAGTGCCACCCGATTCGATCGCCGACATCGCTTGAATCGTTGTTCCGCCCCCGTCTCATAACCCGCCCGCCTCAACACGCCGCGCCCTTCGGTCGATGGTTCCATAGCGGCGTGGCGGTCCACCACCGACCGCCCGTCCCCGAAGGAGCTCCCGCGTGTCCCAGCCGAAGAAAGACATCCGCATCGGCCAGATCCTCATCGAGCGCGGCGTGCTCACCGAGCAGCAGGTGTTCGAGGTCGTCGAGCAGCAGCGCCTCCGCGGCCTGCCGTTCGGCGTGCTGGCGGAGCAGATGTTCGATGTCACCGTCGAGTCGATCGAGCAGGCGTGGATCGAGCAGTATTTCCGCATGACCGGCGAATACGAGCTGCGCGAGAAGGACATCGACATGCGGGCGCTCAAGCTGATCAACCGCCGGCAGGCCTGGCAGTTCGAGATCCTGCCGCTGAAGTTCGAGCAGTCGGGCGAGCTGCTGATGGCCGCGTCGCGGAACCGCCTGGCGCGGGCCGTCACCTTCGCCGCCAACCGCATCGAGCCGGTCGTTTATTTCCGCATCGCCGACAGCGACCAGCTACGTGACTTCCTCCGCAAGCACTACCCGATGCCCGAGGTCTCGCAGGAGATCATCAAGCGGGCGCGGGAGATGGTGAACGAGCGGAAGACGGGGTGAGCGGAGGAGAAATTGACCATTGGCCATTGCAAATTGAAAATTGCAAATTGACGGACCACTGCTCAGCGATTGCAATCTGCAATTTGCAATGGTCATTTGTCAATTTGCAATTGCTGAAACGACGAGCGTTCAACAAATCATCTGCTCACTTCATCGCCTGCGCATCCGCTTCCTCTCGCTTCAACCGCAGCGCGAACACGTTGCTCTTCGTATCGACCGCCCAGAACAGTTTCCGCTTCGCGTCGTACATCAGGCCGAGCGACACATTGCGGCCGCTCTTACCGTTGGGATCGTCGCCCGTGATCTTCCACGTCTGCCACTCGTTCTTCGCGAGGTCGTAAACCGGCGTGCGCTTTTCCTCGCCGATCGTGAGCGTGTTGCCCACCAGCAGCACATCGTTCGCCTCGTCGTATCGAATCTGGCAGAGATAGTTGACCGCGCTGGCCGGCTGCGGGTTCACCACCGGCAGCGTGCTCACCGTCATCGTCGTCATGTCGACGGTGTGAATCACGCCGTCGTACTTTGTTTTGTCGCCGTACGGCTTCCGGAAGAAATTAAGCCTGTCGCGCTTCGAGTCGTAGGCAAGCGTCGAGTTGTCGACGACCGCTCCCGGCAGCTTCACGCCGGTGAGCGTCAGTTCGCTCCACTCGCGGTGGTCGTGGTCGAACTTGAACAGCTTGCCCTCCTGCGTCCAGCAGATCAGGCCGTGCTTCGTGGTGACGTGCGTCAGCGTGTAGAAGCAACTGCCGTAGTTCATGCCCTTGGGCTTGACCAGCCGGCCGGTCCACTCGGCGAGGTCGGGGTCCCATGTGTAAGTATGTTTCGTCTCGCCACTAAAGAGCATCGTTTTCGTGACGGGCTCGTAGCCGTAGCTCTGATAGGTGTGCCCGGTGACCCACGGCCTGCGGTTGAAGTTGAAGCCGCGCGGGTATTCGGTGTTGTCGTAGAGCTGGCCGAGCGGGAACTCGACGGGGAAGGGGAGTTCCCAGCGGTTGGTGGCGGCGTGGTAATGCAGGACATCGCTGCCGCCGTGCGCGCTGTGGCCGCCGGAGAAGCGGAGCATGAGGTCGCGGTCGGGATCGAGCACCGCCGAGCCCCAGTCGCGGTTGAGCTCGGGCAGTTGCGGCGGCTTCATCGAGACCCAGGTGTTAACGGGCACCGTGCGCAGTTTTTCTTCGTTGGCCTTGCGGTCGGGTGCGGGGCCGGTGAGGAAGGAATCGGGGTGCAGCGGGCCGGTGCGGTAGGTGCGCGACAGCGGCGCGACGCCGGGCGTTTTTGCGGCGGAGGTCCAGGTGTTGGCGGCGATGTCGTAGACCCATTCGCCATCGCCATGGTCGCGGTACTGGCCGCTGGTGTAGCCGGTGGATGAGGTGTAGGTGTAGCCGCCGGTGAGCGTGACCGTCCCGTCGCCGTTCGCGGTGAGCTTGTGATTCGCGCGGGCCGGCGGCGCGGCGGCGGGGTGGCGCAGAGTCCAGCGCTGCGCCGCGGGATCGAAGACCCAGGTGTCGTTGGTGAGATAGTCGCAGTGGTCGCCGCCGAAGAGGACGTAGAGCTTCGTCTTCGCGTCGTACACGATCGGCGACAGCGCCCGCGCCGGCGGCTCGGGGCTCAGCGGCTCGGCGGCCTGCTCAAGGGCGGTCTGGATGCGGTGCAACTCGGCGATCAACGCGGGAATGGCGCCGAGGTCTTTCGGTGCGGCGGGTTCATGCGGCGGAAACGTGCCGGCCGCGAGCTCCTTCAAGCGGGCGATCACCCGCCCGAGCTGCGCCTTATCCTCCTCGCGCCACAGCTCAGCCTGCCGGTCGAGATGCCCCTGCGTTGCAGTGGCGAGCGAGTTGAGCGTCTTGCGCCAGCGCTGCCGTGCGGCGGCGACGCCGGTGTCATCGGTCAGTCTGCCGTCGAGGTATGCGGCCCGCAGCGCCGCCATCTCGCCGCGGGCTTCACCGGCGAGCTCGACGATCAGGCGATGCGACGGCGCCAGCGTGTGCTTCAACCAGAGAAAATCGTGCAGCTCGAACCACTCGCCGCCGTCCACTTTCACTTTCGTGTGCGCGACGCCGTCATCGCTCTCCTGGTCCTGCCCGCCGAACGACAGGCCGCCGCCGTCGGGGGCTTCGCAGGTAGCGCCCCAGATGATGCGCTCCTTGATCGAGACGCTGGGTAGGCGGTAGGACTTGGGCTGGGCGGGTGCGATACTCACGGCGAATGCCAGCACGACGAGGGAAAAAGATGCCTTCGTTTTCATGATCGTCTCCAGCGTTGATGCTGCGAAAGGCTCAAAGCCGAAGCGAGCCGCTTCGCGCGGCGGCCACGCGTCTCTCAGCATGCACCGTTGCGCGAAGCAGACTCACTCAGCCCGCGGACGGGCCTCGCGAGTCTGACCGGACTTACAAAGTCCGGCTCTGAAAGACCCGCATTACTTCGCCTTCACCCACACCTCATTAAAACTCACCGCGCTCATGCGTGACCCGAACACGTGAACGACGCCGTCGCCGTCTTCCGCGGCCGACATGTAGCCGGTGACGCCTTCGACCTTGCGGACATGCGGCCAGGTTTTCCCATCGTCGAGCGACAGCGCCGCGAAGGTGCCGCCGCCGACGAGTTCCTTTTTATTGTCGAGGCTCACCAGCAGGATCGCCCCGCTCTTGAGGCGCAGCGCGGCCGCCTTCTGCCCGACGCCGATGCCGGGGAAGGGGACCGCCATCGGCTCGAACGTATCGCCCCAATCCTTCGTCACAAACGCCGCCATCGGGTGCGGGCCGCGGAGGAAGGTGAGGATCGAGCCATCCTTCAGCGGGACGGATGCGGGATGAATCGCGTAGGCCCCGGCCGCCTTGCGCAGGTCGCCCTTGCCGATGCGCCAGGTCGCGCCACCGTCCTTGCTCGTCATGATGCGCTCGTCGCGGTGGTTGTCGCCGTCGACAGCGAGCACGATCGTGCCGTCTTTCGCAACGAACGCCGAGCACGGCTGGCTCAATCGGTTCGGTTCATCGCGCGAGAGGATGATGCGCGGCTTCGACCAGGTAGCCCCACTGTCGTCGCTGCTGCGCATGATGATCGAGGCGCTGTCCCAGCCGCGCGTCGCCTGGAGGCAGAAATGGTGGATGCGCTTGCCGTCGCTGACGAGGACGGGAGCGTGGTCGTTCATGTCGGGGACGTCGAGGAAGAGCGAGGCGGGCTCCCATTTGTCTGAACCGGCGCGAAGCCGCGAAGCGGCTAAAGAGAGCTCACGCCCCGACTCGCTGACGCAGGTGTACCACGCGGCGAGGACATCCCCGTTGGGGCAGACGCAGACGGCCGCGTAGTGGTTCCAATGACTGAAGATCGGCCCCCACGTCTCCTTCGGGATTTCCGCGGTGGATTTATCTGCGGTGTGGTTGCGGAAGTAGGGCAGCGCGGCATCGGGCGATCGCTTCCGCACCGGCGGGGTTTGCTTCACGTCGCGCTGATTCAAGGGCGGCTCGGCGACGGGCAGCGGCTTCGTATCGGGCCGTTCGCCGAGCACCACGCGGAAGCCGAGGTACACCGTCGCGTCCTCCGGCAGGTGGCCCGCGCGGTTCGAGCTGCGGACGTAACGGGCAGGATATTCCTTTGACTCGGCAACACGCTTCGAGGTGTAACTGCCGCCGCGCGAGACGCGGATGATGCCATCTTCTCGCCCGACCGGGTCGCGCTGCTCGGTTGCCTCGTACGGGCCGTACCAGTCGGCGCACCACTCCTCGACGTTGCCGTGCATGTCGAACACGCCCCACGGGTTCGCGGGGAACTTGCCGGCGAGCCTCGGCTTCGCCTCGGCGTTCTTCTCCGTCACGCCGTAGTTCGCATCGGCCGCCTTCATCTCATCGCCGGTGGCGAACCGGGTCGTCGAGCCCGCCCGGCACACATACTCCCACTCCGCCTCCGTCGGCAGGCGGTACGGCAGCCCTTCCTTCTTGCTCAACCAGTCGCAGTAAGCGGCCGCCTCGTGCCAGGTGACGAACGTCACCGGCGCATGATCGGCGCGGCCTTTCGCTCGCAGTTGTCTGTGCTCGGGGTTGAACTTGTCGTACTGCGCGACGGTCACTTCATGGACGCCGATGTAGAACGGCTTGGTGAGGGTCACGCGGTGGATCGGGGCCTCGTCGTACTCGCGCAGTAGCCATTGGGCCTTCGTCGCCGGCGCCGCTTCGCCCTCGCCCATCTGGAACCCGCCCGGCTCGATGCGCACGAGTTTCATGCCCAGCGAGTTGGTGTGCCCCTTCGCGGCCGGCACGTCGGCCGCGTGAACCGCCGACGGCATGAACGCAAGAACGAGCAGGACGGCAAAGCGGTGACGCATGGCGTGATCCCGTCTGGTGGACCAACCGTGATTGTCGGTGGGCGCGACGGAGTTTCAAAATGAGATTCGACTGGGCTGGGCCGCGAGAGTCGCAAAGACGCAAAGGGCGCAGAGAGGGGATGTCACTTCACTGGCGGGTCGGGCAGGAAATCGAAGGAGTTGAGGAAGGCGGGGATGCCGGGGTCGTCCTTGTAGGGGGGTTCGGCGAAGGTGAGGAGGCTGTAGTGGCGCTTGCCGCGGAGGAAGACGCGGGCGTGGCAGTGGACACCGTCGGTGGGGTCGGTCCAGGTAACGTCGCGGCCGGGGTGGCCGCGGAAGGTGACAGGGCGGGAATTGAGGTCAGTGGCTTTGCCGGCCATGCTGCGGACGAGGGTGTCGAGGAGGATGGAGGCGAGGCGGGGGTTGTCGATGAGCGGGCTGGCATCGACTTGCGATTGAGCGAGGAATGCGACGGCGTTGTTATGGAAGCGCCACATCAGGCGGGTGCCGGGCCCTTGCGTTTTGTCGGCGGGGTCCGTGGGCAG
>Ga0163150_10006931_pt1 | contig 13599 bp, 13 predicted proteins | sample OliLakLV19P2IB_FD_148628 | JGI IMG/M metagenome (GOLD analysis project Ga0163150, IMG submission 148628) | Freshwater microbial mat bacterial communities from Lake Vanda, McMurdo Dry Valleys, Antarctica - Oligotrophic Lake LV.19.P2.IB | ecosystem: Environmental > Aquatic > Freshwater > Lake >...
TCAAGGTTTGATTGCCGAGCATTACAAACATTGGCGCAAAGACGTGCGTGATTCGGGCCAGGATCGTGTCTTGTGCCGTATGGTCATTGAGCGCCTTTGCGCCCTGGGACTGGCCCGGCGCGAAGGTGATCTGATCTTTCCGCTTCCGGCGATAGGACGTTATGGCTTGCGCCAGGAGGAGTCCGCGGAAGCGTTGGCTGAAGGTAATTTGTTATGAGCGATTCACTCTTTGCTGAAACTTCAAACCAGGCTCCGTCGGCCCGCTCACTGCCGCGTCCCGTGCGCGAGCGCTGGCAGCCGCTGCGCAGTGGCTTGTTGAACATATTCAAATTCGATGAGGAAGAATTTCTGTTTGAAGAGGGCCGCCTGCTTCTGAGGGGAAACAATGGCGCCGGCAAATCCCGCATACTGGCGCTGCAACTTCCTTTCCTGCTTGATGGCGAAATGGCCTCGCATCGTGTGGAGCCGGATGCCGATCAGGCCAAGCGTATGGAGTGGAATCTCCTCATGAACAAGCACGAGAACCGGCTCGGCTACACCTGGATCGAGTTTGGCCGGCGCGACAGCGATGGACGCGAGCATTTCATCACGCTGGGCTGCGGCATGCACGCCCGGAAAGGAACAGGAATTCCGCCCTCCGCCCGCTGGTTTTTTGTCACTTCTCAACGCGTCGGCGAGACATTCTTTCTGATGTCCGACAATCGGGTGCCGCTCAATCGTGAACGCCTGGAAGCAGAGCTGGGTCAGAGCTGCATTTATCGCAACGCCCGCGATTATCGAATCGCCGTCGATGAAGCGCTCTTTGGCCTCGGGACCAGATACGAGCCGCTGATCGAATTACTGCTGCAACTCCGAAAGCCGCAGATCATGCGCGATTTCAGGGCCGACGATCTTTCGCGGCTGCTGAGTGAAGCGCTACCGCCCCTTTCTCCACGGCTGATTGAGAATGTTTCTGTCTCCTTTCGCAGCCTGGACACTGACCGCCAGCAATTGGTGGACCTGGGCGAAACCTTGGGCAGTGTGGAAACATTTCTTAAAAGCTATCAACATTATGTCCGGGTAGCGGTGCGCCGTCGCGCGGCGGAAGTGCGCGCCACCCACAGCCGGTTTGAAACTGCTCAACGCGAGTTGCGGCGTCTGGCGGAGCGGCGCGAACAAAATGTGGAAGCCCTTCAAGTTGCGGAAGCGGCTGAAGCGCTGGTCAAACAACAGCTCGCGGCCACGCGCGAAGCCGAGAGAACGCTTCTGGCCAGCCCGGAAATGAAGAGCGCGGAGGATTTACGCCAGGCGGCTCAAACCCGCGACGAGCGCGCGCGTCAATCGCGGGAAACTTCCTTGCTGTCCGATCAAGCTCAAGAGGCCCATGGGAGATTTCGCAAAGACCGCGAAGCCGCCGCCGGTGTGGTCAGCCGAAAGCGGGACGATGCTGCCACCATTCACGGAACAGTTTCATCGCTCTGGGAAACCGCCCACATGCCTGAAACCGCATTGCCGCCAAAAGAAATTGCCGCAACCGCGGAAGTGACCGGCGCGCGCAAACTTTTCGAGAAAGCGGTTGCGGAACGTGCCCGGCAAATCGTGCTGTTGCGCGAGAGAAATGCCGCTCTGGCGGAATCTGGGCGGGCCCGTGAGCGGGAGGAAACCCGTTTTGAGCAACGCCGCGGGGACGTGTCTCGATGCGAAGAAGAGGAAGTTCGATTGCGCTCTGAACGCGCCCGGGTTCTCGCTGAAGTCGTCCGGCAAGTTTACGAATGGGAAAAAACTCTGGAGGTGTTGCCGCTGGCAAAAGGCGAAGATTGGCAGGGATTGCTGAGTGAATGGACCCCTGGCGATATCGTTCCATTGGCCCAGCGCATCGACGCCGCGTATGCCATCGAAGCCCAGGTCCTCGCCGATGAAAGCAGCCGTGCCACCCGCGCCCTGGAGGATCGGGCGGACGCTCGAACTGAGACGCTGACAATCTTGGAAGGTCTCCTGGCCGGAACCCAGACCGAACCTGCAATTCCCCATACCCGTAGTCCAGGGGTCCGCCTGGCGAAACCAGGCGCGCCATTTTGGAAAGTCTGTGAGTTTCAAGATGAAGTCAGCGTCGAAGCCCGTGCTGGATTCGAGGCCGCGCTGGAAGCCGCAGGTTTGCTGGACGCCTGGGTTACACCCGCGGGTGAACTGATTGACGCCGCGACGCATGATGTTTTTTTTCAAACAGGGGACACAGCCACGGGCGTTGGTTTGAACCGCGTGCTGCGCGCCGCCATTGATCCGACAGACACCGCGGCCTCCGCCATCGTGCCGCGATTGGTAGAACAAATCCTCAGCTGTATCGGGAGCGTCCCGGAGGAAGACGAAACCTGGATTGCAGCTGATGGACGCTGGCGGCACGGAATGTTGCGTGGCGCGTGGACCAAGCCGGAATCGGAATTCGTCGGGCACGCCGCGCGAGAAAACGCCCGGCGCCGCCGCATTTCGGCCTTGAAATCCACCCTGGAAGAAATCGACGTAGTCATCGCGCGAATCCAAGGCGAGCGGGATTCGATTCAAGCACGGAAGTCAAAACTCCTGGCGGAACGCGACGACGCCCCTTCTATGGAACCTTTGCAGCGCGCCCTCCATGCGTTGGATTCGGCGGAGAGTGCGGGCGGCGCGGCGCGCATCCGATTCGAAGAGGCGGACCGGACGCTCGGCGCCGCCCGAGAGTCGGAACGGACCTTGCGTGAGGCCAGGGACCGCGACGCCGAGGATATCGGCCTGACCGCGTGGAAAGAGCCAGCCGCGCTCCATGACCTCGAAAATTTACTGGCGAGTCTGCGTGAGAAAGCGGCGGCACTTTGGCCGGCTTGGGAAGCGTTGTTGAACGCCATGGCCGCGCTAAATGCCGCCATGAGCCGCGAAGAAAGCGCTCAAGATGCCTTCCACAACGCGGCTGTCCGGGCCCAGGAAGCACAGCAGTTGGCCGCGGCTTCCGTCGCCCACTTTGAAACGTTGCGGGCCACCGTCGGTGCCACCGCTGATCAAGTTCTTGCGAAGCTTGCGGAGGTTCAAAGCAATCTAAACAAGCTCGTTGAGAGTGAAAAAATGGCGCGGATTGCTGTAGAGAATTCGCGGGTGGAAAAAGCCATCATCGAGAGGGAGGAAATTCACGCCACAGAGAATCGCAGCACTCATGAAAAGGCCCGCGAGAACGCAGCCGGGCGGCTTCAGCTTTTTGCGGAAAAACGGCTGCTTGAAGAAGCCGGCCACAGCTTGCAGCCGGAGCGGGTCGAACTGGCCCCCACATCAGCTGTCGAACTGGCGCGGCGGATCGAACAGGTGCTGGAGAACATTTCCTCCGAAGACGACGCCTGGAAACGGGCGCAATCCGGCATCCAACAGCAGTTCAGCGACTTGAACGACCAGCTGGGAATGCGCGGGTATCTCCCACAGGCCGAAGTTGTGGACGAAGGTGTCTTCGCCATCACCTGCGCATTCCATGGACAATCCCAGACCATGACTGCATTGCGGCACTCGCTGGCGAATGAAATGCAGAACCGCCAGGAATTATTCACCGCCCGGGAGCGCGAAGTCATCGAGAACCATTTGATCGGCGAAGTGGCCACGGAACTTCAGACCCTTATCCGCGCCGGAGAAGATTGGGTGCGCATCGTCAACGACGAGCTGGACCTGCGGCCGGCCAGCAGCGGCATCAAACTGCGCTTCGTCTGGGATGTTGATCCGGATGGTTCGGAAGGCCTCGACGCGGCCCGGCGGCAGCTCTTGAAAATGACCGCCGCCTGGTCAGCCCTTGAGCGCGACAGCATCGGCCGTTTTTTACAAAGCCGGATCAAAGGCGAACGCGCAGCCGATGAATCCGCCTCCCTGGAAGATCACCTGCGGCGCGCTCTCGATTACCGGGCGTGGCATCGTTTTGGCATCCTCCGTTTTCAAGATGGGCAATGGAAAAAGTTGACCAAACAAACTTATGGAACGGGCTCGGGCGGCGAGAAAGCGCTCACTTTAACGCTGCCACAATTTGCCGCCGCCGCTGCGCACTACAGGAGCGCCTCACCTTACGCGCCGCGTCTCATACTGCTCGATGAAGTTTTCATCGGGATCGATAAACCGACCCGGGCGCGGCTGATGGGACTGCTTCACAGCTTCGACCTTGATTTTGTCATGACCAGCGAGCTGGAATGGGGTTGTTACGGAACGTTGCCAGCGCTGGCCATCTGTCAACTCGCTTCGAGCCCGGAATCTCCCGCGGTGCTGGTCACGCGCTGGACCTGGAACGGCCGCAAACTGCTTTCGCATCGTGATGGAAACGGCGCCTGATGTCGCGCGGCTTCGCGCCTTGTTTGAGCAACCCGGTTTGCGCTGGATCATGCTCCGGCTCGCCGAACGCCTGTCGCGCGGGCGGCCCTTGAGCGGGCTTATTGCCAATGCCCAGGCCACGGCGGGGGAGCGCCGCGCCCTGGATGATCTGCTTGGCAGGCGAAGCACCACTGGCAGCCGTTTAAGCCTGGAGCTTGCGCTATTGGAGCAAACAGTCATCAGCGCTGGATTGGCGAATTCCCTCCAGGACGCGGTGTCTGCTTGTCTTGGCCCCATCGAGAACAAGCGGGCGCTGGCTGAGCGCCGGCGCGACGAGTGGGAAAGACTGCTCGATTCAGCGCGCCGCCGTTGTTCAAGCCGCGATGAACTTGTCGCCTGGGTCGATGCCTTGGGCCGGGACGGAACGTTGAAGCGGTTATCCCGTGCGGAGATTGCGGCTGCGTCCAACCTCATGGCCAGCGCCTGGCGGGTAATATCGCGGCCCGCAAGCCCGGAAATTTTGCTCGCAAATCTGGCTGCTGAATGCGCTGGTGACAGCCACGCGCTCGACCGCGGCCAGCCATTGGCCACACTTTGCCTGCGCGCCATCGCGGTCATGCATGGAATTGATGGCCAGCTCAACGCCAGTGCGCGCCGCAAAGCTTGGGCCGCTATGGGAGTCATCATCGACGACCTTAGCGCTCCCGTACTTACCTTTAATCTTCGCGCAGCGGCAGGTTCCTCGCTGGAGCAACTCCTCTCACTTTATCGCCAACAAGGCCAGCCAGCTTTTCTCACTTACCGGCAGCTTCAAAACCGCGAACTTTTCACGCCCCTCGATCCCGCGATGCGGACGGTCTATATTTGCGAGAATCCAAGCATCGTCAGTTCGGCTGCCCGCGAGATCGGACATCACTGCCGTCCGCTGATCTGCACCAATGGACAGCCTAATTCGACGGCGCATTTGCTTCTGTCCCAGCTGCGCCAGGCCGGTGCGGAATTGTGTTGTCACGCCGACTTTGATTGGGCTGGCCTGCGAATTGTCGATCACCTGGTCCGTGAACACTCCGCCATACCCTGGCGCATGAACGTCGAAGATTATCGCGCCGCATCCGGAACAGTGCCGCTCGAACCACAACCGTTCACCGCCATGTGGTCGCCGGAACTCCCAGACGCCATCCGCGCCGCCGGTTATGCCATCTTCGAAGAACAGATCCTGTACTCCCTCCTCAGCGATCTCAAAACGCCTGCCGGAGAATGAGCAGCGTCATGTCGTCATGCGGACTGGCTCATAACAGCGCAGACTTGGCCCGAAGGAACAAAAACGAATATTTTAAAACCATGAGCTGCGTCGCCGAAATTGAATCAGCCATCGAACAGTTGCCCGTTCACCAATTCCGTGAATTAGCGGCCTGGCTGGATGAATACCAGGTGACCACCAATGCCTCATCCAAGGTGTTGGACCTGCTGGATGCCGAGGAAGGCCAAGGGGATCAGTGGCACGACCCGAAATAACCCGGGACGACATCTGGCTCCTTAATCTTTCTGTCCACGTTCCAGGTGCTCATAGCTGTGCCGCTCACTTAAATTGACCCACACTGCTCAGATATATTGAACCACCTGGCGGCATGAGGGTGGTTTTTTCTTTCCAAGGAGAGCGGTGCCTACAAAAAGTGTTCTTCGCTGTTTTAGGTGGAATACCGGAGGTCAAAGGCAATTGCATTCAGGGCTGAAGGCCCGTGATGAGAAAGCCTGGGTTGGAGCGAGTCTGACTAGCGGAGGCCCAGGACATTTGTATCCACGAATTATAAGGCCTGAAGGGCCGTAACCGGAAGGAAGAAGGTGTCGCCACATTCAGGGCTATGGTTGGCCCTGCCTATCCTGGGGCTGCGCGCTATGCGCTCCACCCCAGGCTCTCACATTCCGTGCTTTCAGCCCGAAGTCAAACCGAAGCGTCGAAAGAACTCATCATCCTTCCTTCGTTGAATAAAATACTTGGATCCGGCGTGACTTTCCAATTTGTTTTCAAAAAAGCCCCATATTTGAGTTTTTGTTGGGTTTCTTTACAGCAGTCGGTCAGTTTCCGGTCGATGCACTTAGAAATGGTGCCAGGATATTCGATCTGCAATTTGCAAGGCGCGGGCTAAAACCATGTCAACAGCCAGCAAAAGTGTAAATAGTGAGGACTGACACCCCCGGGTCTACGTAGCCCCATCACGGAGTGCGATTTTGTTCACTGAGCCAACCGAAGACTGGCGACGCTTGCATCCGCCCTCGTATCGGAGTATCCGTATTCTCAGTGAAGACAGCAGATTTCAACGAGGTAAAACGGCAGGAATCTCAGAGCCGCATGGCAGCAGTGCGCAAGGCTCGCCGCAATCCGAAGGCGGCAGCCGCACTTCAACGCCGCGCTTCGCTGGTAGGTAGCGGCGCGAAATGGCGCATCACCAACTTCAAGCAAGTAGCCAAGGCCATGTCGAAATGGGCGTAGCGTGGCTTTTTCCCTTCTACAGTTCTCGGATGTTCTCAAGCTCCGCAATGCCGCCGGACAGCCTTATCTCTTAATCGGCGGCCAAGCAGTCAATTATTGGGCCGAACGTTACTTGGCCTGTGAGCCGGAACTTAAACCATTACAGCCGTTCACCAGCGAAGACATTGACTTCAAAGGTGGATTTGAAGATGTCCAGCGGATTGCCCGGCAATTAAAACTAGCTGCGGCTTATCCGCACAAGGTGGAGATGACCGCTCTGGCAGGAAGCATCCCCTTTCGAATCAGCGGCGGGAAATCGAACATTGAAGTGGTCCGCCGTATTCCCGGAGTACGTTCATCCTGTCCTGTCCATCCTGTTAATCCTGTCGCCATGCCTTTTCCTGGGAGCTCAGGACAGGATTTACAGGATTCTGAACTTCAGGAGTCACCTGTTGTTCAAACCGAAGCGTCGAAAGACCTCATCAACCTTCCTTCGCTGCATCAAATACTTGGATCCGGCGTGAATTCCCAATTTGTTTTCAAAAAGCCCCATATTTGAGTTTTTGTTGGGTTTCTTTACAGCAGTCGGTCAGTTTCCAGGTCGATGCACTTAGAAATGTTACCGGGATATTCGATCCGCAATTTGCCAGGCACGGGCTAAAACCATGTCAACAGCCAGTAAAAGCGAAAATAGTGAGGTCTGGCACAGGTCTGGCACGAGTCGACAAAGTGTCAAAAGTTTGCACTGTCCCCTAAACAGGTCGGTTTACTGGGATTCACGGATATGAATCAACTTGTACAGCATCTCTTGAGCAGCGCGACAACGATTGAGGAAGCGCAAGATGTTTGGCGCGCAAACCGCAACGAGCTACGCGGCTGTACATTTGTCTTGGCCACATCCCAGACGAGTCCGTTCCATTTTCCCGCGAGAACGAACCTTCCTGGTGGTGGATTGCTCCGCTCCGTATTCGCGTCCAACTATTTGCATTTCCTGAGCGACGACTTATTAGTCAATCAGCAAGTCTGCCGGGGAACACGAGAGATCACAGCTAGCTACTCCGTTTCATTCGACTCGAACACAGCGTCTTACCTCCGAAGCATCGCCCTCGGGCGCTCGAACGACGACGTGAAAGCAACCATCAGCTTCCTCGGCACTGTATTTGGAGGAGTTAGATTTCGTTGGGACTATTTTCCCTATCTCCTGGAAAGGGCCGATGACCTGTTGGAAGGGCACGATTTGAATTTCATCTTCGAGACTGTGCTTGGCTGTGAGCTGCTGGCGGCGTGCGACGCCGCCGAACTTTCAAAGAATGGCTCGCTTGCAGTGAGCGTGGATGAAAAGGAAATAGAACGAAGAGCCAAGTCTCAAATTGATTCCTGGAAGATGGGATTGGGGACCGGCCTGATTCAGGAGATCCGCCATCGGCTGAATATTTTCTACATTTTTGTGCTTAAGTCTGTCTCCATTCAGCTTAAACGGCCGAAGCAAAAGGATGCACCAGCAAAGCTGGAAGAACTTCTTGAGTTTCTTGGTGATTCCCTCGGCTGCATCCCCCAGTTAACAGCAAGTTCGGCGTTGCAATTCTTCACGAAAGGTCCCGCGTTTCGTCCCTTTCAGAAACTGGCGAGCCGCAATCCAGATCTAAAGAAAAAGGCGATGAATGTGGCATGGGACATTCTTCATCTCCAGTTTGGGCACGAGTTCACCGGCTTTCACGGAACCAACGGCGCTTTTCTGGTTAGATACTTCCTGACTTTCGACCGTCCTCTTGCAGAATTGTTCGACACATTTCCTCAACGTAGTTGCCTGATATGCCCAGGTCGGCGCTTCCCCCTGTTCTTTGCGGATTTTGATTTCCCTTCGCAGGTGTTGGCTCAGTTCCCTGAACTTGGGCCTGTCATCGCAAAGCACTTCAAGCTGGGAGCTGACGAAGAGAGAAGCAAGCGCGTACAGGCATCACCTGTAGATGTCCATGCGATAATAGCCGAGCTTGAATTGGAAGTTGATAAACTTGTGGGCCAGGACACCTTTTGAGCGCAAAGCTAATAACCTCAACGGGGTTCTTGGGACTCGATCGATGCTGCACCAGTTTGGCCAGTCTGCGTTCTGGGACGACAAACGAACTAGGCGGCGGGGCTGTTGCTTGTTAGCGCCATGAATAAGAATGACCATTTTTCGCTGATGCCAACGCCGCTAAACCGGACGCGAAACGCATTCTGGAGAACATGGTTGTGGAGACGCTCGCACTTGCCCCCAAGGAAAAGCCTTCGCCGCACGACGCCAATTTCCGTATCGGTGACTTCCACTGGTGTGAGCCCGATTATCGGCAGATTCTGTTGTGGGCAAAAGCGCTTGGAACCTCGATCTGAGCGCGATACCCAATCTGTCCAACCTCAGCTGCGAGACGACTCAGTGTAGCTCCCTGGATGTGCGGCATCTCCGTGGCCTCCAAGGGCTCTATTGTTCGGGCAATCAACTAATTGAAATCGACTTAGCGGTCCTGAAGAAACTGGTGGAAGTCCGTTGCTCTGATAACTGCCTTGCTTGCCTGGAACTTCGGGACTTTCCAGAGCTGAGATATCTAAAATGCAGCGGGAATCGCCTTAACCAATTAGACCTAAGTGGGACACCGATGCTCTGGAGCCTGGAATGTCACGACAATGCAATCGCGTTTCTGGACATCCGGCATCTGCAGCATCTCGAGGTCCTGAAGTACGATGCTGGCATAACGCGTTTGGTCCAGCGAGCCGACCAGCATTTCTGAGCGATGAAAGGCACACCGTGGATGTTGATTGATACGGAGACATTCAGGACTGACACCAACACGGCCTCCGATGAGTCGGCAAAGTGTGTCAAAAAAGTGATGACTGACCCCAAATCAGTGTCTGTTTCGGACCGGCAGGCACATGCCCCTTCTATCCGTTGGATTTGACCGGTTTTGTGGCGGCGCTGACGGGAAAATACGCAACTCGCGCCCACGGCCGGTCTCAGACCTTCAACGCATTGCGGATCCGCTTTATGCCTTGGGCTCAAAGCGCCGGATGTCCTTGAACTTGTCCAAATCGCGGTCGAACGATGCGACAGGGTGGCCAAGCACCGCCGCACGCGCCGCCAACCATGCATCTGAAAAATCCACGTTCGTGGCGCCAAATCGATGCAGTGAATCGGTGAGAACCTCCTCATCGGCAGCTTCCACGCCCGAGTTCTGAATGATCGCAAGCAGGACATTCACCACCTCTGTCCGGCTCCTGCCATAGACACCTGTTAACACATAAACCACCTCGGCAACGACCAGTCCATCCAGATGTAATGTGCAGTCGCCACGTTCCGCTTGCTCGAATAGCGCCGTCGCAGCCGGGCTTTGCTTTGGCTCATCCTGCACCAGAAAACGCACCAGCACGTTCGCGTCGAGAAGGTATTCCTTCATTTTTTTGGGTTGGAAAGACGTTGGTGGCGGGCTATGGCCGCAGCTGCTAAAGCATTCCTGGAACCTTTTTCGCCAGCAACTGGATTCCCCGATTTCAGGCTTCCCGCCAGCTCGCTGATGGAACGTACGCGCGTGCCTACCAGTTTGTCGTCCTTTACTTCCCAGACAATGCGCTCGCCGATCTTAAGTGGCATCACTTTCCGAACCTCTTCGGGAAGGGTGATTTGCCATTTTGATGTGATTGTCGAAACAAAATTTCCCATGCCAAATCCTACGATGGTTCAACCTCCTTACGCAATCGGTATCTCCTTACATGCGCGCGGCTTTTCCGGTCTCACTCATGTAGAAAAGAAAAAGTCGTCGGTTTTGATATTGGAAAATGAAGTGGTTTTCCGGGCGGAAACAAAGATGACCATGGTGTGGATTTCGAGATTTTGGGCATGCAAACGCGGTACATCAATCAACAGCTAATCTCTATTGTCTGAGCAAGATCCGCCCTGCTTAACCATTATCAAGAACTGACCCCTAAAGAAGACAGGGAAATGTTCGTTGGGTGCGAGCCGGTGATAGGTAACAAACTATGCGGGGTGATAGGTTACACTTTTATGATGGGTGGCGGGATGGATTTTGCACGTTGGTTCGGAGGGGCGATGTAGGCCGAAGGCCGTAATCGCTCCTCCAAACCAAAGGCGAGATCTCCGAGATGGACGTTGGGGAAATGCTGCCGAAAGCCCCAAAGTGAGTCTTGACGTTAGTTTCAAATAAGACTATTAAAAGTATCAAATGAGTAACGTGTTGACCAAGCAACTGTCGAAGAAACTCTCTGCCAAGGTGGTCGTCCACCGCAAGAGTGGCCAGTGGGGCGTTAAAAAGACCGGGCGCGGCGTGGTTAGCTTCTGTGTTCACGGGCCAACCGGCAAAATCGTGGCCGGTGATTTCACCCCGTCCAAACTCATCGAAGTCCTTCGGCTCGGGCTGCCGATTCAGGAGTTGCAAGACTTGCAAGCTAGTCTCGATGTTCCGATGGACAAGCTTTTCCCCATGCTCGGCATCTCCAAGGCCACATTGCATCGCCGGAAGGCTAACGGCCGGCTGGATCAGGCCGAATCGGATCGCGTCGTCCGCTTTGCCAAACTGATGGGCCGGGCCATTGAAGTCATGGAGTCCGAGGATAACGCCCGCCAATGGCTGACCTCGCCGCAATTCGGCTTGGGCGGCGCTGTGCCCTTGGAATATGCCGAGACGGAAGTGGGAGCACGCGAAGTTGAGGACCTGCTGGGCCGCATTGAATACGGAGTTTATTCCTGATGCCGGAAGCCTGGCGCATCCTAAAAGAGAAGCACGCTGCCACCGCCTTCACCGGCGAAGGCGCCGCCAAGACCGGTGGCCGCTGGAACTCGCGCGGCGTGGCCGTGGTCTACACCAGTTCCACCAAGTCGCTCGCCACCTTGGAGAGTTTGGTGCATCTGAACCCGCCGGTGTTCTTCAAGTATGTCGTCATGGAGGTCCAGCTCGATGAGGCGCTGGTGGAAACCTTTCCCGTCAAAAAACTTCCCGCCGACTGGCGGACCGAACCGCCGCCGCCCTCCACCAAGGCGATTGGCGAGGCGTGGGTGCGTGAAGCGAGGTCGGCGGTGCTGGCCCTGCCCAGCGTCATCAGCGGTGAAACCAACTACTTGATCAATCCGGCGCATCCCGACTTCAAAAAGATCAGCATCGGCAAGCCCGAACCATTTGTGTTTGATCCCCGGCTGCTCACTTGAAAAGTGTGAGAACCACGCTTCCATCTCCCGCCAACCTCAAAGCCAATCCCTACTGAGCCAAGCTGCCGTTGTTCAATCGCAAGAGCTGGGCGCGGGTGTGGTTTGGGGAGGTGGTCGAGAATGTCAATGACACGGAGATCGATCCCGGTGCGGCGGGGCTGGAGCATCTTGAGCCGGGGTCGTTGCATATTCGGGAGTGGGGCAATGTGGCGGTCGAAAATAAGCATCCGCATTATTTTCGTTTTTCCTTATTTCCGAAAATAGTTTCTTTCGCCATTTTCACTTCGAAAATTATGGCTAAACAGAATCCATCGATAATACCTGGAAGGATCGCAGCCCCGATGATTTGTGTGAAGCTGATGACTGGTGTTCGCGGTGATTCCGCGAATCCGGGGAATTCCGGCGCAGATAGTCTGCTGTTTGAATCGGCTGCCTCAGAGCCCAGCAAAAGCGAGTGATTGAACAACCTTGCGGGCAATCTCCCGGCGGCGCTGCACTGTCACTTCTCCGCGAAGGTTCGTCAGTTCGGATTTTTCGACGGAATAGATCAAATCGCATTTGCACAGTGTCGCCCAATCCAATCCATCCGATTCGTCCAGGATGACTTCGGTTGGCCCGGCCGCGCGTTTGGCTCGTTGCGAGGAACAAAGCAGCACGTTCACTTGCGGCTTGTTGGTCACCCGGCTTCCCTCAGAAATGATGACTGCGGGATGCGGCTCCGGCCAGCCTGGAGCCTGCCAGGAACAGATTTCCCAAGGTTTCACTCCTCGAATTTTGGAATGGACTGCGCCCGCGTGGCGGCTGTTTCCACATCATCCCACTCCTTGGACTCCTGGCTCTGATACCAACGGTCCAAAATTGACCGCGGCAAGGCGTCGATGTTTGGAAACAGGCGGTCGGGTTCAGCCACCAGGCGTTGTTCGGCTTCTTTCAAGCCACAACGGATCGCCAGTCGATAGACCTCAGCCTGTTTGGCCTTGGCCTTACGCGCAATCTTGGCTACTTGAGATCGCAAGTCAGCCGGAATCACGAGAGGGACGGGCATCGTTCGCATGAAATCAGAATAGACGAAACCTCTATGGACTGCAAATGCTCACAATTCCTAATCGGGAAAGGATTATGATCTTGCGGATTGTCATTATGGAATGAAGGTTTTGGGCGTTTATTTATACAATGACGCATTTTACAACAACGCTTTTATAGGAAAGGTGAAGGAAATTCTGGAAAGTTGTCCGCAAAGTTTTGCCCAGTTTGAATGCTATTCAAAGAAAATCAATCAGAAGAAAACCCAATTTCAAACCGGCGGTTTTCCGCCATTATCATTCCGCCGCTGACAATCGTCACCTGCCTTTATCAAAAACATCAACTTGATCCGGAATTTGCAGCCTTGGCCAAGAAACTTAACGTTATTGGACGCTTGACTCTTCAGATCACTGTTCTGCGGGAAGTTCGGCGATGAACCAATCCTCGACCTTCTTCCTGGCCCAGGGTGTTTTGCGCAGGAAGGTGAGGCTTGATTTAACAGACGGATTGAACTGGAAACAACGGACTGGGATGCGGCGTCCCATTTCGCCCCAGCCATGCCTCGCGACCAGTTGGTTGATGATGCTTTCGAGCGTGACCCCATGCAACGGGTCGCGAGGCATGGCTGGGG
>Ga0163150_10006932_pt1 | contig 13598 bp, 4 predicted proteins | sample OliLakLV19P2IB_FD_148628 | JGI IMG/M metagenome (GOLD analysis project Ga0163150, IMG submission 148628) | Freshwater microbial mat bacterial communities from Lake Vanda, McMurdo Dry Valleys, Antarctica - Oligotrophic Lake LV.19.P2.IB | ecosystem: Environmental > Aquatic > Freshwater > Lake >...
TATTCGCGGCCATAGCCTGCGCCAGCATAGCCCATGCCTTCATTGTCCGATTTAAAAAACTTAGGCACCGGCTTCTTCGAAGGCGGGAAAGTCAGGGTAAAAGAAAGTAATTTGTCCTCCATCTCAAGCGCTTTGCGAAAAGCACCCGCTTGAGCAGGATTCATTTGATAAGAAACAGCAAAAACTTTGCCTTCTGAAAATTTCTTGATTTTAAATCCCAGCTTGCGGCTTCCCAAGTCGGTCACTTGATCCACAACACCTTCAAAGCGTTGGATCCAACCCGTTACCTCGGCAGCAAGATTATCCTGCGCGGCAACTTCAACAGAAAAAATAAATAGTCCTTCGTATGCTTTCATTCCACTAAACTCCTTGCTCAAAACTTGCTCTAAAATAAAAAAGAAAATGTCCGATTTTCGGTGAAAAAGGTTGGGTAATTTAACACGATCCCCATAGGGACGCAATAGAGAAAATCAAATAAGCTCAGAGCTGATAGCCCATAGTCAAAGAAAGGCTCCGTGCTCTCAGCTATAAGCTATGGGCTTGTGTTATTAATCGCTATCTTTTTTTATATTTACAAGACTAGCGGCAGCCTCAAAAGTCTTTTCAGACCAGAGTCGGTAAGCCTTTAAGGTTTGCTCCAAAACAGCTGGAAAGGCCTTTTCTTCGGCCTCCGTAAGCTTTTCAACGACATAATCCTCGAGCGGCTTTCCTTTCAGAAAGTCATTGATCGAATCACAAGCATTGATGTGTCCGCCCACTCCAATTCGTAAACGCGGGTAGCGCGTATGCCCCACATGCTGCTCGACGGAAGCCAATCCATTATGCCCCCCCGTGCTGCCTGAAATTTTAAGCCGAATCGTCCCAAACGGGGTTGCAACGTCATCGAGCACCACCAAAAGATCGCGCGTTGTATCGATCTTGTAATAATCGCAAAGCAAACGAATCGCCTCGCCTGAAAGATTCATATAAGTTGACGGATAAGCCACTAAAACTTTTCCAGCGGGGCTCATCCACTCACCCACCGATGCTTTGAGCGAAGATTGCAGAGAAAAAGAAAATCGCTCGGCAGCAGCCAGCGCAACGACTGAGCGTTTGCCAAGATTGTGTCGCGTTAATTCGTATTGAATTCCCGGATTTCCCAAACCAACAATCAATTTCATAGCACGCTGTTCAATAAGTTTTTGAGCGGTTTGTCATTCCCGCGAAGGCGGGAATCCAGAATCTACAAACTGGATCCCCGCCTGCGCGAGGATGACAGAGAGTTACGGTGCGAACTTCCCGAACGTCGTAATAGCTATAGCAATTAGCCCACAGCAAAAACTCTTGAAAAACAAACATCATTTAAAAATAATGCTCTGAGCTTTGTGCTATAAGCTATTGGCTTACTTTTTATCTGCCTTAGGAGCCGCGCCACCCTTTGCAGGAGCTGCAGCAGGAGCATCGTCGCCTTCTTTAACTTTAGCCGTGATCACTTCAGGCTCTTTCGCGCCTTCTTCACCTTCGGCTTTAGGCTCTTCTTCAGCCTTCTTCGCATGAAGAGCAACAATCACTTCATCCAAAGGAAAATCCGTTGTCAGACCCTCTGGAAGCTTAATATCTCTCAGATGAATCGCATCGCCAATATTCATACCCTTGACGTCAACTTCAATAAAATCAGGAATTTGAGTTGGCAAACATTCAACTTCAATTTCGTGATGCACAAGATCCAAAGATCCACCCGCTTTAACGCCCGGTGCAAAATCAGCGCCCTTCATCTTAAAGCGAATTGAGACTTCGATTTTTTCTGTGAGCGAGATCACCATAAAATCGATGTGATTAATTTTGTCCGTGACTGGATTCGTTTGATAATCTTTTACGCGGCAGGTGCTTTCTTTAAGCGTGACGCCTTCAACTTGAAGTTGAAAAAGAATATTCCAACCGTGCTCGGTGCGAATCGATTTATTAAAAAGTTTGTCCGGAACTGAAATCGTAAGTGGCGTCATGCCATGGCCATAAACAATCGCGGGGATCGCTTCTGCGCGGCGTGTGTCTTCTGCGCCTTTGGTGCCGAGTTTCGTACGTGGTTTTGCTGCTAATTCAATCGTTTGCATATTTGCTCCTTACGCCGTTCGTTTGCGATCGTTCGCCTTCGCTGAGAGCTTCGGCGCAATGCTTCGCAAACCCACCCCCCATCGATTTGTAAATGGAAAACCGCTTCGCGGTTTACAACCAAGCACCGAGTTTCATGGCAAATTGCCACTCGGTGTAAATTCGGCCATGTCAGTTACGTTCACTACGCTCCGTAACTTTCGGCCTTATTTAAATCTACTCAGGGCAGAAATGAGCCGGAATGATACCGAATCTAACCCGCATCGTCTACTAGATTTTCACCCTCTTACTACCTCCCCACTTCCCGGAAGTGGGGAGGTGGCACAGAATGAAATATGCATTTAAATCAATGGAGCTTTAAATTACTTAAGCTATGGGGTGGATGGCAACTTGCTGCGACTCAATTATTTTTCTAAATGCCGGGCTGGTAACGGACCAGTCCGCAATATCCACTTTGTAGGGTAGATCTGATTGCGCAAAATCTTCGGCCACCGATGAAGAGACAGACAAATCAAGGGGCGCCTGGGTCATAATGGCTAAATCGAGGTCGGAGTATTTTTTAGCACATTTTTTTGCGCGAGATCCAAATGCATAAACTCTTGTATTCGGAAAATGCTTTTGAAGAATAGTTTGAATTATTTCCCACTCCGACGGCGTCACTTCGATCGATAGGGATTGGCTCATGCAACTCGCGCTTCAAACTGTTTTAACAAATGCTCTGCTTCCTTCAAAAAATCAGGGATAATTTTTACGACTTGCAATGCTGTTTCTTCATCATAAGTGTGACTTGTTTTTGAACGCATTTCCCTGTAGTCTTTCCACTGCGTCCAGCTCCCCAATAAAAGCCCTTGTTCATTCGCGGAACGAATCAAATACTGAAAGTCGGCTTTATCATACTCTTCAGGATTTGCAGCGGAGCTTTCCAAAAAACGTTTCAAAAGTTTGTGGCTAATTTCATAAGTAAATTCAAAGCGCTGAATCAATCCATCTCGTATTTGCGTATCGCGAATATCTTGCTGATAACGGCTCAAGCCCTCCTCGAGACGCTTAACCGCATTGCGCAGCGACGAAAGATCCATTTTTACCACCTTTAAAATTTCCTACAACATCAATCCGAAATGCTTCTGTTAAGTTGATGGGTATTATAGCTCGGTAAGAAACGAAGTCCCGACAAAAATATAACTTTGAGGTGCTTTAAGCGGAAGTGGCGATCAATTCGTGATTTGCGATGAGGCTGCCAATCAAAGCTTCGATGGAGTTGATCAACCAGCCATTTCCCCGACGCTTCAATTGTCCTAAATTTTGCGTTAAGTAATTCTGTGCGGCCGTTTCTGACTCTGAAACTTCAAGATGCGCGGCCTGTCGCAAAATACGCGAAAGCGCGATTAACACCTGCACATCGCCCGCCGCCAATGCTTCTTTCAAAGCGAGCACCATCGGACCATTTATTTTTTCTAATTCTGCCGGAGCCGCGAAAAGCGCCGCCACGCCCCATTCTGAATTTTGAATTAAGTATTTGTTTTGCGCGGCAATTAATTTTTCAGCGGAAACTTTATGAATTTTGAGCGTTTGATTCAAAAGCTGCATAAGTGTCGCATGATCCATTGTTCGTCCAAGACCCGCGTCACGATTTGTAAGCTTCGCGATAATTCTGCTTTTTAAGTTTTGTGTCGCATCAAAAACAACAAACGTGTCGCCACTTGAAATAAATTGCAACAATGCCATAGCACCTTTCTCGTCGCTTAAAAATTTCTCAAGAAATGCCGCATCCAAAAGCAGGGGCTGGTTTTTTGATTTTGTCACCAAGGAAGCGGCCGACCAATGGCTCTTTGAGTAACGTGAGGCAAGAACTGCGGGTTTCCCCACAAAAACTTCACCCGCATAAACAACGGGAAGACCTGTCGCATTCTGAATCGCAACAGCCAACGCCGCGAAATTCCCGCCAAATTTTTGACGCCACGCCGAAGGAACAATTTGTTCGAGTGGGCCACGAATCAATGCTGTTTCAACGGCTTCCGGCATTTGCAATCTAGCTGTCGGAAGTTCTGCTGCGCGATTTTCAGAACGTGTGGATAACGGAGAAATTATTTGTTCAAAAATTTCTCTCGGGTTTAATTCCATCCTATTTGCTACAAGTGAATTGCTCTCTGCAGAATGGGTTAGGCCATAAAAATCAGTGCTTAAATGCACAATCGGCGCAACAGCATCTTCAGCTCGAATTTTTTCGATCAATTGACTGCCTGTTAGTTTGGGCATGTCCTGATCGGTAATCACAAGTATATTCTTACCTGCAACAACAAGTTGTCGGTATTGCTCCAGCCCGGCTTGCCCATCTTCTGCTAATACCAGTTGAACTTTAATGTTTGAAAATTCTGTCGATAAGTAATTTTCAAATCTTTTCCCCGGGTCGGGATTATCATCGACAAGCAAGATAGTGTCGATCGGTTCCGAGCGAATTCGCTTAGCACTTCTAACAAAATCTGCCACAACTTGTTCGCGCGATTCGGAGAGGCTGGTTGGAATTTGAAATTTGATTTTTCCATTCGCGATTTCAACTCGCACAGAATTGGTTTGATATTTAGAAACGTTTTCACCATCAGCCTCAAAAACCCACTCCCTTGTGCCTTTATTTGTAACAGACTCTGGAGACTTTCCAAAAGCGGCGCCTTGCGGAAAATCAGCGTCAAAAACAAATCCAATTTTACCGGCGGGTTGAAACCGCTTTGTTCCATCTTCACGAATCGCGCTAAGTTCACCATTACCATTCACCCAAAAAATAAGTCGTCTCACATCTTTTAAAGAACCGATTTTTATTCGTAAAAATTCTAAACTCGAAGGCAAAGCAACCCATTGTTGTAAAGCTTCAATTAATTCGGTTTGTTTGGCTTGAACCGCCTCGTCACGAGTTACAAGCTTATCCGCAAAAAGATCGATCACAAAAACACGTCCGCCTTGATTTTTAAAAGCATTTTCAAAAATTCCGGCTGTTTTAAAATAATCTAAATCATGCGGATGGGCTCCGCCTCCTTTCACCGCTTCTTCTCGAATGACGTGAACTGATTTACCATCCAAATCAAATTCCAGTGTCCGCATTTCGGAACGCGTACCGAACACATTGGTTATTTCGCTGTTTATTATCTGATTTGTTTTAATCGTAACAGGCACAAGGACAGATTTTTTATCGGTCAGACTAATATGGTCAATACCGCCAACCTTGATCTGAAACTTAAATTTGCCGCGGCTAAATTCTTGTGTCGATCCTTTCGTTAACCATTTTGTTTTCTTAACACCTGCGCCATTAACATCCAATTGAATTTGATGACCATTTTCAGAAACCGCTCCCAGGTGAATCGTAAATATTTCTTTTCCGGCCGTGAGTCGAACCATTCGTCCCGTGCGAAGAATTACTTTAAAATTGCGTCCTTCGGAGCGAAAAAAACCCTCGGGTTCAGTCTTGCTCGCTGCGCTCGAGGACAGACCCCTGCGCAACTCAGCGCGTGCAGGCGGCTTGGTGAGTAAAGGTAACAGTTTTTTTGAATATGTATAACCTATCCAATTTGTGATTGTTCTCTCAGATGCAAACATCGCCTGAACAAGTTCACCGAGCTTTGAAACATTTTCTTCTTGTCTGAAAACAGAAGTTCTGCGATCGCCTCCATGCACCTCATCTACCGCTAAAACAACTTGGTTTTTGTCCGGAAGCCCCAAATCAATCACAAATTCGTTTTCTCCCGCGCTAACATTTATTTGGGCTGCAGTTTTAACAGCCTCAAAAGGCCTGCCAAAGGTAATCCACGTAATATTTTTATTTAATTTCAAAATGAGCTCATCGAAACCCTGTTTCAGTTTTAGATCAAGGCTGAAAATTTTACTTTCTGTTCTCCATCGTTCTAAATCATCCACCATTCCTTCCCGCAAACTATTCCACGCAGCTTCATTCTTTGCTATCGTGGCTTCGCCCTGCTGCGCCATTTCAACAACCAAACGCATAATTTCATCCTTCGTTTTGAAAGAGGGGCTCGGATTTCTTGTAGAACCGTCGGATGTGAGACGATTCCAATCAATCTCACCGCCGTCAACTTTAAAATAAAGACTTCGCCCCTTTGCTGTGGCTAAATCAAAAATCTCTACGCCGATGGAGGCATGATGCAATCCTCTGTCAGGCGTCACATAAACATGAACCCAAATCTTCTGATCTGGTGCGTTACCATAAGAAATAATCTGTGATTTGAATTCACGGTTTTCACTACGTTGAACCCTTGCGAGAGAGCGACCATAGGGGTCAGTCCCCGCCACCTCGGGCGTCTCCGCCAAAGGACGGATCCGTCCGCGCTGAAGACGCGGAGGAAAGGTCTGTCCCCGCGTGCGCGATTCAGAACGAGATATTGAATAAGCTTCATAAGTTGCGAAAGCTTTTTGAGCCAACAAATATCGCGACGAATCTCCCGGCAAATCAAAACGCATGCGTTTCAGCTGGGTCATCAACTCGTCTAATTCCGCCGCATCGCCGCCATTTATAAAAATTTGATTTAATTTTTCAAAAATTTTTAAATTCGGAAGAGAAAATAAAATTTGCGGAAGAACGAATCCCAAAAACGAAAAGTCGACTGTTCTAAGGTCTACTTCGGTCTTAACAATCCACAATGCCAACAGTCCAAACCCTAACGCGCCGCCAAGACTAAAAAGCCAACGCGTATACCTTAAATTTTGTTGCTTTCCTTGTTCAGCAGCTAACGGACTTGAAAAATCTTTGATCATGTCTGCTCGACTTTCCGAGCGGCCGCTGATCAACTCCGTTAAAACTTGGGCGAGATCCCTGGTTTCAACCGGATCATTTAAATTGGTAAACGCGCGGTTTTTAATTCCATGCCCTTCAATAAAGGCTTTGGCAATTCCCTCGCTCATGGTGGCCGGACGATGCTTCCATTCAATTTTAACATCGGCCAGCAAACGGTTATTACGGCGCAATTCTTTTTCAAGGTACGGAAAATCGGCTACGCTGTATGTTTTTCCATTAAAAATCAAAGCATTAGAAAGCGAAGTCACTTTGCGAGGGCCATCCCAAACCGGCGCATTCACGGCAGGAACTACAGCTTCACCATTAGAAATAAACTCAAAGTGCCCCGCGTTCAATTCAGCATCTGTTCTTGAAACAAGACGAATACGATTATTCATTAAAGCGCCAGCAATAGGTTTAAAGTGCTCGGTCAAATGCTGCTCCATTCGCTTCATCATGCCGTCATCCACAACAAAAGTCAGATTAGTTTCGTGGTCATAGGCAATTCCCAAAAGCCCTTGAACCGCCGGATCCGTGTAGCTGGTTTCTTCAGAAAAATGAACTCGCGCGCCCTGTCCGAATTTTAAATGCTGACCGCGATAAAAATAATAATAAAGATCTCCGTTTTGAAAAAGCACAAAACCTGCGAAGTCAGGACTGGTGATATCAGAAACTTTCGACAGCGGAAGAACAATTTGTCCCAGTGTTTCTTGAGGAACCGCCTGATCATAATGAGCTGACAATTTCTTCATAAAAGCCGCATCAACCTTAAGAGGCTCCTTGCGCATTTCGGAGCGCAAGGAACCATGGGTGTCAGTCCCGCGCAATGCTTGGGACAGACCCCGGCGCGACTCGGAGCGCGAAAGCACTTCTCGAAAAACCTGAATTGCATCCAGTCCTTGTTTGGCTACGCCACGAGTGAATTCCCCGCCCCTCTGGGATGCTTTCGTAAAAAGCCGTTCGGCCTTTGCGATTCTTTTTGTCTGCGTGTTGGCTTTTTGTAAATTGGCTCCGGCAATTTCATCCAGCAATGCTGCAGCCCGAGTCAGCTGATTTTGTGTGGTAGGAAGCCAAAGGGTATCATCGGCAATAAATCCCCACACGGCCGTCATCATCAAAGCTACCCCGACAAACTCAGCGCCGAGAGCGATCAAGATAAAGATAGCCTTGATTAAAGCAACCGATATCACTGAGGATAAGCCAGCAACAAACACTGCTGATAAAATAGTGGTTATTGCCTTAATAGCCAGTGCTCTCCTCGCTGCAGAACGTCCATTTTGTAATTCTGAAACTTTAAAATTAATGCCTCGCGCGGCTTCTGTAAAATCAATCCATTGCCGAGTTTCGGAGCGGCGAACCGCTGACCGAGCTTCAGAACGCGCGGCAGCATTGCGAACCGCACCCGCGGTTCCGACGCCCATGTAACGAATCCCCTGCGCGAGAATTTCTTGAATACGTGGATAAAACAAATTGCGTCCGTCATAAACCGCTAAAGGTTTTACACCGTCTTTAAAGGCAGCCAGGTCGATTGATTTATACTGCGCCCAGTCGGTTGCGAGAACCACAAGATCGGCTTTGCCTAAGTTTTCAATTTGCGATTCAAACACCACGCGACCGTTATCGAGAAAGTTTTTCTTGAAATAAATTTCTTTGAAAAACAAGGCTTTGAGCTTCAATTCATTAAGTGCTGGGTTGGTTAATAAAAGACTCTGGGCTTGAGAAAGCGTCTCGTCATTCGGTGACGCCTTCGCGATAAATTTCTTATATTCCGCGTTAAACGACGCATCGACAAGAAAGGCCTTAAACAAATAATCGAGATAATGACCAATCACTGTTTCGCTGTCGGGCGCTTTGGGAACCGTGAAAATGGGGTCATGTATCTTAACTTTGGCTGCGCCATATTTTAAAAGATCATACAAAATCGAAACCGACGCGGACTCACGCATATCGTCCGTGTTACCTTTAAATGCCATGCCGAGCAGGATAACCGTATTGCCCTTTAGCGGCTCTTGCGCTTCAGGAAAATCTGAAACTAACGTCACCGCTTTTTTAGCGGCTCCAGATTTTACCGATTCATTATATCCATCCGCAAATGCAACCATAGGCAAAATATGCCCCGTTGAGCTCGTTGAACTGTAATTCGCAGCACGCAGATCTTTTGGAAAACAAGATCCGCCAAATCCGTCGCTAGGCCATAGAAAAGAATCCTTACCGATGCGCTCATCATCAAAAAGCGATTTGCGAATTTCTGGAAAATCAGCGCCCACCCGATCCGCTTCAGCCGCAAAAATGTTGGATAAGGTAATCGAAATTGCAAGCTGACTATTGGCAATATATTTAATCAGCGTGCTTGACGCCGTGTCGGTTAAAAGCACTTGATGCGGATGCTTCTGCATGAGTGGATGCCAAAGTTCCAGCATTTCTTTTTCAATTATTCGGCGCTGTGTTAGCTTCAGCTTGGCATAAAACCCCAGCACCGTACGATCAGGCTCGGTGACATCTTTGACCGCCTGACCTTCGCGTAAGAATTCGGGGTTACTCACGAGCGCATAATCCACCCCTAACACCAACTCCATCTTTTCCAAAGCTTCATCCATTTGCTCAAAGGTGTCGGGCGGAACGGTGGATTTCACCACAATGATTTTAGGTTTAGTTAAAGGCGCTTGCGCTTTCTGACTTTGAATCACCCTTCCAATTTGTTCGGTCGCGGCCAAAATATAAGAAAGATCGGCCGCACCGTTGTCCGCTGAGGGAGTTCCCACCGCAAGATAAACAATTCCAGATCTAGCAATCGCTTCGTCACCATTCGTTGAAAATTTAAGACGACCAGCATCACGATTACGGGTAAGCATTTCAGGTAGATCGCGTTCAAAAATAGGCATCTTAATCTCTTTAGCATTCAAACCAGCAATTGCCGCTTGCCTTTCCTTAACATCAACGGCATCCACATCATGGCCCAACTCTGAAAGTAATGCAGCCGTAGTCGACCCAACATATCCGACGCCCACCACCGCAACATTTTTAGGTCCTTTTGAAAATGCTCCGCGAGATTCAATCGCTGCGCGATATTCTGCTTCAGTCCTAAGACTTATGCTGTCCTCTAACCTATATTGCGGCGCACCAACTCTATCCGCTGACTTGTCTTCATAAAGCGGTCCCAAATTACGGCGCCCCACACCCACTAAGTTAATGTCCGCCTCACGCACAGCCTCAAGCTGATATTGATGCGTTCCATCCGCGCGCAAACCAAAAAGATTCATGCCGTCGAACAAGGGCCTTCCCTTCAAAGCTTTGGAGAGTTTTTTCAACTCCATCGTTTTTAAGTCAGGATTCGAATCAGTTGCAATCAGCGTTAAATCACCGTTTTCAATGGCTTCATAAAAACGTCCGCCCGCAAGACTATAATCATCGTCATCATCCACACCGCGGAAATGAACCGCTCCGTAAGCACGATCACTTTTTCTCTTTTGCTCAATCCAAATCTTTAAAGACTGCCGCAGCCGCGTATCCGCCACATAAAATTCATGCACTCCGCCTTCTTTCACAAGCTTGTCGATCAAGAGCAGTGCGGGAGACTCAAGAACTTGTTCACTCTTTGAGCTGGCGCCCACACTCAGCAATGTGACTTTCTTTCCTTTAAGCGAACCATTCACTTTCGAATATTCCCGATTAAGCAAATCGTAAAAATCAAGGATGTTCTGCTTGTTAACCCGCAAAATCGTGTCAATTAAGAAAATCATATGCAATTCGCGTGGCAACTCTTGAATAATTTTATTTAAATCTTCGCCTTTTTCTAGGGCAGTAACTGAGTGCTCCAAAATCTCTTCGATGCGATTGAGCTTCGCCACGCGGCCCGCTTCAGCCGAATTGCCGCCCACACGATTGCTTCGCCAGTTTTGCCCAGCCTCCGAAAGATGGATGGCGCGAATCCAGCGTAAATAAATATAAAGTTTGCCGCCAAAACCAAGTGAAGGATTTGTGAAAAGTGTGCGGATGCGTTTATCAAGCCCTGCGCCATAGGCCGCAGCACTTAAATCCGCGCCATAGCGACGCGAAAGCTCCGCGATGTCATCGAAATGCGCCAGTTTCGCGCCCAAATAAATCAGCAGCATTTCTTTAGAAAGCTCGGCCGAGCGAACGTCAATAAACTCCACCGGCTTTCCGGTATAAAGCCGGGTTAAAATTCCGCGCGTAGCATCGCGGCCGGCATCCAACACCTCGGATTGATCCAGCAAACCAAAAGTTGCCTTACCTTCCTCGTACTGACCCCGCTCTTCAGGAAGTGAAAAGTCAGGCTGAAAAACCACGTCAAAATTCATATCTTCAGGAGCACCGTTCACTTTCACCGGCTTCGCATTCCACTTGATAACATCATAAACAAACTTAGTTGTTTCAGGCGCCCACAGTCCCCGCAACACAATAACTTTCCGATTGTGATCACCGCGATCGCGGAGCTTACGCAGGGCCGAACCGATTGTCATTGCTAAACCATTTAATTTATCGTGATGTTTGTCATAATCAAAGACCGCGGCTTCATCCGGCGTCGATGCCAAATAAATAACTTCATTTTGTTCCAAGCTATTCGTAAAAGAAGCACTGTCTGCATTGGGATCAATGACTTCTGTTGCATGACCCATCGCATTCAGCAATTGCCGTGAAACCCCTTCCCCTAAAAGCCCATTACCAATCACCCCCACGTGCATTTCGGAACGGAAAGTTAGTTTGGGGGGAAGCGGAAAACCAGCTTTTACGGCCAGCTCTACAGCTTTTGACTGATTCAAACTAAATTGATCGATCGTGGCTTGAAAAGCCCGCTGCGGATTTTTTCCGGGCTGTTGTCTTTGAAGAAAACGTAACGCATCGTGAGTTTGCTTACGAAGCTCGGAACGCGCGGCCGCTTCTGCGACAATACCGGGCAAGGCATTATTCGTACCGAGAATTTTGGGTTCCGCTGAAGGGGACTCAGTGTCTGTTGTCGTAGTGGGTGATGACGGAGTTGAAACAGCGACACGCGTTAAAGCCTCTCCTGCATGACGAACCCAACGAACCACCGTAGCCGCCGCGAGGCTACGCGTTGAAGTTCCTAGTGTCGATGCCATATCCGCTAATTCAATCAGTTGTTTGGAATCTGCTGAATTCACGGAACCATTGGGGGCAGTCGCCTCACTACGTTCGAGGACAGATCCCGCAGTTTGAAACATGGCTTTCAAATAAGACTGATAACCTTCTGCATCAGGTCCTGAAATCGCTGGTGTCACGACCGCATACGTATAGCCCAAATTTTCAAAATGTTCACGCATCACGCGCGTATGAAAACCACCCGTGACAAGCACAGCAAGTTTCGCAGGATGCTCACGCAGATTTTTTTCAACACCTGAAATCATGGCGTCATCGCGGATTTTTGCGCCGCGATAAAAATTTACTGCGTCTTCATAAACTTGATCAAGGCTGTCCAAAATGTCATTCCGGACTTGATCCGGAATCTTAGATTCCTGCCTTCGCAGGAATGACAGCTGTTTTAAAATCTCAGACGGCTTAATCCCCGACTTAGGCGTTGGTCGATTTTGAACTTTCTCAAAATCATCCGGCGTGAGTTGGAGAGCTAATAATTTTTTTAACAGACGCGCATTCGCAAAAACAGCGAGCAAGCTCTTTTCTTTTTCTTTACGCGTTAGTTTCTCGGCAATTAAATCCTGCAGTCTTTCCATTTCCGCCGCGAATAAATCAGATCGCAACTCGCTTTGTAAAATGAGAAGCCCGATAAAACGCGTCACCTGCGGATAGGTCTTAAAATCAAAATCACGCGGCATGCGGCGCAACATTTTCGCAAATATATTTTCCGTCCCCGGCTCGGGCAATTGCACGCTTTTGCCTGAACTGTTTAAAAGCATCTCGATTTGGCTATATATATCCTGCCCTGCGCCCTTCACGCGCGCATTCTTCAGCGAGGGAGAAATTTCTTTCAAAAATTTCTGCTTTTCGGTTTCATAAAGCGGTAAGTCCAGCTGTTTCGCCATCGCCTGAATTTTAAAAAACCTCACCATCATTGGCCAACGTACTTGCCACGCGGGATCGCCTAGATCCACTTTGAGATTTTTTTGAGCAAGTTTTTTAAGTTCAAAAATCCAGGTGTCCAGCGGAGCGATCCCTAACTCATATTGTTCAAGCCGTTTTAAAAAACTGCGGAGTTCGGTTGAAAAAGAAGTTGCCGAAGCTTTTTCCATTTCTCTTTCAAAGGCTTCTAAAAAATTCTTCGAATCATTCAACGATTTCAAAACCCGCACGAACTGCGCGCGATTGTTTTTATAAGCCTGCGCGTTTTCAACGCCATAACCTTTTGCACCCGGAGTTGCGGCTAAATAAAGATCCGGGCCACGTGCGATTGATTTTTTTGCAAGAAAACGGAGAAGTTTTTGATTAAGCTCTGGACGGCTTGGAACAAAATTAAACAATTCGGTGTTGAGCTTTCCATCCGCGCCTTCTAAGAGAATCGGATAATCTCCAAATTTTCTGTTGAGTGATTTCAGCAGTTTTTCAATTTTAAGTTGCGCTTCGTAATGTCCATGCGCCGTTTGTACATGCAGAATGGTTCCCTTCGAGCCCAAATGGAGACTTTCCATGCGCCCCAGTTTGGATGGCAAAGCTAAAGCCAAACTTTGCGAAAACTCGAGTGCCTTTTGGATCGAAATTTCGGAAGGCGCATAAGACGATGGTGCCGCATAAGAAATATTTG
>Ga0163150_10006934_pt1 | contig 13595 bp, 10 predicted proteins | sample OliLakLV19P2IB_FD_148628 | JGI IMG/M metagenome (GOLD analysis project Ga0163150, IMG submission 148628) | Freshwater microbial mat bacterial communities from Lake Vanda, McMurdo Dry Valleys, Antarctica - Oligotrophic Lake LV.19.P2.IB | ecosystem: Environmental > Aquatic > Freshwater > Lake >...
GGTGGATATAATGGATTAGTACGAAATATGGTTATAGGAGCAAGTCTAGCGAAAGGTAAATTTCACGATAGTTTCTTATGGGCATTGCAGTAGCCATTTCTGCTAACGTTTTGCAGATAGGCGAAGAAGCCGTAACGAGAACTTAATTATAATGATAAACTTTAAAAATAAAAACAAAATGATGAATAGAAAACAAATCGGCTTTTTTGCCTATGTGCTGTTAGTGGCTGTTATTTTTTGCGGTTGCGAAGGTAATGTGGAATCAAAATCAACACCTTATCTTTTAGATGGAGGGTTAAGTGTAAAAATATTTGTAATAGATAGTTGTGAGTACATTAAGATAGAAGGCGGAAATGCAACTTGGGGAAGTCATAAAGGAAATTGTAAATTTTGCACAGAACGCAGCAAAAAATAATTGCCACTAACGGCACTCGGCTTGGCGAGCTTGGCGAAGAAGCGGATTTTGAAAATTATATTTTCACAAACCAATAAACGCAATTAGAAAAAGTTTTGCGGCTAACTGAAAAGCCAAATGAGTAAGAAAATAATTTAATTCCAAAAAAATGACAACAAAAAAATCAATTTTAATCCTTGTAGTATTTGCTTGTGGACTATTTATGCAGTCATGCACAATTGCTAAAATTAGTGGAAAAGGAGCAGTTCCTGTTTTACTTAATCAACCATCTCAACAGATGGAATTAGTTGAACACATAACCATTAAAAAAAATAGCAACTTTGACTGGACATCTTCATTTGATGTCTCAGAAGTAATTTCAAAAACGGTTGCAGAAAAACAACCAGATGCTGTCATCAATACAACGGTAACAATTAAGACAGGTATTGACAATTTTTTCATAAATCTATTTACATTAGGTCTTGCAAAATCACGCAAAATAGTAATTGACGCAGACCTGATGAAAGAGAAAAAGTAACACCATCTCATAACAGCACCTAACTGAAAAGCCCCTCGACTAAAGATCGGGGGCTTTTGCTTTAATTTTGCCATCAGATTTAGACGATTTGAACGCTATAAAAAAGAAAATGCTATTGGCTCTGGAAAAATCGTTGGGCGTAGTGACTTCCGCAGCTGGTAAGATTAAAATAGCTCGCGGCACTCATTACAACTGGCTGAATTCTGATCCAGAATATAAACGTGAAGTGGAATCACTCGAGGATTTTGTGATGGATTTTCTCGAGTCCAAAGCCTACAAGTTGGTCATGGACGAAAACGTGGTCATGACTATTTTCATGTTGAAATGCCGCGCAAGAAGGCGCGGATACGGTGATCGTGGCGACTACTGGGCTCCCAACCCTACCACTGAATCATCAGTGATAGAATTAGGCAACGGCAGATCGATTTCACTTTAGCTATATTTGCAAAATGGTTTAGTTGCGGAATTCTCCGCACATTTTTGTTTGATAGTTTTTGTTTTTCGTTTTACTTAAAAAGTCCCTGCAACGGCGGGGGCTTTTTTCGTTACGATTGAGTGTTGTGAACACTCAGGCAGTAGGAATCAAATAATGCAACCATGTAGATAACCTGATGATCAGCCAACTAAAGAAAATAACCACCGCACGGAGACCTCACTAGCAATCCAACGAGGGATTTTCTTCAACTCAAAACTTTTCAGAGCAATTTTTGACCATTAGTGTAATCAGTCAAATTGCAAAACTCACGAAATTAAAATGGTATTTTTCTTTTTCAAAGCTCAGTTTTATTTTGATGATTGCAAATATTCCGAGAAAGTGGGGGCTAATAAAATGAATGGCAGCAAGGGGTTCGGGCCAAAAGAACCCAAATAACCCAGTGGGTTATTTTAAAACCCAAATAACCCAGTGGGTTTTTTCATAACCCAAAAAAGCCGAAGATGATAGATGATAGATGATAGATGAAGTTGAAGTTGAAGTTGAAGTTGAAGATGAAGATGAAGATGAAGTTGAAAATGAAAATGAAAATGATTTTTATCTGCCTCGGCAGATTTTTTTTCAAGTGATGACAAAAAAAAAGAATTCATGAAACAAAATGTGCTACATTTGCCGCCATGAACATTCACGTTCACATTCATCATGTCGCAAACGAAGGACGAGTCCTTCATAAATTAAATTCAATCATGGCATCTGTACAGGAACTCACCGAACAAATCTCAGAACTAGACCAAAAAGTCATCGCGCTGCAATCTTCAATTGATTCCGAGCAGGAGCAGGTAACCTCCGCAATCGACGCGTTGAAGGCCGAAGTCGATGCGTTGACGAATCAACTGGCCACTGGTGCAACGCCAGAACAGGTTGCCGCACTAGCGGCAACGCTAGCCACCGTGGCGCTAAATCTAGAACTGGCAAAAACGGACCTCGAGGGGACGATTCAATAGTTTTTTTTTCAATTTCCGTAGAATTGGTAATTTGGTTTTAGGCCGGAACAGAAATGTTCCGGCTTTAATTTGCCCAAATGGTAACCGTCCAACTCGACCCCAATCATCCGAAGGTTAATCTAAAGCAGATTGAGTTCTTCAATTCAGTTATGAACGAGGTTTGGAAGTATGAGAACGGTAAGCAAACAGCAGAGGATTTTCGATATTTTTTTTACGGTGGCGCAATTCGAGGCGGCAAAACAGTAATTTGCCTTGCCATTCTTTTTGTTCTTGCAAAAAAATACCCGATGAGTCGCGCGCATGTAATCCGGCGCTCGTTTCCAGACATTCAGTCATCTACAATTCCATCTGCTCAAAAAATACTTCGTTACTCGACAGAACTAAAATGGAAAATGAGCATTTCAGATTGTTTTGTTGAATTTCAAAACGGAAGCCGAGTTTATTTCATGTCTGAAAATTCACAAAACGATCCCGACCTCGGTAGATTCAAGGGGCTTGAAACAAACTTTTTTTTGCTGGAACAGATTGACGAATTGCAGCAGAAGACTTTCAATAAAGCCATTGAGCGGGTTGGCTCATGGGGCGGATGCATCGGGGAACAGCCGCCTCCTTTCATATTTGCAACCTTCAATCCTACATCAAGCTGGGTGAAGGTGCAGGTCCACGACAAGCACGAAAAAGGAAACCTCCCCCCCCCATATTACTATCAGATTGCGCTGCCGGAACATAATCCCTGGGTGACAGACGAACAGTGGAGGGGTTGGCAGAACATGGACACCGATTCCTACAACCGCTTCATCCGGGGAGTGTGGGATATTCCGGTGAAAGATCAGTTTGTTTACTCATTTGATAAACGCAAAAACATAACTACTGGACTTGAAGTGGATTATTCTCAGGAAATAATTTTAACCTTCGACTTCAACGTTGATCCAATGACGGCTTTACTAATTCAATCAGATCGGAGCACGTTTAGCCGAACGATAAAAGAATTCAGAATTCCAAATTCTGACACATACGAAATGTGTCGCACCATAAAGCCATACATTGAAGGCTACGAACACTTAGTTACTGCGACGGGTGACTCCTCGGGTAAAAGCAGAATTTCGGGCACACGAGGACACATAAATCAGTTCCAAATCATAATGCAAGAACTTCAATTGAATGCTCGCCAGTTCGCTATTCCATCGGTGAATCCGCTGATTGCAGACAGCCGTGTTTTTATAAATTCTTTAACAGAGAAGCTGCCTGAAATGGTTATTGATTCTACGTGTGAGTTCCTGATCAAAGATTTGCAATTCTGCATGATTGATCGAAACGCAAGCGGGGATGTGGCAATAAAGAAAGCCGGAATGAACGAGCACACGGGTATCAGCAATTCGCAAATGGGGCACCTTCTAGACTGTTTTCGATACGCGCATCACGTATTGTTTTTAAATTGGTTAGAAATTCCACATTCTTAAATTTGGCCATGAAAAATACACAAACAAAAAAAAGATTTAGCATTCCATTTCTCCTCAATAGTCAATGCGGAATCCTTCGTTGCGTTTGGGTTTACGTGCATCCAAATAATGTGGAGGAAATTCATTCACGATGCCTGAATTGAGAGGTTTTTTTTTAACCAATCTCGAAAACATTCAAGACATTGAAGACGGGTCATATTTTACAACATGGATATTTATTTACTCTTCGTACAAAAAGCAACACTCCGCATGGCTGAACTGATAATTTTAATACTTGCCTTCACTACCGTTTATTTTGCGTGGCCCACGATCAAGCGCAGAAAATGGAACAGGCAATGGAAAACATTCTATGAGAGTGAGGACTCTGGAATTCAGCACGTTTACACGGACAACACCGGGAGCCGGTGGTATCAATTTACCGCTAAAATTGCGCTTCCAGCGCAGCGATCAATAGCAGCGGAGGTTGCCGCTCGACATGCGGAGTTGTGCATGTCGCCAAAAGTTTTTGTTGATTATTTAGTGAAGATGAAGGAGCTATGTAACTCCGGAAATTTAGTGGGCGTGGCCGGACTGCTTTCAAGAATGGAAGAACGAGCCACAAGAGCAGCAGAGCGGGAAACTCTTCTCGATTTGGCTAATTGTTACTTTCTCCTAGAGGGGGAAAATCCAAAACAAATCACTCAGTCATGGTCAAAACGTAAGCGCGAGATTTGGGATAAAGACCAAGACTGTGAGGCTTTTTTTTTGATCTGTGCAAACGCTTTAATTCGGAGTTCCAGCGAATTGTCAGATACAGATTTGCTGCTGTGTTTGATGAAGCAAAAAAACAAACAAAGAAACCAGGGATAGACGTTGGCATTATTCAATATGACGTCTCGTTCATTGACCGGGTTAACCTTCACAACTTTCATCTATCAAACGGCTCAATCGTGGAGGAACAATTACTTTTGTCATTAACCGCAGAAGATTACTACGCAAGACTTATGACAATGATCGAAAGCAGGCAACAATGAGTGAACGTATTCGCAAAACAATTTATGAGCTAGAGTTTAAATCCACCGGAGACGCTGAGCTAAAGGCGACGACCCAGACGTTGGAGCGCGTGGAGACTCAGTTTGATGAAACAAAACAGGCAGCTAAAGAGCTTGGAACCACCGGAGGCAAGACCGCCAAGGAAGTTGCCGCGGTCGGCACGGCTTCCGAGAAAATCACTAATCAAGTCAACGGGCTTGGTGCGAAGTTGACCAAGGCTGCTGACAACATGAGCCGGCTGAAAACTGCTTCCGCTCTCAAAGGAACATTTGATCAAACGACGGACGCGCTGAACAGATTCAATCCGCAGATCGAAAAATTTAAGCGGGCGATGGACAATCCTGAATCTATTGACGCGGTCAAATCAGCTATGAAAGAGTTCGTTCAGTCGCTGCCAAAGGAGGCTCAGCTCGAGGTGGGCAACAAACTTGACCGCGAATTCAAGAAGCTAAACACCACGCTTGAAAGTCCGGTAGGGCGCTTGAAAGAACTGCAAAAGATTTTGGCACAGGCAGCCCTTGGTGAGATCGACTTGCCTGATGAAGAGCTCAGAAAATTAACCAAGGAGGCGGCAAGATTAAAGGACGCAATCAGAGACGTCAAAACAAAACTAAGCACCCTAAGCGATGAAAAACTTTCCATCAACGCAATCAGCGAGGGAGTTCAGGGAGCGCTTGGCGCCTTTACCGCATTTGAGGGAGCGGTGGCTTTGGCCGGTGGATCAAACGAAGATTTACAAAAGTCGATTTTGAAAGTTCAGGGAGCGATGGCGCTCCTAACTGGTGTGCAACAGTTGGCCAAAACGCTCACAAAAGAAAATGCCTTTTTGGTTGGCGTTGAAACCGCTGCAAGAAAAGTTTACAACGTAGTGGTTGGCCAGTCCACTGGCGCAATGAAAGCCTTTCGCGTAGCGGCAGCACTCACCGGGATCGGCTTCTTGATAATCGCTATCGCCGCCCTTGCCGCCAATTGGGATAAAGTAAAAGGAGCTTTGTCTGGAGTCAATCCGCAGCTACAAAAAAACGTTGATTTAACCGCCAAAGCAGTTGAAGCAGGAAAGCTAGAGAATGAACTGCTGCAGTTGAAAATTGAAAAATATAAACTACTTGGAGTGTCGGTTTCATTCCTCAACGATATTGAACTTGAAGGCGCGAAGAAAAGGCGCGACGAATTAAAGAATCAGCTCGATGCCGTGACCGAACTTGCGGCAGCCACTAAAGAGGCAGCAAAAGCAAGTGGAGTCAAGACAAGAGCGCTTGGACCCTTTGGGGGGTTTGGATTCGTAGCGCAATCTGTTTTTGGTGTAAACGCTAAGGATGTGGATAAAGTTAATCAAGGGCTTAACGAAATAACAATTGCATACCAAGAGGCAAATAATAATGTGCTAAGGTTGACTGGCCAATTTAAAGACCTTCAACAAGATTCGCTGATTGACTCCTTGCAGTTCGAGATTGACAAACTTGATGCAGCCGGAATAGAAACAATCAATAAACGAAAGCAGTATTGGCAGCACATTCGCGACAGCAATTCTGAGGGAACAAAAGAGTGGCGACAGGCCGTTGTGAATTTAATTAAAATTGACGCTGAGTTAAGAAAGAAGCGCGAAGAAGAGCAAAATAAAGAAGAGGAGTCACTGAAGAAACGGAGGGAAATCATTAAGAAGAACTACGACAAAATTATTGAGGATCGAAAAACATTTAATGATAAGCTCCAGGACGTTCTCAATAAAATTGATTCAGCCAATCTGAACAGCTTAACAGGTGAAGACAAAACACTCGCGCAGGCAGCGGCTAATGACGAAGCTATTACTTTACTTGAGGACTCGTTAAAGGCAGAAATACAGGCGCTGGCCGTAAGCGGCAAAGAAAAAATAGCCATTATAGATCAAGTTGAAGCGGCAATAAAACAAATGCGGACAAAGAACGAACTGGACGCGCAAAAGGAATTAACAGACGGACGAGACAAAGCAAGCCAAGAACTTTTAAGCGAAGCCGAGCGCCATGAACTTGCGATGGCTTCGATAAAGAAAAAAGGTGAAGAAGAAATTTTAAAAATACAAATTGCTCAGGCAGAGAAAAGATTGGACGCACTGGTGGCTGCCGGCAAAGGAGAAGAGCTGGAAGCTATAAGGCTTCAAAACAATTTGATTGAACTCAGGTCTCAACTCACCGATAGCGAGGACGAAGATAGAAAAAAACGGCAAGAAGAAATCAAAGCTGCGGTAATAGATTTATACAACGTTACGGCATCATCGATTAAAACGTTATTGCAACTTGAAATATCGGCAACAGATAAAATTATTTCCTTGCAACAAAGAAGAGTTGACGAGGCGAGGTCTATTGCTGAAAAAGGCAACGCTGAACTCTTACAACTAGAGCAAGAGCGGCTAGACGAATTAAATAAAAAGCGCGAAAAATTTGTGAGAGCTCAGCAGGCGATCATAGCCGTTCAGTTGATTGCAGAGTCATCCCTTGCCGTAGTAAAAGCAGCCTCCCAAACAGGGGCAGGTGCGCCAATTGCTATTGCCGCAGTTTTGATAGCACTTGTCGCAGGACTAGCTCAGGCGCGCTCTGTTGCCTCACAGGCAGCGTTCTTTGAGGGTGGCCCGGCTGATTGGTCGCGAATGGGAGGATACACCGGTCACGGCAATATTCACGGGGTTTCGTTGGGTGTTGGCGCAAAGCCCTACACCTACCACAACCAGGAATATATTATGCCTCACCAGGTCACCGGACTCGGCAACAATCGCGACTGGTTCGAAAAAATTCATCACGAGCGGATAGATATTGACAGTCTTTTACGGTCAAAAGACAAAGTGGTTGTGGTTCCCGATGACAACTCTAAACTGATCACAGCAATTGAAAACATTCCTTCCCTCACTCTTAACTTAAACTCCGCTGGAATAATTTCAATTGTTGAGCGCAGGAGAAAAAAAAATAACCGATTACTCTCGCGATCATGAAATTATTTATTAGTGGAGTTCTTATTCCGCCAGACCAGTATTCGGGCAAATCTGTAACGGTTGACATCACAGATAACGGAGACTCCGATCGGAAGTCAAAGATTGTTTCTGATGAATTCACTTTAACCGGAGCGGCTTACGAGGTAGTCAAGACGGAATTAATTGACAACCCAAATGGAAAGAATTTGTTCCTTCCCGTAAAGATTTACGAAGACGAATGTTGCGCAAGCGACGTTCTTTTATTTGAAGGAATCATTCGTGGTGACTCGGTCGATTGGTGCTTTGGGGAATGTTCCTGCACGGTGCATTTTTTTGAGCACACGGAGGACACCAAGCGGCTCGATTGCGTTAAAACAACTTTGATCTGGGACAACTGGAATGACTTTCAATCCCAGGCCCATCCTCGAATGGTTTATTGCATCGAAATGAGGCCAAGCATCTTGCAGGCTTTCTTTCTTGGTGGCTATCTTGGCCTGAGCATAACTCTGTTGGTTTTGACTCCTATTGTTGCAATTATTTCATACTTAATCGAGGCGATAAATTACACGATCATAACTCCGCTGAACTTTGCCCTTGGAGCTTTTGGCGTTGACATTCCGCTGATTTATTTTGAAGGAAATGAGGAGACTTCACTCCTCGAAACTTATCTTGGTTTAATGGATCACCTCAACGAGGTTCTGATAGGATGTGGCAGAAAACACCCATCACCACTGGTGAGAGATTACATTAAAAATGTGTGCGAAAAATGCGGTATGACTTTTCAAAGCTCAATTTTCAACGACCCTTCGAGCGATTATTACAACAGCGTTTATTTATCTGCCCCGGTGGAAAAGGGAACGCGCGATGAAAATGTTCTGTGGATTGATCAAAACAAACCATTACTGACCCTTGAAAAATTACTAGATGAATTAAAAATTCCATTCAGTGCTAATTGGGATTTAATAGGCACTGTTTTAAGATTTGAGCGAGAGGATTTTTTTTGGTCAGGTCAAACTTTTGCCAATTATGAAACGCTTGTAGCAGGTGATAAAATAGAAAATAAATTATGCTTGAGTTGGAGAGAAGACGACCGCGCGGCGTTCATTGAATTGATATACACGAACGATGCAGTTGATTGGGTAGGAAATGAAGCTGCCGTGAGATTCAATGACATTGTTGAGTGGAACGTTCCCTTCTCTGAGCTGCAAAGCGGCCAGGTTACTGTGCGACTGGTTTACGGACTGGCGAGATTTCGCGGTGATGGAATTGACCCGGACGTTTTAACTTGGTTCGAAAACGTTCCATTTGCTTTCGGTCAAGCGCTGGCAGATCATCAAAAGGTTTTGATAATGAATAACGGCACGGCTTTCCAGCCGAAGCTCTTAATCTGGGATGGTGACGTGAATTTTGGGAGAGTGAAAACCTTTGACATCTCTGGCTTTGACACTCCTCCGGAGGAAAACTATAATTTTCCATACATGTTCAACGAGCATGGAGCGGTAGCCAACACGGCATACCCATCCGATACCCCTGATGTTGGCTTGTACCCTCGTTTTTTCGCATGGAAGAACCCAAAACTTATTCCCGACAAAGGCCTTGAATTTACATTCTCTTTTCGATACAATTGCGAGGCGTTATCGGCGGCCTCTGATGCCGATTTCGTTCAGCTCCCAATGGGCGTGGGACGAATAAAAAAGGTTGCGGTAGATTTGCAAAAGAAAACAATAAGAGTTTCAGGAAACGTTTAAATGGCAACAAACATTACAAGTTGGAGTATCGTAGCGGTCGACCCAGATGGGGCCAACAGTCCGTACATCGCGGCTGTCAGCTCTGTTTCTGTTCCTCCACTTATAACGGAAAACGTTGATTGGTTTTCGATAGGGCAAAGAGTGAAACTAGAGATGACAGTGACGCTTACTGGAAATTTTCCTGATGGAACGCCATGTCAAGTGCCGGGGGCGGTCATCAGATATAATCCAGCGCTCTTCACGGAGCAGTATTCGCCATTTTACCCGGCCCTGACCTATCCATCTGGTGGGTACTCGGTTCAGCTCCCGTCCTCCAGTTACGTAGGCGCGTGGCCAATGGCGCTGGCTAATTTTGGGTTCAACAAACTATCAAACGAAAACGGAACTTGTGAGGTCGAAATAACTTCTGCAACGGTGTTCACCATCACGCATGTTTTTTTAATAACCGCAGACATGCGCGGCTACATGATTGGCCGCGCTCTTGAAAACAGATTCAGGCTAACAAAAACCTCATTTGATAATCCGCGAGAATTCGATACCAGCGTGGAATCGGTCTTTTCCGACCAGAAATCACTAAACGCTTACATCACAATAAAAAAAGATGCAAACGTTGTTTACACACCTGAGTTGATGATTATTTCTGACTCTTATTATTTTGGGAGGCAGCTTGATCCTTCAGAAGATGCGATTTTAGATTTCTCATTTCAGATTGAGCGAGCATCGAATCCGGGCGTGGCCGTTGATGAACTATCGGTTTTTGAAGATAGCATTTTACACATTGAACTAAGCGATCCTTCGGGATATGCTGCCTCGGCAAACAACATTTTTACAGTTCTGATGTTTGTGCGAAACTTAGAGACAAACAACTCCACATTCGAAGACGATTATGAGCTGGCGTCTGCAAGAATCATTCACGCCCCGCCCCCGAACACTTCACAGATCGCGGGGGCAATTTACAATCCAGCAGTTTATTCGATGGCAGGTACTTCAATCGTTCTAGATGTCACGATAAAAGCTTTGTTGCTTGATGCAACAAAAACCTATGAGTTCTTTGTGCTCTCGGATTTGTCTAGCTTAAAGGCGTGGCAGCAGCCAAACAGAACGGGAATCATCAAAGCTGGCGCTTATCCTGAGCCAGTTGACTTTTCTATCGAGGGCGCTTTATGGACAAGAAATGGCGCAAACGGTGAAGTGTTTTCAATCAAAATAGGAGAGCGAAGCACCGCGACTCTCACGGCCTCAATTGCGGAATATGACGCTGGCGCGACTAATCCAGCCTACGCCGATTTTGCAACCGATTGCATAAAGGTGGAGTTGATGATTTTGGACGTGAATAACGAAATTGTTTTTAAACATTTTATGACTCGCCAGCCGAATCAATCTTTTCCTATAAATGATTTATACTTGGGCTTCACCGAAACAATAACGGAAATGAATTTCTACTTAAAGGAATTCAGAATTCCGTACACAAATTTTCAAGGCTTGATGAACTGGCTTGGTCAAACATACACCTTTCGATGGTCGCTTTATTTTCAATATTATTTTCCAGTCTCATGGCAAAATCGATATGATGTCGACTTGATTTTAGTGGCCAACGGATACGAAAATCAAGAGCCGTCACCGGCTGTTTACGATGTCAAGTTTTTGAACAGCGCAACAGGAATGCCACTCTCAAATTGGTGCGAGGAACAAACAGTTGTGGTTCAGGCCACTATTGACCCCGGACAACTCGGGGCAATTGCTGACACATTCATTGAAGTCCGCGTTGACAGATTTCCGCTAGGAGTAGAATTATTTAACGATAATGCAGCAGAAGAACAAGACTCGAGTCAGCACCTAACCCCGTCCTTTGTTATTTTCTCCGAGCGTTTAAGTGATTTAGTTTCCGGTGTTCCAGTTCATCCGGGAGTTGATTTTAAAATTTCATTTACACTTGATGTTTCGGAAATGGATTTCCAACAAAAGTGGAGAGTTTTTGTTCACGCTTACAATCTACCATAATGCCAATAATCATAATAGACAAAACGAGTCTCAGTCCGGTTGAAGCAAACTCGCGCGGGTTTACTGCTTATAATGATTTGGGAAGGATTCCTTGTTTTGATTGTGACACGATCGCAGAGTGTGAAGATTGTCCTGCGGATCAGGCCTATAAAAATCCGCTGGAAGATACCGACTTGATTTATCTTCAATATAATGTCGACGACACGGTAAATCAAGACCCGACAAATCCCGAATTTGGCTGGCACAACACAGGCCTTGTTTGGTTTGTGAAGGCCACGATCGAGTTCGCCCAAAGCGCGCCACTATTGGTTTATCTAAATGATGGGACCGGAATTGTTTACTCCGCATCTGTTGGTTATGACAAATTTTCATTTCAGAATCTTGTCTTAAGCGCAAGAAACATTTTGCTCCACATTCAGTCACTTGGCCGGCCAACCGATTGCTTTAGAATTCACATTGAAACACAAGCAGCCACAGACTCAGGCCACGAGTTTTCTGACAATCTATTTGCAGCCCTTCCAGCCCCCGATGGTTACTTGCCAGGAACAACAGCAGTAGTGAATGGACTTTCCTACATCATCGACAACGATGGGGCCTGGGAAACAGTCGCGGCAGTGCCTGATGGCTCTATTTATTGGATATTGTCATACGGCGGGTTCTGGGAGTACAGCGGGGGCCTGTGGGGCCCCACCACACCAAGTCTTGCCATAGCCGAGGGAGCAGAATGTTTCTCCGGTTGGTATGAATACATCACATGTGGCCGCACGGTGCTAATCGAAGGCGTCCATGGCTTGTACGATTGCCGGAATAAATATTACGCAGCCGTCGACACGGAGTATCAACAGGGAATTGCATACCGCGATCAATTCAGGTTGGAGGCGGAATTTTTACTCGTTGGATTTCCAACCGAGCGAACAAAAAACGATGACGGAATATCTTTAACCTTTGTTCAGAAGGAAGAATATTCGCTCACTGCTTTACGGTCAGTGCCAGAGGTTGTTGCCAGAAGAGTTGCCAATGTGCTTGTGGCTTCAAATATTTTTATAAACTCAGGCGAATATTCTAATCCGTCCGACCTCTCCAAGAATAATGACCAAGGGGCGTTTTGGTTTCCGATTATAAAGCTTGAACGAATAGCTTGTGAATCACCGAATAATTGTGATGGAATAATAATTTACAATCCCAATCTTCTTCCGTCGCTTGCTGACTGTCCCGAATGTCCGCCAACTAATCCCGCGAGCTACAACGTTCATTACTTAACAGCCGGAGTGATTCAATCGGGAAACGTTCTCTGCGGTGGCTCTTTAGACGTTTCGGTGCCGGACCCGATTGTCTGCGCCAACGGAACGGTTGAAAACAGTGATGCCTCATATACCAACACCGTGACATCTGGCGGTTTATTAGTTTTGCCAGACACGGATGTTAGAGTTTATATTGACGGAATCTTAAATCAATCTTTCACAATAATCACGCTTGCAAACGTGGAAATAAATATAGCCTTATGATCGATATAAAACTCGGAATTTCAGCCATAGCAACCGGAACGGCAAATGCGATTACCGCCACATATTCACCCGCTCCAATAGTTGTTGACGGAACCATTCTCTTTTTGCGAATAACGACTCCAAACACAAGTTCTATTGTCACTTTTTCGCCCAATGGATTTGCTGCCGCAAACATTGTTAAAGTTGACGGAGTGGGGCTTATCGCTAAAGACCTGAGGCTTGGAATGGAGGCGATCTTGAAGTACAACTCATTCTTGAATTATTGGATGCTTCTGAATGCGTTGTATCCAGTCTCATACACAACCAGTATAGAATATACGGCTGACACCGTATGGGAAATGCCTCCCGGATGTAAAGCGGTAACGGTGCTCTGCGTGGGCGGCGGCGGTGGCGGTGGAAGCGCAAGAAAAGGTGCTGTCGGAACTGTTCGATGTGGTGGCGGAGGTGGCGGTGGTGGCGCATTTGCTGTTATACACACATTACAAATGCTTACGACAATGGACGTGGTGGTGGGTCAGGGTGGAGCCGGTGGAGCTTCT
>Ga0163150_10006935_pt1 | contig 13595 bp, 11 predicted proteins | sample OliLakLV19P2IB_FD_148628 | JGI IMG/M metagenome (GOLD analysis project Ga0163150, IMG submission 148628) | Freshwater microbial mat bacterial communities from Lake Vanda, McMurdo Dry Valleys, Antarctica - Oligotrophic Lake LV.19.P2.IB | ecosystem: Environmental > Aquatic > Freshwater > Lake >...
AGGTGAACAAGCTGGGTGCATTCTTCGACATCATTCACCAGGATCCGGTGATCTCGCAGGTCAAACTGATTGCCGAACCGTGGGATCTGGGCGAGGGTGGTTACCAGGTCGGTAATTTTCCGACTTTGTGGTCGGAGTGGAACGGCAAGTACCGCGACTGCATCCGCCACTTTTGGAAAGGGGACGGTGGATTTGTATCGGAATTTGCCACGCGATTCTGCGGCTCTAGCGATCTGTACGAATGGAGTAGCCGCCGCCCGCACGCCAGCGTCAACTTTGTCACTTGCCATGACGGTTTCACGCTTCGAGATCTCGTCTCGTACGATCACAAGCACAACGACGCCAATGGCGAGAATAACCGCGACGGTGCCGACGACAATGTCAGTTGGAACTGCGGGGTAGAGGGGGAGATTAAAGATCCGGCGATCGTAGCGCTCCGCGCCAAAAAGATGCGCAACATGCTGGTCACACTATTGTTCTCGCAAGGAGTGCCGATGTTGCTGGCCGGAGACGAATTCGGCAATACTCAGGGAGGAAACAACAACGCCTACTGCCAGGACAACGAAATTTCCTGGCTCGATTGGAAACTGTCCGCGGATCAGCAAGCTCTGCTAAAGTTCACTCGCTCGATCATAGGTATCTATCAGGACGCACCGGTCTTTCATCGACGACGTTTCTTTCATGGGAAAGCCATTCAGGGAATCGGTTCGCAGGAAATCGCCTGGTTGGAACCGACCGGAGTCCAAATGACCGCTGAGGCCTGGAGCCAAGGACACGTTCGTTGCCTGGGCGTGCAGTTGTTCGGAGGTCAGGTCGACGTGGACGCGCGCGGTACCGAGATTCTTGGGGACGGCATGCTGCTGCTCTTCAATGCCGACCATGCGTTATCGATTCCGTTTGTGCTACCCCCCGCCGATTCGGCACCGTGGGAAATCATGTTTGATACCTCGGACGACTCAATTGTTGGCCCGCAACCTTGCAAAGCCAAAGAGTATCTCTTGCAGCCCTGTTCGATCGTGTTGTTTCGCAGTCAGCATCCGGTTGAACCGGTGACTGGAATTCTTAGCTAGCATTGCCGCAGAGGCGACTAATCGGGGTTATTCCGTGTAGTTGCTCATGTCAAAAATAATACCAGGCTGGTCTCATCGTAGTCACTGTGACTTGACCTGCTTTTCGTAGAAATACGCTTCTCAGCAGCCGCAGAATCGTATTGACGACATGCGGCGTCGACTTTGTGTTGGTCGTAAATGCGGATCTGCACATTATCTAGAATATTCTTCCAGCTTTCTCTGTGGCTGCGACAAAAGTGGAACAGCATCTGCAATAGGGTTTCGTCAAGAAAAAACTTCTGACTGTGAAGTTCAGCAGTCGGACGAAACAAAACTTGTAGCAGAAGGATTGGAACGATGAAAGTCTCAGCGTTTGTACTTGGAAGTGCGCTGTTTTTTGGCGCAACAGGAATGGTTTACGCTCAAGCTGGCGGAGGGGGTGGCGGTGCTGGAGCGAGCGGACCTGGCGGTACTGCAGGTGCGGCCGCCAGTGGAGGTGCTGGAGCCGATGCCTCAGCTAGCGGTACTGCTGGTGTGGGAGCGACTGGCAACACTGATGGCGCCGGTGCCAACGTTGGTGGTGCAGCATCAGCCGATGGGAATGCGGCTCCGGCATTGCCACCGGCTGTGGACAATGCCGCTGGTAATCCTCCAGCGAACACCGAAGCACCGACACGTGATCTGAGCGACGACCCATTACGTGCTGGACGCGAAGGGGTGCAGGCAGACGGTTCGTTAAACACACAGACCTTTAGCCAGGGACAGGGCCGGCTGGATCAAGCCAGGGACGGTGTTGCTGATCGTGCTGATGATCGAATAGATAATCGGGTTGATCGTCGCGACGATCGAATTGATAATCGCGCCGACGATCGTTACAACGATCGCGCCGATGATCGCCGAGACCTGCGCGACGACCGAATCGATGATCGAATTGATCGCCGAGATGATCGAGCTGGCAACACCGGCGAGAATAACAATCGCTGGCGATATCGTTGGCACAATAATCAGTGGTGGTATTGGATGCCAAGCAATAGCTGGGTGATCTGGAACGGTTCAGATTGGCGGCCCTATGTGGCTTCCTCACGCCCAGCAGTGACATACGGATACGCTCCTGGATATAACTCCAATAACTACGGCTACAACCGTGGTTACCGTAATTACAACAACAACGGTCCATACCGCTATGGCACCGGATATCGCGGCTACGGTAATCAGTATCAATACGGCCCCGGAAATGGCGGACGTGAGTTCAACCGTGGTGTAGGCCAAGGAGCGGCCATTGGCGGTGCAATTGGAGGGCAGGGGGGTGCCAACATTGGAGCCGCAATCGGCGGTACCATCGGAGGTCGTTAACCGCGTAGAGGCAAAATCAAATAGTGACGTAAACTTACAGGGAAGTTCACCCAGCCCACTTGATGTAAACCACATCAAGTGGGCTTTTGTGATTTACACGGAACGGAAAATGCACCAGTATTGCTTTGGAATGCACGGCTGATATGGGGATTGGCTGAGGCGACTACCCAAAACCAGAATACAAGACGCCACTGTTCTTATAATCTGAGGAACCAAATCATGAACTCGCTGCTATTACACGACGATTTTGACCGTGAACAAGACTTGCAACTTCAACAAGCTCGCCAGCAGGCCGCCGAGGCCAAAGGTTGGGCCAAGCTGCTCGGTGGTGCACTTTTACTATCGAGTGGTGTGCGTCGACCGAATTTCATAGGGGGACTATTGGCGGCGGCAGGAACCTGGCTGGTCTGCCGTGGTGCTTGTTCGGTGATCGGCCAATCGTGCGGCGCAACTAGCAACATTGCTTGTGACTCGGATTGTCCCGATCCAACGATCGCCGAAAATCGCGTTGACGAAGCCTCGTGGGAATCGTTCCCCGCCAGCGATGCCCCGGCGTTTAATCAGGTGACGCGGTAGTTTCAAACCGCCGTACCGGAGTTAAGGCGAGAGTTAATCACTACCCTTCTCAGGCCGAGTACATATGCACCAGCAGCGGAGCAATTCGGCCACACTCCAGGCCTGAGCTATGCAACCGCGCGGCGCGAAAGGAAGCGTGGCATCGAAGATTTCGCTGATCGAGCCGATGCCTGCTGCGGTCAGGTGCTCTGTCAAACCGGATAGCATCGCTCTGCCTCGCTGTTTTTCTGCTGGATACGTTTTTAACCAGGCATCCAGATACGGCCCAATTAGCCAGCTCCAAACCGTCCCTTGATGGTAAGCGGCATCGCGAGTTGGCAGGTCTCCTTGATACACAGGTTTGAACTGCGGATCGTCGGGGCTGAGCGACCGCAGTCCGTACGGCGTCAACAATTGGTCGGTGCAAGTATCCAGCACCGGTCTCCAATGTTCTGCTGCCAAGACTGGATTGGGGAGCGAAATGGAGAACAACTGGTTCGGGCGAACCGACTCGTCATCGCCATCTGGACCGTCGATAACATCGAACAAGCAGCCGGTCGAAGAATTCCAAAATCGGCGACTAAATGACTCGTAAACGCGATCGGCATGTTCCGCAATTTCGCTGGCACGAGCATTCTCGCCCGACTGCTCCCAATGCGCGGACAGCACACGCAGCGCATTATACCACAGCGCGTTGATCTCGACCGCTTTTCCACGTCGCGGAGTGACCACCCAGTCGCCGACTTTGGCGTCCATCCAGGTCAATTGATAGTCGGATGCCCCTTGCACTAGTAGTCCGTCGGACTGATCAACGTGTATGCCAAAACTGGTGCCACTCAAATGCCAATCGATGATCTCTTGCAGCAGGGGGAGTAATCCATGCAGTGTCTGGCGGTCATTGGTCCATTCGACATAGCGGTCCACCGCATGAAAGAACCACAGCGTGGCGTCCGCGGTGTTGTACAGACCCTGCTGGCCCCCTTCAGGAAACAAATTCGGTATCAATCCGTTCTGAACGTGCCGCGCAAACATCTGCAAAATCATCCGGGCTTCTGCCGCACGACCGGTGACTAGTGTGAGGCCTTCCAGGCTGATCATCGTGTCACGTCCCCAATCGGTAAACCAGGGATAGCCGGCGATGATTGTGCGTTCCTCGGTGGACGATTGAGGCACTACCGCATCCGGTGCCTCAGTTGGTATCTCCCGGCGGAGTGGCGTAATGATGAATTGGTCTACGGCCAGGACCAGTTGCTGCCGAACAGAAGCACCGTTTGAAACACTATTGCGATGTGGTTTATCGGCTTGCGATAACAACTGGCGGCGTCGAGCCTGTTCAGTGTCCAGAGTCGTCTGCGGATCCGTTGCTTGGATTGAGCTCCAGGACTCTGTCGACGCCAGAACATCGACCGTCGGGTGGTCACTTCTCAGCCACGATTCAAATGTCCCACTAGAGAACACTGAGCCGCGTCCGTCGTAACCGCAGGCGGCCTCCTGAGAGTAAAATTGCGGTCTCTCCTGATTCGTCGCATACGGATGCCAGATCGCGTTCTGCGGGAACAGTATACGCAACGATTTTCCAACTGCGATATCCACGTCGAGCGTCGTTTCTCCGGATTGTTTCAAACGCCCCACCTCAATTGTCGCCAGCGGAGCTTCTCCAAGTGCGCGAGCATCCATCATTGGCTCCAGCCGCAGACAAAGTGGTTGCTCTGACTCCAGCAAGCGATACCGGACTTGCACCGTATTCTGACCTTGCGGCATCCAGACTCGCTTTTCTAAGCGATTATTGCCCCAGTGATATTGCCAGACCGGCAGACCATTTTCTAGACAGAACGACTCCAGCTCGGCGGCCGACGCTTCGGCTTCCGCACCCTCGGCAACTGGCGTCTGCGGAATCAGCAGCGTCTGTTCAATGCTTTGCAATAGCACTTCTTTAAGACTGCTCAGAACCAACATCCGCCCGAGCGGCGGAGCAAATGCGGCGGTTAGCAGCCCGTGATAGCGCCGGGTCGCCGGCCCAGCGACCGTGCCAAAGCTATAGCCGCCGATTCCGTTTGTTACCAGCCATTCTGATTCGAGGGATCGTGCTACGGCAATCTTCACAGCCATTACGATTGGCGGAGGTGGCGTCAGCGTATCAGTGTCGTCCAGACCGTTCATATCGAGAACTTTAGGAGCCGCCGAGCCAATTGTCCACTCGGCACGCAGCTCGCAGAACGCTTTTCTGCCGCGCGGCAGATTCCACATCGGGCACTTGATTTGCAATGGGGATGCTTTTGACCAAAGCCCGCCAGGGGCCAAATAACTGTTGGCTTGGGACTGCCAGTCCGTGATAATGAATTGCAGAAGAGACTAGAGATGATTAGTCTGCATGGCACCACGGTCTGATTTGCAAAGACCGCGTAACCTGGTTGAAAGAATTCAAATATGGCTCAACTTCCACCATTCGTCACCCCGACCGACGCGGCGCGCGAGATTGCGTTGGCCATCGACCGCTTAGGAGGGCATGTCGAACTGTACAAGGAGTTGGTCACCCGGTTTCTGACAGACACAGCGGGAACTCGCCGGAACTTGCAGGCGGCAGTTGAAAAGGGGGATCCAGACGCAATCCATCGAACCGCACATAGCCTGAAGGGGCTGGCCGCTAGCTGCGGCGCAATGGGCGTGGCACATGTCCTGAGCCAGTTGGAATCCATAGGCCAGGAAAATCGAATGTCCGATCTTCCGGCAGCGTGGGAGCAATTCCACAATCAAATGGTATTGGCAGAAAAGGACCTGGCACCGTATCGAAACGGGTGAATCGTCGGCGGTGATCCGTCGGCATCGACCTGAAATCGGCACGGTTTCTCATGCACATGCCTTACTTTCGGCGAAATGACCGGTGCAGCCGGAATCTCCTGGCACAAAATATGCACAGTTGATATCACTGATCGTGCTGCGCCGTATACTCTTAAATTAAGTGAGTTTCCTTTTGCCCCGCCAAATATGGCAAGTTATCGGCACAAGGCGACTCGCACATTTGTGTTCCGCTTAGTCTTTATCGAATAGGAGTTTAGTCATGCCCAACCACGCTTCCAAATCGCAGCATTCGGCCGCCGAACAAATTCGTGAAAAAGGTGCCGAGTTGAAAGAGAACCTGCAAAATATGGGTGCCGCCGCCAAGGACGCCGCTCAACGAAAACTGGAAGGAGTGTCGGAATCACTCTCTGGTTATTACGAACAAGGACGTGAGTGCGCAGCCGATTTCGAGCAATCGCTGGAAACGAAAATCCGTGAGCGGCCCATCGGAGCTATCCTGGTCGCGGCTGGTGTAGGTTTCCTCGTCGGCATGTGTTGGACGCGCAAGTAAATTCAACCACCGCTTTTCGGTCGAATGATTTTCTTGCACTGAAAGGTTTGCAAGCGTTATGGTAACTCAGCAAGGAACCAATCCGGACTCGACTGCCAATGTCTATGGCAGTCGAGGCGATGCTCCGGCCACACCGGTCGTCGGAACCTCGCCTCCAAGCGAGGGGGATGCCACACCGCGCGCCGTGGGGCCTCAGAATCAAGGCTACCAAACCCAACATGAGGGTCGACAGACGGATTCCACGGGCGAACCGCCACCGCACCCGCTGGAGGCGCTATTCGCACAGATCCGGGAAACGAGCGAGTACGCTAGCCTGTATATTCAGGCCAAGAAGGATGGTTTTAACGCCCAGATTCGCGGACTGGTGTTTCGTCTGGTGCTAGTGCTGATGGCCGGTTTTCTGGGAGTGGTTGTACTTGCCGTGGCGGCCGTGTACTTGCTAAGCGGCGTCGCGGCGGGGGTAGGTGAACTGCTCGGAGGCAGGCCAGAATTGGGTAAGTTTCTGACCGGTTTAGTCATTTTCTTGATTGTGGTCGGAGGTGGCTGGCTGGGAGTCCAAGCCATGTTCAAGAAATTTAAACAGAGGATTTTTAAGACCTATGACCGCCGTTATGAACAAGAGCGATTACGCTTCGGCCACGACGTACGAGACCGTGCCGCAGAGGTACGAAAACCTGACTGAGGTCGAATTTCTCGCTCATCAGGCCGAACTTGCCAAATCAGCGATTGCCAACTCGTCTACGCAGTTCAAGGAGGCGATCAAATCCGCCACGGATTTGAAGGCCTGGGCCCATTATCACCCCTGGCTTTCGGTCGGCGTTGCCGGTGCAGTTGGCTTCAGTTTGGCCGCCGCGCTCAAGGGCAAAAAGCCAATGCCCGCGGCGTCGGTCAACGGCTCGGCAGCTACCAAGGGCGAAACTTCGGCCAATGGCGCCGCCGCAACCGCAGCCCGCGCGGGTATGGCTACGCCTCTGCTAGCAGGGATCTTTCGGCTGGCTGGCACGGTGCTAGAAACCACGGTGCTGACTGCGCTGCGTACAGACGCATTTCAAAGTCAAGCTCGCGAATCGGCCGAAGAGTCCCGTTCCGTGCCGATCTCCTCTAAGCAGTACTAGCTGACGCAGTATTGTGATCGGCCAGGGCCGAGTGGCAGCATTGCGACCAGCAAACGGTGAAAAACCGTGGTCATATTTTGACCATGTTGCTCTCTTCGCGAACGGTCTCGTCTAAGCCGTCGCGTCTGCCAGCGGGCAATTCCGCGATCATCTATGTGTTTTCCCGCATGGTAGCATGTGTCGGCTACCAATTGAGTTACGACTTCAACGCAAAAATGCCTGAGAGTCAGATTCTTAATGTGTCAGGCATGAAGTTTGCAACAAGGCTGCGGCGTTGCCAATTTGGCCGACAAGAACGCTGTCACCTACTGCTGCTACTCTTACGAAGGGATTCGATCATGCTTATTCTCTCACGACGCTCGACGGAGTCGATCATCATCGGGGACTCGATCCGAGTCAAAATTGTGGAAGTGTCTGGCGACCGCGTTCGCCTGGCGATTCAAGCACCGTCTAATGTATCGGTGGATCGTGAAGAAGTTTGGGAACGGAAGCGTAGCGAACGGCTGCAAAACGAACGTCGCGAAGTTCCTAGTACTCTGAATCCCTTGCTTGCTGGTAGGTCGACTCAGCGCATGACAACGGTCAGCATGCCAAATGCGAAGTAGGGTGAGCTTGAAGTGGATGGCGTGCATGCGGTGATCCAATGGTCATGCGCAGATGCTCTTTCACGGAGTGAAAGGCAACAATCAACCACTCTGTCTCAATCTGTACCCATGGCGTTGCCCTGGGCTGCCTTAGATTGCCCCTTCGGGGCACAGAATCAATTCATTCCAGCTACTCCTGCCTCCGTGACCTCCCTTTCTCAGTGGTGAATCAAAAAAGCGCAACTTCAAAACGTGCGCGCCGGGTGAGGGTAAGAGAGTCCAAAAAAAGGAGGCCCGTCTTTCGATCGGACCTCCCGGATTGTTGGCAATGTTCAAAAATGAACCTTCGTCACACCAGCGGTCCACGGCGACCGAAACCACCGAAGATCAAGCTGACGACGAACAAGACCAGGAACACGACAAACAAGATCTGCGCAATTTGCGTTGCGCCAGCAGCAATGCCACCGAAGCCAAAAACCGCAGCGACGATTGCGACGACCAGGAACATAAGTGCCCAGTACAACATTGTACACCTCCGACGTGAAAGAACTTTTTGTTGGAAAGTTACCAACGCCAATTGCGACAATGTCTGTGTTTTCTAGTACGACATTGAATTGCTGGCGTAACTGCTAAGACCTTAATGCATGCGGCGTGCCAAATACCCGGCAACTTTGATGAACTGCTCGTAAGTTATTGATGGATAATCGCTTACCGCATCAGAAATTAGTCGGCGCTCTCAGCACGACCGATTGTGTGGCTCTGTGGACAATGGCAATGATCGCCGAGCGACCAACCCATCGAACGCTGGCATACCAATAACTCGCTGAATTGTTGCCCGAGAGGATGCCGGGGAGCGCGAATGTGATTCGGTCGCCGAGAATGTAGCGACTCCGCTCCGCAGCAGGATTTAAAGAGATTCACTCGTCAGCGGACGTGCCAGGATCTCCTGCAGTTTGGCATAACTGATAGGCTTGACCAGATGCTCGTCAAAACCAGCTTCAAAGGACCGGCGGCGGTCTGCTGACTGGCCAAATCCAGTCAAAGCAACCAAGAACACTTTGCGAAGCTCTCCGTCCTCGCGAAACTTCTTGGCCAGCTCCAGCCCACTCATGCCCGGCAACCCAATGTCAAAAAACCCAATATCGGGCCGGTTCTGTTTGGCGAGATCCCAAGCCGATGGGCCATCGGCAGCGATTTCGACCTGGTGACCAGCAATGCGAATCAGGGCACCCATCGTATGTGCGATGTCGGCGTTGTCTTCGACTAGCAGTACACGCAGCGACCCAGCAGCCGGCACCGCCGCTCGTTTTGTTTCCAGTGGCGCGCGTTCCGCAGGTTCCTTCTTTCCGAGAATCCGCGGCAACTGAACGATGAATTCGCTCCCCTTTCCAGCTCCCTCGCTCAGGACGGACACCGTGCCACCGTGGGCTTCTACTAGGTTTTTGACGATATTGAGGCCGATCCCAAGGCCCCCTTCGGCGCGGTGCAACGAGGGATTTAACTGGAGAAACAGATCGAAGACCTGTGGAAGCAGTTCCTTGGCGATGCCAATACCCGTGTCCTGAATCCGAATTTCGGCAAGTTTATTTTTGGTCTGGATGGTGGCGGTGATACGTCCGCCAATGTCGGTGTACTTGGCGGCATTCATCAACAAGTTGACAAAGACCTGTTCTAGTCTGGCCGAATCGCCGTGGACTTCAATTGGCTCATCTGAAATCTCCAGACGCACCGAATGCTGTCGCGAAACGATCGTCGACTCGCAGGCCTGCAACGAGTGCTCTAGTACTTTGCGCAAGTTGACAACTTCTTTGCGCATGCGGATCTTGCCGCTGCCAAGTCGCGACACGTCCAGAATATCATCCACCAACCGCACCAGGTGCTGCAAATGCGAATTCAGAATGTCGCGTGCTTCGCCGAATTCGGCGTCGCGAGGTTCCAGAACCTGAATCAGTTCAGCGGAGCTAGTGATAGCCGCCAGCGGATTGCGCAGTTCATGACCCAGCATGGCCAACAGTGCATCCTTGGCCTCATTGGTGCGGCGCAACTCGGTTTCGACCTGCTTGAATAAGGTGATATCCTGAAAGACCAGCACCGTGACCGTATCGTGATTGTGCATCGCCGGCAGCGTGTCGGCGTTGATCATAATGGTCCGCATTCCGTCGGGGCGGTGCAATTGAATTTCATAGGCGCGAAGCTGCTCACCGCGCGCGGCACGAGGAACCGGCATCTCGTCCTTGGGGATCGTTTTGCCGTCCAAGCCCGTAAAGTAGACTGTCCCGTTTCCAACGTCAGCAGAATCGGCCCGAAACGCATCCGCCACGGTCCCCGCCGCCTGATTTGCAAAAGTCACACGCGAAGTCTGGGGATCGATTAGCAGCATCGGGACCGGCAATAGATTCAGAACTGCTTCGAGCCACTGCCGTTGCAAGACTAGGTAGTCGGCTGTACCGCGTAGTTTGGTCTCAAGCTGTTTGCGAATCGAGATGTCGATATAGACTCCCAGGCAGCCGCGCGGTTGACCATTCGCGTCGAAGAGGGGAGAGGCGTATTCGATCAGCTCCAGCGATGTGCCGTCTGCGCGGACCACAGTGAATTCGCCGCCGCGTACTTCAGCCCCAAGGCGTGCCGCGCGTTGCATGGGCATCTCGGCAGCGGCCAACTCACGTCCTTCCTGGTACATGCGAAAGCCCATATCCGCGTCATTGTTCTTGTGTACTACGGTTTTCTGACCGGTCGGGAAACCAAACATCCGTGCCGCCGCTGGATTGAGTTCAATTTCCGCACAGTCCGACGTGCGTGAAATTCCGATTCCGACTGGTAGAACATGTAGCAATTTCTCGAGTTCCGCGACACGTTGTTGCAGTTCGCCAATCGACCGGGCCGATTGTTCTGCGGTGAGGGGCAATTCTTTCTTAGCGGTCGAGTTGTTGCTGCTAGGGGAAGTTTTACGGAAATAGAGTTCCAAGATTCTCGCAGGGATTTCTTCTACCGTCGCACATTGCAGCAGGCCATCTGTCAGGCCGACAGTACGTCGATTAGTGCCGGTGCCCCTCTTAGATTCGCCAGAAATCGACGAGAGCTCAATCACCAAAAGACTCGATCGTTGCAGTGTTGCTATCTGCTCAGGTTGAAGCAGATCATTCGGTGAGCTGAGAAAAACCGCAGCACCATGCTCGCCAGTATGCGATGCAACTGTTTGCAAGCTGTGTGCGAGTCGAGATTGCAGTGATGAGGCAATCTCATTGTTTGATAGTTGCACGGTCAACTGGCCATCGCGTTCCATCAGCGCTGCCGTTGGTGGTATCAGGCAAACCTGTCCCGGCTGAATTGCCTGATCACGCGCTGGGAGAACGACTTCGGCGGTCGTCGAGAGACTCAATTCGCGGAGCAACTTCGCCAGATCCCAATCAGCCGGGATCCCCAAAAGTACAACCGTGATTGAACGGTGTTCAGGCATGCAGCACAGCAGGCGAACGAGCAAACTCGGTTCGATTGCGCCGCAGACTACGCCGACTAGAAACGAAGGTTCATCGTAAATTGACAAAGGGGATTTGGATGGCATGGCCTCGATCCGAGCTGAACTCAATACGCGACATCAGTTCACCACGGATAGCTCCTCGTGCTCGTCCTCGGTCAACTCATCTTCCACAGCAACGCGCTGGTCGATGGTAATCCTCAGCGTGCGGATCTTGTTGCGCAAGCTGCCTCGAGTGATTCCGAGGATTTTTGCCGCCTTAGATTGGTTTCCATCGGTATGACGAAGCACCCGGGTGAGTACGACACGTTCCATATATGCTAGGGCCTCGGCGTAGAGGTCTTCGGTGTTGGTGCGTAACTGCGCCTCCACGAAATGGTCAAATTCCCCACGTCCGGTCCCTTCGGCTTGACCTGCGGAGGTCGCAGCAGCACGGCGGTCCTGTCGAATGTCGCTCGGGAAAAACTCTGGCAACAGGACCGGCCCAGTCGCCTGCAACATGGCCTGTTTCACTACGGCCTGTAGTTCTCGCACATTTCCCGGCCAACTGTATTGCATGAGCATCTCAAGTGCCTCTGGCGAGATGTCACAAACACTGCGGCCTAGCTCACGATTGAAGTGCCCAAGAAAATGCTCGAGCAGCAATAGAATGTCATCTGCTCTTTCGCGCAGGGAAGGAATCTTAATAGTGAATCCATTGAGGCGATAGAACAAGTCGGCGCGGAAGGTTCCCTCCGCGACCATTTGTTCAAGATCGCGATTCGTGGCCGTAATGATTCGTACGTCGGTCTTGATGGATTCGTTGCCACCAACACGTTCAAATCGCTGATCCTGCAAAACGCGAAGCATTTTGCTTTGGACCAGGGGAGTCATGTCGCCGACTTCGTCCAGAAAGAGCGTCCCTCCGGAGCATTGTTCAAACTTGCCGATGCGCTTATTGTCCGCGCCCGTGAACGAACCTTTCTCGTGACCAAAAAGTTCGCTTTCCAGGAGTGCCTCTGGAATCGCTGCACAATTCACGGCCATGAATCGACCGGCTGCGCGGGTACTGTGTTGATAGATCGCACGCGCCACCAATTCCTTACCAGTGCCGCTTTCGCCACGAATCAGTACGGTGACGTTTTGGGGAGCTACACGTCCAATCGATTTGTAAACGTCTTGGATTGCCGCACAACGGCCGATGAGACAATCTGCAGTTCCGTTACCGGGGTTGTTGGTTTGCAAAAGGCGGACTGGCACGTTCATCAAGCGCCGAATCTCAAACGCCCGAGCGAGCAATGTCTCAACCTGAGGAAAATCCAGCGGCTTGAGCAGATAATCAAATGCACCGAGTTTCATCGCTTCGATGGCGGTGTCGCTGGTACCACCAGCGGTGATGAAGATCACCGGGATCTTGGGATCCAATTGCTGGATCTTTTGAAAAGTATCCAGTCCAGATGCATCGGGAAGCATAATGTCGACAATCGCAACATCAGGCGCTTCGCTGCTGACCATCTTCAGACCAGCAACTGCTGATTCGGCAGTGAGAATGGTGACATCGGATCCCTCGAAAATCCGGCGGAACACCAGTCCAACTGCAACGTCATCATCAATAACCAAAACTGAAGGCATTTATCCATTCTCCGAAGAGGCGTTCGGTTCCCAGATGGAGGTTTGGCATCCGGGAAGACCGAAGATTAAAACAGCTCAAATTTTGGTATCTGGTGGCCAGTACTAACCCCAATCCCACCAACTGATCCTAGGAAAACCACCACCGAATGTCAAACTAGCCATTGTGTAACTCGATAATGCGTAACTTGACACTGCAAGCGGACTTATCTGCTTTGATAACTACGACAACCCGGTCCGATTGTTTGGCGGATTTTACGGGCGATGCCGGAATCACGCATAACTATCTGACATATCGTCCAAAGCCAGAGCCGTATTTCAACTTCTCGGCCAGGCGCCGGAGGGTAGGACGGCGCGAAAAGGCCGCCATAACCGATTGTGCGGTGTGCCCCGGCCGATGTTGCTAACCACAATGGAAGTGCAACTTTGCCATCCAAAGCAATTGCGTGGTCGTTGCCGGTCAGATTCTACCCATAAGCACTAGAATGAGAACAATCACCAGTGCGA
>Ga0163150_10006937_pt1 | contig 13590 bp, 13 predicted proteins | sample OliLakLV19P2IB_FD_148628 | JGI IMG/M metagenome (GOLD analysis project Ga0163150, IMG submission 148628) | Freshwater microbial mat bacterial communities from Lake Vanda, McMurdo Dry Valleys, Antarctica - Oligotrophic Lake LV.19.P2.IB | ecosystem: Environmental > Aquatic > Freshwater > Lake >...
TCGCCGGCCACGCACAAGGCGTCCACGTCTTCCGGCTCGGCTTCAACCGCCTGCAGGTAGGCGCGCAGCGCGTCGCCCGGACGCGCGAGATCCTGGTAAACGGCGCCGAGGGGCAACAGGATCGAAACGCGGGGCCCGAATCTCGAAGCCAGCGCCTCGAGTTTCGTGATCGCGGTCGAAGGATCGCCGGAGGCTACAAATGCGCGCGCCTCCTCGAGCAGCGGTGCGAGCGCATCCGGGTCGATCGCCTGCCAGTGCCTGCTCAATTCGAGCCGGATCGCGTGCGCGTTCAGCCTGCGCGCGTTCTCGAGCGCCAGCGGCATGACCTTGAGCGCTTTCTCCGGGCGCTCGCCGGTCATCAGCGCACGGACGAGCACCAGGCCGGTCTGGGGCTCGAGCGGACCGAGCGCGAATGCACGCTCCGCATGCAGCATCGCTTCGTCGAGGTCGCCCGCCTCATAGAGGAGCTCCGCGCGCGCCATGCACACGGCCGCATTCGCCGGCCTCGCGGCGCAAGCCCGCTCGAGGAGCGCGAGGCCGCCTTCGCCGGCTTGCTTCGCCCTTTCGACGAGCGCGGCATCGGTGGCCTTGCCTGTGAGCCACTCCAGCATCAATTCCTTGTCGGCGTCGCTAAGCGGCGGCAGCACCCGCTCGCGCCCGCCGGAGAGCGTGTCGACGCGCCGCTCCAGCTTTTCCTTGAGTTTCCCGAGGTGCCGGCGAAAGGCGGTCAGCATGCTTTTCCCCGCTGCTTATCGCGCGGCAAGGCAAGCCGCGCCAGGCCGCGCACGAGATACTCCGGGAGCGCCTGCGCGATCTGCGCAACCGTCTGCGGGCCGTCGGGCCGGTACCAGCGCGCGGTCCAGTTCACCGCCCCGAGCATCGCCCTCGTGACCAGCGCCGCATCGCAGGGGGCGAACTCACCGAGCTTCACGCCCTTGCTCACCAACGCCCGCACCGAGCGCTCGTAGGCATCGCGCTTTTCCACGATCTGGCCGCGCAACGGCTCCGGCAGCGCCTCGACCTCGAGGTGGGCGGTGGCGCCTTCGAGCTCATCGAGCGTGCAATGCAGGTGCGCGGACAACACCGACCGCAATTGCTCCGAGACCGGCGCATTGGTCAAGCGCGCCGCTTCGACCGCGGTGTGCATCTGCTCGAGGCTCCGAGACCGGCGCATTGGTCGAGCGCGCCGCTTCGACCGCGGTGTGCATCTGCTCGAGCGTGCGGTGCTGGCAGAAGAACAGCAGCTCGTCCTTGCCCTTGAAGTAGTAGTAAAGGTTGCCCGGCGAGAGGTCGGCTTCGTCGGCGATGTCGCGCATGCCGGCGGCCGCAATGCCGCGGCGGCGGAACACCCTTGCCGCGGCGCGGAGGATTTCGAGGCGGCGCGCCTCGCTCTTGCGACGCGCGCGGTCGGACCCGCTGTCCGCGGAACGGGGCGGCGAATCCGAACGAAGATTCAGAATTTGAACCATTGTTCGAATTCTAAGCCGACCCGTGCGGGCCGGCAAATGACGCAAGTCACGCTCCGGGACAGAGGCCCTTTTCGCCCACCACGGGGTTGCTCAGGATGCCGATCGCCTCGTTGACGACCTCGACCAGGTCACCCGGCTCGAGCGCAGGCACGGTCGGCCCGTCGCATCCGAACCAAACCACGTCCCCGGGGTACAGCGTCATGTAGCGCGACATGCGCGCGAGGTAGTGCGCGACGCCAAAGATCATTGCGCTGGTGTTGTAGCTCGAGACCGTGCGCCCGTTGATGCGCACTTCGATCTCCTGGTTCATGGGGTCGATGCCGTCGGCGATCCACGGCCCCATCGGCTTGAAAGTGTCCGAGTTCTTGGCCCGCCACAACGTGCGGTCGCTGCGTTGCCAGGTGCGCTCGCTCACGTCGTTGCCGAGCGTGTACCCGGCCACACAGTCGAGCGCGTTGGCCTCGGTCAGGTTGCGGGCGCGCGTGCCGATGACCGCGACGAGCTCGCCTTCGAACTCGACCGGGCCGGTGGAGTCGGCCGGGATCTGAATCGCGTCGCCATGGCCTATGAGCGCATTGTTGGAACGGTAACCGATGTCCGCCTGTGTGGGCACCTTGTAGCTGGTGCCCAGATGCCCGTTCGCCCACTCGATGTGCGCGCGAAAATTGAGCCCCGCGGCGTAGAAGTTGTGGGGCACCACGGGCGGCAGCAGCTTCGCGCCCGCGAGGGGAAAGCGCCGTCCGCCGTGCGCTACGACCTCGTCGCGGTCAAGCCGCACGTCGATCGCGTGGCCCTCGAGCTCGATGCGTCCCCGTTTCATGCGAGTCACTCCGCAGAACCGGTAGTCTCAGCGATGTCCAATGCAAGCAACAGGACGAGCGCCCATGTGCCCCGTGTTCCCGATCCCCAATTCATCTTCTCCTCCTTACCAGCGTTTCCTTCCTCCGATGTAAGGTACCTCATCTCACCGTCAGGCAACCAGCGCGGGCAGCGTCTCGCCTATCGGTTTGTGCAGCACGGCATCGGCGATGCGATCGAACTGTGTCGATGCCGCGTTGACGATCACCAGGCGCGCGCCGGCCGCCTTGGCTGTGGGCACCACGCCGGCCACGGGATACACCTGCAGCGTGGAGCCCACTGCAAGCAGCAGGTCAGCCTCGATCGCCGCCGCGGTTGCGCGCTCCATCACGCCGGGGCCGAGGCCTTCGCCGAACAGGACCGTTGCGCTCTTGAGGATTCCGCCGCATTCGGTGCAGGCCGGATCCTCCTCGCCCGCGCGCACGCGCTCGAGCGTCGGCAGCATCGGGCCGCGGATGCCGCAGTCCCAGCACAGGACCTCGTGCATCGTGCCGTGGACCTCGATGATGCGCTCGGCGCAATTGCCGGCCTTCTGGTGCAGCCCGTCGATGTTCTGCGTGATGAGCGCGTGCAGCTTGCCGCGCCGCTCGAGCTCGACGATCGCCTTGTGCCCGGCATTCGGCTGCGCGGTCCACCCGGGATTGGTGAGGCGCTTTTGCCACGCCTTCCTGCGCACGTCGGGATCTGCGATGTAGTAGCTGATGTCCGAGAGCTTCTCGGCCTCGGGATCGCGCGTCCATAACCCATTGGGCCCGCGGAAATCCGGGATGCCGGATTCGGTCGAAATGCCGGCGCCGGTAAGCACGACAATGCGATCTGCGTCGGCGATCCAGGCGCGGATGGTTTCGGTGTCCGGGTGCATGGGCGACATCTTAATCAATTGCCCCTCTCACAGCTCTGTACGCAAACGGACAGTGCGCCTCGCTTCGGGCAGTCACGCTCGATACACTCTCGTATGGAGATGACCCGCGCCGCAGCGCGAGAGCCGTTGCGTGGGCGCGGCGCAATGCGGCCACCTATGGCGGCAATCCCGCGAAGCTCTTCGTAATGGGGCACAGTGCCGGCGCGTACAACGCGGCAATGCTGGCCCTCGACCCGCGCTGGCTGGCGCAGGCGGGCATGACGCCCGCACAGCTTGCGGGATGGATCGGGCTCGCGGGTCCCTACGATTTTTTTCCCGCCACGAATCCCGACGTGCGGCCGGTCTTCAACCATCCGGACTATCCCAAGGGTGCGCAGCCCATCGAGCACGCAGCGAACCGCTCGTCGCGTGTCCTCCTGGGTGCGGCTGCGCGCGATTCGGTCGTCAACCCCGGGGCGCAACACCGCCGGGCGATGGATCAACCGCCGCGCGAGTTGCGCACCATCCACGAAACCACTTTCGGGGCCTGCGCGGGGTCCGCGGATTTCAGCGCGAGCTGGAACACCTTGGCGGCCGCTTCCTTGTCGCCGGCGCTGCGCATGTAGCGCGCGAGCTCGCCGAGCGCTTCGGTGCGCTGCTTGGCAACCTCGCTGCGGACCGTGGGGTCAGCCGATTTCGTCGCGATGGAGTTCGCCGACTTGAGCGCCACCAGGAACGCCTGCTTGGCCTTGGCTTTCTCGCCCTTGCCTGCAATGCGCTTGGCCGCGGCCGCAAGCGTTTCTACACGCGCCCTCGTCGCGATCGCAACCAGCGACTCGCGCACGGGTTCGGCCGCAACCTCGGAGAGTTTCGCCGCCCGGGCCAGCAACGCGTTGACCTCTTCGGTCTCGCCTTCGTATTCCGCGCGGGTGCGCGCGTACGTGCCGATCGCCCTGGCGAGCAGGAAAGGATCGGTGATCTGGTCGAGGTCCTTGCCGGCGCGCACGAGCACCGGTTTGGCGTTGCCGGCGGTGGCGTCCGTCGAAAGCATGAACGTCGCCACTTCGCACGTCGCCTGCACGCGCCGCAGGAGGATTTCGCTCGCCAGCGTCGGATCCTGCTTCGCCAGCGTGGCCACGCTCAGCGCTTTTTCGAACCCGCGCTCGGCGGCGCCCTCGATCTCGTTGGTCGACTGCGCCATCTGGCGCGCGACGTCCGAGATTGCAAGCGCGCGCGCGCGCGGATCGGGCAGCGCCTCGGCCGCCTTCATCGCGTCCATGAACAGCATCGTCGCCCCGCTGTAGTCGCCGGTGTCGGCGCGCACTTTTGCGGTGGTGCTGCGTGCCGTAACGAGATCGCTCGCGCTGGTGACTTCGGACGCCGCGGTCAGCGCCTTGGCGAAGGACTTGTCGGCGGCGCGCCAGTCGCCACGTGTCGGCGCGCACTTTTGCGGTGGTGCTGCGTGCCGTAACGAGGTCGCTCGCGCTGGTGACTTCGGACGCCGCGGTCAGCGCCTTGGCGAAGGACTTGTCGGCGGCGCGCCAGTCGCCACTGGCCGCTTTCTCGCGCGCGTTCTGGCTGTGGACTTCGAGCTGCACCGCGGCCACGGCACTGACGGCCTCGGCGCGCTGCGGACCTTCCTTGATCTGCTTGGCGCTCTGCATGGAAACAGCCAGCGCACGCTCTGCGTCTTCGGGACTCCCGCCGGACTCGACGAAAGCCTTCGAAGCCGAGGCGAGGCCCTCAGCGCGATCGATCCCGCTGAGCGAGTCGTTGCTCCCCGCGCCGCCCGCCTGCACGGCTTCCAGTCCTTCGGTGAGCTCGGCGTCCTTCCCGCCCTGGTTGAACAGGGCCTGCTGGAACTGGGCCGCCGCACCGCTTGCCTGCGCGGCCTTCTTCGAGCCCTGGATGAGGTTGCCGACCATGTTCTGCATCTGGGCGGCTTGCTGCTTGGCCTGGACCTGCTGCTGCTTTGCCAGGTCTTCCGAAGTGATGGATCTCGGGCCGATGAGGTCGCGGCCATAAACGCCAGCCAGCACCAGGACGGCCAGCACGGTGCCGCCAATGGCCGTGCGGGCGAAAGTGGGCCCGACCCCCGTGCCACCCAGCCAGCCGCCGCGCGCCTTCTTGTTGACCCCCATCTCCTCCTCGATGCGCTTGCGCACCGCATCGATTTCGGCCTGCTCGGCCGCTTCGCGCGCCTCCTTGTCTTCCTTCATCTTGCGAAAGCCGTGGATCTTCTCGAGCTTCTCCTTTTCGCGCAGGTAGACCTCGTCCTTCTTCTGCTTGTCGAGGAACTTGCCTGCGAAGACGCCGCACTTGCCGCATTGGTCGCTGTCGGTCTTCGGCTCCTGCTCGTGACCGCACGACGGGCACTTGAACAGGTTGCTCACCGGCTTGGCTTCGACCACCACGTCGACCAGGCCCAGGGACTGCTTGCTGGTCGTCGCGACGCCCGCGGTCTCCCAGATGCGCTTGAGCTGGTCGAGCCGCTCGCGGGACACGGCTTTTTCGATCGTGACCGGCCCCTTCTCCGCCAAGTGCTTGAGTACCGCCCCGATTTTCTCCGGCTTGGCGCCGAGCGCAGCGGCGAGCGTCGTCTCGATCACCGCCGGGTCGGTGCCCGGATTGGGCTTGACGACAATGAAATCGTACCTGCTTTGGTCACTCATGATGCTCCCCTGTAAGGCTTTAACCTTCGACAGGGTAGTAGCGGGGACGCATTGAGTCCAGACCCGGCTTTCAACCCGGACGGTTTTTCAAGCCCGCAGCTTGAAACGCTGGATCTTTCCGGTTGCGGTCTTGGGCAACTCGGCCACGAATTCCACCCACCGCGGGTACTTGTACGGGGCGAGCGTGGATTTGACGTGGGCCTTTAGCTCGTCCTCCGAGGCCCGGGCCCCGGGCTTGAGCACCACGAACGCCTTGGGCTTCACGAGCTTGTCCGCATCCTCGTGCCCGACCACCGCGCATTCGAGCACTGCCGCATGCGAAACGAGCGCCGCCTCGACCTCCGCCGGCGAGACGTAGATGCCGCCGACCTTCAGCATGTCGTCCGAGCGCCCGCCGTAGGCGTAGTAGCCGCCCTCGACCAAGGTGTACTTGTCGCCGCTCCTGGTCCACGGCCCCTGGAACGTGTTCTTGGTCTTCTCGCGCTGGTTCCAGTACATGATCGCCGAGGTCGGGCCGGAGATCTGCAATTCGCCCAGCTCGCCGTCCTTCACCTCGGCCCCGTTCTCGTCGACCAGGCGCAACTGGTAGCCAGGCACCGCCTTGCCGGTGGTTCCCGGCTTCACGTCGCCGGGACGGTTGGAAATGAAGATATGCAGCATCTCGGTCGAGCCGATGCCGTCGAGCAGCTCGACCCCCGTGCGCTCGGCAAAGCGCTTGAGAATTTCGGGCGGCAGCGCCTCACCCGCCGACGTTCCGACCCGCAGCGCGAGCTGCTCCTTCGCCGGAAAATTCGGGCTCACGAGCATGCCGGCGAAGAGCGTCGGCACGCCGTAGAAGATCGTTGGCCGTAGTTCTTTCGGACCATCCACCAGGCGCTTGAACACCGCATCCGGTGTGGGGCGCCCGGCCATGAGGATCGTGGTCGCGCCGACCGCGAGCGGAAACGTGAGCGCATTGCCCAGGCCATAGGCAAAGAACAGCTTCGCGGCCGAGAACACCACGTCCGACTCGCGGATGCCCAGCACCGGCTTGGCATAAAGCTCGGCCGTGAGGATGAGGTGCGAGTGCAGGTGCACTGTGCCCTTGGGCGCACCGGTCGAGCCCGACGAGTACAGCCAGAAGCAGAGGTCGTCGGCCAGCGTCGGCGCGGCCTTGAACTCCTTGCTGCCCTTGGCGAGCAGGTCCGAAAAGCGCAAGTGGCCCTGCGCATCCTTGCCGGAGACGATCACATGCTCGAGGTCGGGGAGTTTGTCGCGCAGTCTTTCAAAGAGCGGCAGGAAAGCCTTGAGCAGCGGCTCGGACACGACCAGCGCTTTGGCGCGGCTGTCCTTGAGCATGTATTCGTAATCGGGCGTGGTGAGCAGCGTATTCAGCGCCACCGGCACGATGCCGGCCTTGATCGCGCCGAGGAAAGCCGCCGGGAAATCGATGCTGTCCACCAGCGCGAGCGCGATGCGCTCCTCGCGCCGGAGGCCGAGCGAAACCAGCGCGTTCGCCGAGCGGTTCACGCGCTCGGCCAGTTCGGCGTAGGTGTACCTGCCCGCATCGTCGATATACGCGACCTTGCCCGAGCGCCCGGCTTTCAGATTGCGCTCGACGAGGTCCACCGCGGCGTTGTACTCGCGAGGGATATCTGTCGCTGCCATGTTTGCTCCGCTTTTTTTCGACCGGACGGCATTGTTCGCGTCGCGTGTGGCAGCCGTCAAGCGCGCAAGAATGGTGCTGTCCCGGGAGCCGTGCCGGATGCGGTATCCGCTGCTTTATGTATATCGTAAATTGAATTGCCAATTTGCATAACACCCAGCACTCTCTGGCCTGGTCAAGGCGCCAAAGCTCTATTTCTACGATAGCGGCCTCGCGGCGTGGCTTGCGGGCGTGCAGTCGCCGGGCGAACTCGGCCGCGGCGCGATGCGCGGCCCGCTGTTCGAGACATGGGCGGTCGCGGAATTCGTCAAATACCGCGCCAATCGCGCGCTCGGCCCGCCGCTCTACTTCTGGCGCGACAGCAACGGCAACGAGATCGATCTCGTGCTCGACCGGGGGGAGCTGCTGTACCCGGTCGAGTTCAAGGCCGGGCAGACCATTGCCGGCGACTGGTTCGAACCGCTGAGGAAGTTTCTTGGCCTGGCGAAAGGCAGTGAAGGCGCCTTGCTCTACTGCTCTACGGCGGGGAAAAGCGACAGGTGCGGGAGGGCGTGGCGATTTATGGCTGGGCCGAGGTCGAGGCCATGGCTGACAGGGCGTTCGGCGCAAGTGCTTAACGAGGAACAGCGCGGACATACTGGACCGCGTACTACACCCTGAGCGAAGACGTTACAGACGCAAGAGGGACGCGAGGCGGCAATGACCCTGTCAGCCGCGGCGTGCAACGCGCTTCGTCCGCCGCCGCGCCGCTTTCGCCTCGGCCAGGAGCGCATTCCAGTCCTCCGGCGGATGTCCGCCTTCCAGCATGCGGCGGAACGTGAGGTAGGCATCGTCACGGCTCTGATAGGCGCGTTTGGTGTCTGCGTCGTTGACCCACGCGTACACGATAATCCGCGACGCCAGGTGGTAGCGAAAAAACAGGCGGTACTGTTCGAAAAACTTCGCCCTGAACCAGTGCCTGCGAGCCGGGCCCAGCGCTTCGCCCTGGCGGTACTCTGCGCGAGTCGGATCCTGCGGGATCACCTCCAGGGCGAGCTTGACGATCGCCGCAAGCCGTTTGGCCGCGTTCTTGTTCCGATAGCCTGCCGGGTCTCGCGCCTGCAGGCGCTCGACTTCGGCGGCGAGCTTCTCGATCTGATCCAGAAACAGCGGGTGGGCGAACAGCCCCCAGCCGTTTACGACGAGCGGCGCCTCTTCAGGTTGCCCTGCGAGGGCGGCGGTGCGCGCGGGCGCGCGTCCGCGCGTCATTCGTTGCCGGGAGCGAGAGGCTCGTCGAGCTTGATGCGGACGCCTTTGACCAGGGAACGAAGGCGCTTTGACAGCTTCCTGTCCAGCGCCCGGATCCTGTCCGGGCGCGAGGCCATGTCGGCGGCCAGAAACTGCAGGAAGCGCGCGAGCACCGGATCGTCTTCGTCCATCCCGCCGCCGCGGGTCAACTGCACGGTGCCGTCGGCCTGCACCAGGTAATGGATCTTGTCGCGCTTGCCGAGGCGCAGCGCCTGCCGCACCGAATCAGGCACCGTGGTCTGGTAGCGGTCGGTCAGCGTGGATTCGAACTTTAGCGTGCTGTTCATGGGGGCAGGTAAGGAAACGCGCGAAGCCTCGATGGTAATGCAATCGCATTACCAAGGGCAAGGTTCGGTCCTCCCCAATCTTTCCTCGATGCAGCGACTCAAGATTTCGTTCGCCCCTCAAGGGCGCATGAATCCTGGCAAGGTGCTGTAGCTTCCATTGCTGCCGCTCTTATCTTAGAGGCCAGTCCTGTAGCAGGATTTAGGTCGAATTGCCGCCATTAGTCCTGGAAAGAATGGCGCCGCGAAGAATCCATCTGTCGAGAGCAGCAGCCCTCTCAATCGAGCGTGATCTTCGCCTTCCGGATGATGTCCCCGAGCCGCTTTTCCTCGCTCGCGCGATAGGCCGAGATTTCGGCCGGACTTGACCACCACGCAGTGGCGCCTAGGCCGCAACCGTAACGCGCTCGCGAACCTCCGCAATCCACTCTCCCGCCCACTCCTCGGCCTTCTCTTCCGGCAGCACGCCCGAGGACGCATCGTGCTGGATGCGATCGCCGACGCGTTGCGCGCCGAGCTCCCCAAGCACCTCATCGAAACGCTTGCCGCCGAAATTGAAGGTTTCGGCATACGTGCGGTCCCCAAGACCAAACACGCCATAGCGCACGTGCGACAAGTCGGGCTTGCCGGCCTGGAGCTCTGCGTAGAGTTTTTTCGCGTTGTCGGGCACATCCCCCTGCCCGTACGTCGACGTGCAGATGAGGAACACACCTTCGCGCTCGAAAACCGAGGCGTCGAGATCGTCCATCAGCAGCGTTTCGACGGCCACGTCGTCGCCATCCCAGATGAGCTCGAGCTCCTGCGCCACGAGCTGCGCGGTACCCGTCATGGTGCCGACGAGGATGTTGATCTTGAGTTTGTTCATGGCAGGACCCGGGATCGGTTGACAGACATTATAATGCAGTCCATAATTAATTCAAGCATTATATTTCATACCCCATTTTTCATACCGCACCTGAGCCCCATGAACCATTTTTCATACCGCACCTGAGCCCCATGAACAGTACCGCAGCCGCCCATTCCGACCAGTCCGGGGACGACGCCTTCCTCGCCCTGCTGGGGGAGCGCGTGCGCGCGTGGCGGGACAGCCGCAAGATCACGCGCAAAGCGCTGGCGCTTGCCTCGGGCGTGTCCGAGCGGTACCTCGCCCAGCTCGAATCCGGGCAAGGAAACATGTCGATCCTTCTGCTGCGCCAGGTCGCCCAGGCGATGCAGGTGCCGGTGGAGGAACTCGTGCGTGAATCCACAGGCGTCCCGAGGCGCGACCGCATCGCTCTGGTGGGCCTGCGTGGCGCGGGCAAGTCCTCGCTCGGCGCCAAGCTGGCCACCGAGCTCGGCATGCCGTTCATCGAGCTGGACCGCGAGATCGAGCGCGAGGCAGGGGTGCAACTCGCTGAGCTCTTCGGCATGTACGGGCAGGAAGGGGTGCAACTCGCTGAGCTCTTCGGCATGTACGGGCAGGAAGGCTATCGGCGCTTCGAGCGCCGGGCGCTGGAGCGCGTGCTTGCGGAAAACGAGCGCTGCGTGATCGCAACCGGCGGCAGCCTGGTCACGGCGCCCGATACTTACGCGCGCCTCCTGGCGGCCTGCAAGACGATCTGGCTCAAGGCCGACCCGGAAGAGCACATGTCGCGCGTGATCGCGCAGGGCGACATGCGGCCGATCCGCGGCCACGCCGCGGCCATGGACGACCTCAAGCAACTGCTGATCGAACGCACCCACCTTTACGCGCAGGCGGACGCGTCGGTCGATACCGCCGGCCGCACCGTGCGCCAAAGCCTCGTTGAACTCAAGAGACGACTCCAGGACCCCCGATGATCACTTTCGACACCAGCCCCGAAAAGTACAACCACTGGAAGCTCACGATCGCGCCGCCCGTGGCGACGCTCACGCTCGACATCCAGGAAGACAAGGGCCTGTTCCCGACTTACAAGCTCAAGCTCAACTCGTACGACCTCGGCGTCGACATCGAGCTGAACGATGCGCTGAATCGCATCCGTTTCGAGCATCCTGAAGTGAAAAGCGTGGTGGTGACCTCGGGCAAGCCGCGCATGTTCTGCTCGGGCGCCAACATCTACATGCTCGGCCAGAGCACGCACGCGTGGAAAGTGAATTTCTGCAAGTTCACCAACGAAACGAGGAACGGCATCGAGGACTCCAGCCGCAATTCGGGGCTCAAGTTCCTCGCCGCGCTGAACGGCGCGACCGCCGGCGGCGGCTACGAGATGGCCCTCGCCTGCGACGAAATCGCAATGATCGACGATCGGTCCTCCGCGGTGAGCCTGCCGGAAGTACCGCTGCTCGGCGTGCTTCCGGGCACCGGCGGCCTCACGCGCCTCGTGGACAAGCGCAAGATGCGCCGCGACCTCGCCGACGTTTTTTGCACCACATCGGAGGGCGTGCGCGCCGATCGCGCGAAAGAATGGCGGCTGGTGGACCATGTCGCCAAGCCGCAGGCGTTTACCGAGATGGTCCAGGCCCGCGCCATGGAAATGGCGAGCCAATCCGATCGCCCCGAAGGCGCGAAAGGCGTGGCGCTGACCCCGCTCAAGCGAATCCTCGACGACAAGGGCTACCACTACAACAACGTCGACGTGCAAATCGACCGCACCGCGCGCAACGCGACCATCACCGTCGAGGGTCCACAGGGCGCGCAACCCTCAACAATCGAGGCGATCCTCGCGCAAGGCGACCAATGGTGGCCGCTGGCGATGGCGATCGAAGCGATCCTCGCGCAAGGCGACCAATGGTGGCCGCTGGCGATGGCGCGCGAGCTCGACGATGCGGTGCTGCTCCTGCGCACCAACGACGCCGAAGTCGGCACCTGGGTGCTGAAGACCGAAGGCTCGGTCGACGCGGTGCTCGCGTCCGACAAGGTGCTCGCCGCGAACGCCGGCCACTGGTTCGTGCGCGAGACGCTCGGCTTCATCCGCCGCACCTTCTCGCGCATCGACGTGGCCTCGAGGTCGCTGATCGCGCTCATCGACGCGGGATCGTGCTTCGCAGGCACGCTGGCCGAGCTCGCGCTTGCCGCGGACCGCAGCTACATGCTCGCGCTGCCCGACGACGCCGCCAAGGCGCCGAAGATCGCGCTTTCGTCGCTCAACTTCGGCCACTACGAGATGGCCAACCACCGCACGCGCATTGCGACGCGATTCTGCGACGAGGAGACGCCGATCGAGCGGTGCAAGTCGGCCATCGGCGAGCCGCTCGACGCGGATGCGGCAAGCGAGCTGGGCCTGGTGACGATCACGCCCGATGACCTCGACTGGGATGATGAGATCCGCCTCGCGATCGAGGAGCGCGCCAGCCAGTCGCCGGATGCGCTCACGGCGATGGAAGCTAGCCTGCGGTTCGCGGGCAGCGAGACGATGGAAACGCGCATCTTCGGCAGGCTCACCGCGTGGCAGAACTGGGTGTTCAACCGCCCCAACGCCGTCGGCGAGCAGGGCGCACTCAAGGTGTATGGAACCGGCAGCAAAGCGAAATTCAACTGGGAACGAGTGTAACCATGGCCATCGACTACGCAGAAAAAATCCCGAACAACGTCAACCTCGCCAACGACAAGACGCTGCAGCGGGCGCTGGAGCATTGGCAGCCGAGCTTCCTCAACTGGTGGCAGGAGATGGGGCCGAGCGACTTCAAAGGCTCGGAGGTGTACCTGCGCACCGCGGTCTCGGTCGATGCCGACGGCTGGGCCCAGTACGGCGCGGTCAAGATGCCGGATTACCGCTGGGGTATTTTCCTCGCCGACCAGGTGCCGGACCGCAAGATCGGCTTCGGCGACGCAATGGGCCAGCCGGTCTGGCAGCAGGTGCCGGGCGAGTACCGCTCGATCCTGCGCCGGCTCATCGTCACGCAGGGCGATACGGAGCCCGCGTCGGTCGAACAGCAGAGGATGCTCGGCCATACCTGTCCCTCGCTCTACGATCTTCGCAACCTCTTCCAGATCAACGTCGAGGAAGGCCGCCACCTGTGGGCCATGGTCTACCTGCTGCATGCGTACTTCGGCCGCGACGGCCGCGAAGAGGCCGAGGAACTCCTGGCGCGCCACTCGGGCGACGCGGACAAGCCCCGCATCCTGTCGACCTTCAACGAACCGATCACCGACTGGCTTTCGCTGTACTGCTTCACCTACTTCACGGACCGGGACGGCAAATACCAGCTCAAGAGCTGGGCGATGGTGTACCTCTTGCATGCGTACTTCGGCCGCGACGGGCGCGAGGAAGCCGAGGAACTCCTGGCGCGCCACTCGGGCGACACGGACAAGCCCCGGATCCTGTCGACCTTCAACGAACCGATCACCGACTGGCTTTCGCTGTATTGCTTTACCTACTTCACGGACCGGGACGGCAAATACCAGCTCAAGAGCCTTGCCGAATCCGGATTCGACCCGCTGTCGCGCACCTGCCGCTTCATGCTGACCGAAGAGGCGCACCACATGTTCGTCGGCGAGACGGGCCTGGGTCGCGTGATCAAGCGTACGCTCGAAGTGATGAAGGAACTCGGCACCGACGATCCCGCGGCGATCCGC
>Ga0163150_10006938_pt1 | contig 13589 bp, 10 predicted proteins | sample OliLakLV19P2IB_FD_148628 | JGI IMG/M metagenome (GOLD analysis project Ga0163150, IMG submission 148628) | Freshwater microbial mat bacterial communities from Lake Vanda, McMurdo Dry Valleys, Antarctica - Oligotrophic Lake LV.19.P2.IB | ecosystem: Environmental > Aquatic > Freshwater > Lake >...
CTACTTCCCCAGAAATGAAGCCCTTCCGACGCGCCGGAGATGTCTGGTTCGTATCCGACGCGATTGGCCACGATGACCGGCAGTCCATTTGCTATCGCGTGGCTGCGTTGCACCGTCATCCACGCGTCGCGCTGGCGGTGCTTTTCATCGTCCGCGTCGGAAGGAGTCCACCCGATGGCCGTCGGGTAGATCAACATTTCCGCGCCGCGCAAGGCCATCATGCGGGCGGCTTCCGGGAACCATTGGTCCCAGCACACGAGAACGCCCAGCTTCCCGACGGAAGTCTGGATGGGATGGAAACCCAAATCGCCGGGAGTGAAATAAAATTTTTCGTAGTAACCGGGATCGTCGGGGATGTGCATTTTCCGGTATTTGCCGGCAATGCTTCCGTCGCTATTAAAGACGACGGCGGTGTTGTGGTACACGCCGGCGGCGCGCCGCTCAAACAGAGACGAGACAATCACGACGCCGGACTCGGCTGCCTGCATGCCGAGCCGGGCCGTGGCAGGGCCTGGGATGGGCTCGGCGGTGTCGAACACGGCGGTATCTTCGTATTGACAAAAATAGGGGCCGCAGTGCAATTCCTGTAGCACCACAAGCTTGGCGCCCTGGCTGGCCGCGTCGCGAATAAAGCGCAAGGTCAGCTCGATATTTTGTTCCCTGTCCGTGCCACAGGCTTGTTGCACCATCGCGACGACGAGCGGCGTATTCATATCTGGACTCCGGCGGGTATCTGCATCGTCAGGCAGTGGAGCGAACCTCCCTGTGCAATCACGGCGCGGCAATCGATCCCTACGATCTCGCGATCAGGAAAACATGAACCTACCGCGGCGAGCGCCTTGGCATCAGCCTTGTCGCCATAGGTAGGCACGAGCACTGCGCCGTTGATGATCAGAAAGTTGGCGTACGTTGCAGGCAACCGCTTCTTTTCCGGATCATAACATGCGCGGGGCCAGGGCAGCGGAACCAGCCGGTACGGCTCGCCGTCTGCCATGCGTAACTCCCGTAACTCTTCTTCCATCTCCTTGAGAGAATGGTAATGCTTGTCGCGTTTATCGGTGCACGTTACATACGCGATGGTAGTTGGGTCGCAGAACCGCGCGAGCGTGTCGATGTGTCCATCCGTGTCGTCACCTATCAGGTTGCCGTGGTGCAGCCAAAGCACCCGGTGCGCGCCGAGGTTCTCGCGCAACACAAATTCGGCTTCGGCTTCCGTAGTTGACCCGTTGCGATTGGGATTGAGGAGGCACGATGTCGTGGTGAGGATGGTTCCTTCGCCGTCAGTTTCAATGGAACCGCCTTCCAATACGACGGGTAAGGTTTCCATGCCAATTTCGCCAAAGGCCTTTTGGCTGAACAAGCTGAGCGTTATGGCGTCGTCGTGTTCGGCGGGAAACTTGCCGCCCCAACCGTTAAACGCAAAATCCAACAGTACGGGCTGACCATCGCGCAACACCGTAATTGGTCCATGGTCACGCGCCCAGGTATCGTTCGTGGCCACGCGATACGCCCTGATGCGATCGGGGTCGGCCCCGGCCCGGGTAACGCGGTCGACGACATACGCCGGATCGGCACAGGCAATGAGGATTGGTTCGTACCTGGAGATGGCCGCGGTGATTACGTCAAAGCACGATTCCACATCGGCAAGCGATTGCTTCCAATCCGTATCTTCGTGCGGCCACGTTAGTTGAACCGCGGATTGCGGTTCCCATTCGGCGGGAAAGCGTGTAATACCATGCGGCGTCATGCGGCATGTCCATCGACGCTGGATCGAACGTAATGCGAATCGATCATTGAGGATTTCGCGCCACGGCGCAGGGTGAATTGCGGCGCCGCCCTGCCACCGCCTGCTACTGGATAAGTCCTTGTGCGCGCAACTTTGTCGCCGCGCGGTTGCCAATTTCCTGCCCCCAAGCCTGGCCGGCCTGAACTGATTGTTGGGAAATGGCCGGTAATGCGCCCGTCAAGCGCTGGCCCGCGGGTGATTCATAAAATTTTATGGCTTCGATAATGTCTTCGTGGGTCAAATTTTGATCGTATATGGGAATGATCAGCGCCACCAATTCGTCCGGTTGCACATCCAGCTTAAACTCTTCCCAAAAGGTCGCCGGGACGGTCGGGTGGGTAGTTTTGAACGACTCGAGCAATTGTGCGAAGGACTGGGCGCCGAGATCACCGGCGCCCGTTAGCTGCATGAGTTTGCGGATGTCTTTTTCCTTGGCAACCTTGTCTTCCGCAGGTGGCTGAGCGGCGGCGATTACGGCGGTGACAACGGCGATAACAAACACGGAAACAGCGGCAGCGAATCTGCGGTTCATACAGCCCTCAATGTGGTGTGTACACGCAAAAGTTAGGACTGCGAAAAGTCGCGAGGAGTGGATTCCTCAACGGCCTCGTCGGGTTCTGAACTGGCCTCGCCGGAAATGAGTTCTTTCATTTTCTTGCCGGGACGAAAGGTTACGACGCGCCGTTCCGGCACCGGAACCTGATCGCCCGTGCGCGGGTTGCGCCCGATGCGGCTCGCGCGTGTTTTCACTTCAAACACGCCGAAGTCGCGCAACTCCCACCGTTCGCCGTCTGCGAGGGTCCGCGAGATGGTGTCAAACGCCCCCTCGATGATTTTGGCAACGTCGCTTTGAGTCATGCCAAGTGTGTTGGCGACTCGAATTACGAGTTCCCGTTTTGTCATCGTCACCGAGCAGACCCTCCATTCGGCTGCACACAGGGCGTAACCGCCTGCGTGGCAAAGCACTGGACTGAATAACCGACTTTTCAGTTGCCGATTATACGGAAAGGGGTGTATTCGTGCAAGTCTTTTCCATACCACTGCTTATACGGCTCTTTTAGCCCAAATGGAGTTATTTTGATTCTTTTCCGAAGGCTGCGTATACTTCCCTTAACACGTCTCCACCTACCCCGATGGACCAAGAACTACAGCAAGATATCCTTTTTTTCGGCATTCAGTATTTCTGTTTCCTGTTTTCGCTCTCCGTACATGAGGCCGCGCACGCGGTGACCGCGGACCGGTGCGGCGACCCGACGGGCAGATTGCTGGGCCGGATCACGCTTAACCCCATCAAGCACATCGATCCGATTGGCACGGTCGTTATGCCGCTGCTGATGTTTGTCACGGGAATCCCGTACTTGTTTGGCTGGGCGAAGCCCGTTCCGTTCAATCCGAATAACTTGAAAAACTTCCGCCGGGACCCGGCGCTGATTGCCGCTGCAGGGCCGATATCCAATGTTCTGATTGCGGTGGTGACGGTGTTGTTGCTTCGTCTTGGATTCGCCGTTCTCGGCGTAGAACGGATGATGGAACTTCATTTGGTCGAAGTCGGGTTGATGATGGTAGCGATCAATCTTTTATTGTTCCTGTTTAACCTGATACCAGTGCCGCCGCTGGATGGCGGGCATATCTTGCGCTCGTTGTTGCCGAGCGGTGGCCAGCAGATGCTTGACTCAATAGGGCCGTTCGGAATACTTATTGCCATCTTCGTTGGCAGCAGGTTTCTGTCGGCGCCACTCGCCTTTCTACAGGAATTCGTCATTTACGCAATCACCTGGGGCATTGCCGTCTAATTAAGGATTGCCTGGCGGGAGGGCGCGTGTCCCCACGCGCTTGGCCAAAACGGCGCGCGAGGACGCGCCGAGGCAATCTCGCTTCATTGCAAAGCGCCTTAGCCCAAGAAATGGTAAGGTGGTCTGCGCAAAATTTGACGTCATTTTGCCGCGCGCAGCGCCTTGGAGTGCGGCGTGTCAGCGCCGCTTTCACTTCGGGCTACTCGAATACCTCCAATAAATTTGAAGGCTTCAGGAGCATGTGAATCAAGACAGTCGCGCTTGATGGAGAAGCGACGTTGCTCAGGAAATGGAAGCGGCAGCTACCCGCTGCCGCACTTCAAGGCGCTCGATCTACCTTCAAGGACACGCCTCCCGCCACGACGATCCGGATTTTGCTATACTCTCCGCTTCCATGCCGCCCGAAATTGCGCGGCGTTTTTTTGTCTGTACCGTCCAATGAAAGGGAATCTATCGTGTCCAAGCACCCGCTGCCATCGAATTATGCCCCGGAAGACGTCGAGACCCGGTGGCGCGCGCATTGGCAGAAAACGAACCCGTATGCCTATGACCCGAATCGGGACCGCGACGAAACATTTGTGGTAGATACTCCCCCGCCGACCGTGAGCGGGTCGCTGCACATGGGGCATATGTTCAGTTATTCGCACCAGGATTTTATCGTCCGGTTTCAGCGGATGCGCGGCAAGAATATCTTTTTCCCGATTGGCTGGGACGACAACGGCCTGCCTACTGAGCGACGGGTGCAGAATCTGTTCAACGTCAAATGCGAGCCGCACGTTCACTACGACCCGAATTTCAAGGCCGAACGCGGGCGAAAGGGCGATCCACAACCGATTTCGCGCAAGAATTTTATTGAGCTTTGCGATGTGGCCACAAAGGAAGATGAAGAAGTATTTCGGCACTTGTGGAAACGCCTGGGTATGTCGTATGACTGGGACCAGGAGTATGCGACGGTCAACGACCATTGCCGCACCATCTCGCAATTGAGTTTTTTAGAGTTACTTGAGAAAAACGAAGTGTATCAAGCGGAACGGCCCGTACTCTGGGACGTGGATTTTCGGACGGCCATTGCGCAGGCGGAACTGGTCGATAAGGAAGTGCCGAGCGCGTATCACTTTCTGCGATTTGGGATCGAGGGCAGTGATGAACACGTCGTGATCGCAACCACGCGGCCGGAGTTATTGCCCGCGTGCGTGGCGGTGCTGGTGCATCCCGATGACGAACGGTACAAGCAGTACGTAGGAAAAAACGCGGTCACGCCGTTGTTTCAAGTGCCTGTGCCCATCATGGCTGATCCAAAAGCCGATCCGGAAAAGGGTACCGGCGTCGTGATGGTGTGCACCTTTGGTGACCAGACGGACGTTGAATGGGTGAAAACCTACAGCCTGCCAACGCGCCAAGTGCTTGATCGCGATGGACACATGTTGCCAATAAAGTTCGTGCAAAGCGGGGATACTGAGGCGGGCAATCGTTTCGTTAGCCTGAATCCGGCTGATGCCAACCGTAACTACGCGCAAATCCTCGGCAAATACACGAAGCAGGCTCAAAAACTTATCGTGGCGCTTGCGAATGAAATGGCTGGCGTAATCGACAGGCCTAAGCAGGACATTATGCATGCCGTGAAATATTACGAAAAAGGTGAGCGGCCGCTGGAGTTACTTCCCGCGAGGCAGTGGTTCACGCGGATTCTCGATCATAAGGACGCGCTAGTCGTCCAGGGCAGAAAGATTGCGTGGCACCCGGCGCACATGGCGTCGCGGTACGAGAATTGGGTGCTGGGTCTGAATCAGGATTGGTGTCTGAGCCGGCAACGATTTTTCGGCGTGCCGATTCCGGTTTGGTACGGGCTTGGGGAGAACGGCGAGGTTTTGCACGATAAGGTGTTGGTCCCGCGCGCGGACCAGTTACCGATTGATCCGCTCGATGATGTGCCGGAAGGATTCACGAAGGAGCAGCGTGATGTGCCGGGCGGATTCACGGGCGACCCGGATGTCTTTGACACGTGGGCGACGAGTTCGCTGACGCCGCAGATTGCGACGGGCGGGCCGCTGAATCCTGAACGGCACAAGAAACTGTTCCCGATGGATATGCGCCCGCAGAGCCACGAGATCATCCGCACCTGGGCTTTCTATACCATCGTGAAAGCCTATCTGCACGAAAATCAGATCCCGTGGAAAAACGTCGTGATCAGCGGGTGGATTCTTGATCCCGACCGAAAGAAAATGTCGAAGAGCCAAGGCAACGTCGTTACGCCGGAACCGTTGATTGACCAGTTCGGCGCGGATTGCGTGCGGTACTGGGCGGGACGCGCGCGGACGGGCGTGGACACTGCGTTTGATGAACAGGTATTCAAGGTGGGCAAGCGGCTCGCCACGAAGATGTTCAACGCGGCGAAGTTTGTGCTGGGCCGTTTTGAGGGTATCGATCCCGCGCTGCTCGGACCGGAGCGCATCACGCACGAAACCGATCGCGCGATCATCCGCGAGTTGCGACCGCTAATTGAACGTGCGACGACCGCGTTCGAGCAGTTCGACTACGCGCAATCGCTGCAGCTCACCGAGGAATTTTTCTGGGGCACGTTCTGCGACAACTATGTTGAGCTGTCCAAACCGCGCACGTATGAAGAAGAACTGAGCGAAGGTCGCCTCAGCGCGGCGGCGACGTTGCGGCTCGTGCTGCGCGCGTTGTTGCGCATGTTTGCGCCGTTTATGCCGTTCCTAACCGAGGAAATCTGGCATTGGGCCTACACGAACGATGCGGACATGAACGAGACGATTCATCGCAGCCCGTGGCCGACGCTCGAAGAATTCGCCGCGGTCAAGGAACCGTCGCACGCCGAGACCTATCAAATCGTTTGCACGGTGGTGGAAGCTGTGCGCAAGGCGAAGGCAGAGAAGAATCTGAGCATGAAGGCGCCGGTGAAAAAGGTAGTCGTCACTGCCACAAGCAAACTGGCGGCGGCGCTGACGCCGTCCATAGAGGATGTGAACGGCATGTTGCACATTCAGGAATTACAGACGAAGCAAGAGAAAGTGGAAACGCCCACTGTGGATGTATTTCTGGTTACGGATTAGGTATTCAAACAGCGGAATCTTGGCGTGATAGCGGCGACCATCGGCCCACGCCAAACAAGGAAAGATTATGTCTGAACCACACATAGCTGTCCGCAAACCCGCGGTGTTGGAACTTGAACAGGGAACGTATTGGTGGTGCCGTTGCGGCCGATCCAAAAATCAGCCATGGTGCGACGGTTCGCACAAGGGCGGCGATTTTTCGCCGCTGGAAGTCGTGATTACCGAGAAGCGGACGTATGCGATATGCCAGTGCAAGCATACGGGCGGGTCACCGTTTTGTGATGGCACGCATAAGCGGTTGCCAGTAGAACGCGACGAAGCCGCGGGATAAAGAGGCCCTTTTTAACCACGAAGACACAAAGAAATATTTCGTGCTCCTGCTCGTCATCGTTATTGTAGCTCGTTATTGTTTCGAACCGTCGGGGCCAATTGTGGGAGTTGCGAATAACGATTACGAAGACGAGCAGGAGCACGAGCACGAATCGGAATTTTAGGCCCATTCGATAAACGAGCCGTGTTGCGCGGCCCGTCGTACCTCATTAAGATGCGCGCATGTCGCAACCATCTCCCCCATCGGTATCTTTGCCATTTGTCGGCCTGATTGTCGCGCTTCAGCGCGTAGGCATGGCGATCTCCGCACTGCTGCTGTTCGCATCGATACTTGTTGCGCCGGTTCACGAAAGCGCGCTGGGCGGGGTGGTGGGCGTGGATGGCGTCTGGATGTACAGCCTCGCGCTGCTCTTCTTCACCGCGCAACACACCTGGATTCACGCAGCGGGCTTGCGCTTTTCGACGTTTGCCGCGACTCCCGCGACGCGCTGGGCGCGGTTTGCGTTTTTGTGCATGCTGCTTATCGGCGTTAATGCGTTCGTGATGTCCGCGCGCGGCATGTCGCATTGGGGCGTCGTATCGGGTCATGACGAGCCGCAGTACTATGCCTACCTTCATTCCTGGTTTTTCGACCACGACGTCAATTTCGAGAATGAGCTCAAGCGCATTCCCGGCGCGTGGGAATTGATGAGCACGGCGCATCCCGAACGGCCCGAATACAACGTCGCGCCGATTGGCACACCGATTGTCTGGATGCCGGTATACGCCGCCGCTCATGGCGTTATTCTGGTGTTGAACGCGCTCGGCGTTGCGCTTCCGGCGGACGGCATCTCAACGCCGTACGCGTTCGCGTGCGCGTTTGCGAGCAGTCTCTGCGTGTGGCTGGGCATGCTGATGGTGCATGCATCACTCCGGCGCTGGTTTTCGGAGCGAACCGCGTTTTTTGCTACCGTTCTACTCTGGGTCGCGTCTCCGATTATCTGGTACCAGACGGATCAACCGTGGATGTCGCACGCGGCATCATTCTTCACCGCCGCGTTATTTTTCTGGCTGTGGGCGCGCAGCATCGATTCGCGCTCGCTGAAGGAATGGATCGCGCTGGGGGCAGCACTTGGGCTTGCTATGCTGGTCCGGCCCACACACGCCGTACTTCTGCTTATACTTTTCGCGGATGTGCTGCGTGTAGTCCCAACACGCCGCCACCTCATGCGCGCGGTTTCCGGCCTTGCACTGGCCATTGTTGCCACAGGCTTGGTCTATTCGCTGCAACTTGCGATTTGGTATGCGCGCTACGATTGGGGCGAGCAGGGGATCAACACGCCGCCCGGTAGTCCCATGGCGTGGACGAGACCGGCTATCATGGAAGTCCTGTTTTCCGCGCACCACGGTTTGTTCGCGTGGCACCCGGTGCTGCTATCCGGTTTCGCGGGTCTTCTGATCATCTTTCGCAAATCGCGGTATACGGCTATTAGCCTCGCCGTATTGCTCGCGGCGTATGTCTACTCGAATGCTGCAATCGACGCCTGGCACGCGGGAGGATCGTTTGGCATGCGGCGGTTCGTCGGCGTGCTGCCGTTCATGGCGCCGGGCGTTGCGGCGCTGGGCGCGTGGCTCGTGACCACCTTGCGCAAGCATTATCTCGTGCCCGTGACTGGGGCCATCGCGCTGATTTTTTTATACAACGTGCTGTTGGTGGTCCAATTGCGCTCGGGTTGGACGCCCTTTGGCCGGCCCACGTCGTTTCAACAAGTGTGGGCGGCGTCAACGACCATTTTTCACGATACCTTTGGCAACCCATTTTCCTATCCAGCGAATTTGTTGTTTGCCTACGACCACCAGGTGTCGCCTTCGCAGTACGACGTGATGGGCGGCGTGCTGTTCTCGCCGGACATCGACGTGCAAGGCCCCGCATTGCGCCCCTTTCTGGGCACGGGCTGGCAAACGGACTACGCCTACGCGTATCGGTTAAAGGGATCGTTCGCTGCACAGGCGCAACATAACGAACTCCTCCTATACATGCACGCTGGACACGCTTACGACATCAAGATTCATTTGTCATCGCCGACGCAAATGACGGAGTCCCAAGAAGCGCGGTTCTCGTTGAACGGGCATGATCTCGGCAAAGGCGTGCTCGAACCAAACGCGAAGACTGAGGCTACTTTGTTTGTACCTGGCGAAATCAGCCGGGAAGGACTGAACATCCTCAGCATCGATTTCGCGAGCGTCTTGCCGGTCTATCGTACCGGCTCGCGAGGAGAAGGCGGAGGACACGGTCTCGAATTGCCCACCCGCAAACCCTATCCGGTCGCTGGATTCATTTCGCAACTGGTGGTGGCGACGCATTATGGCGATGCCGATGCCTCGGCGCCGGAGCCTTCCGCGGACTCGGGGACCGCGCCGGAGTAGCGGCGCACGGGAGACGCGCGGTGAAACGTATGGACGTCGTGATTGCGCTGTTCATCGATGCTGCGGCGTACTTGGGCTACGCCATCGCGACGGGCGCATTCACACCTCCGTCCGCGAGTACGTTTCCGCGGACCGATGCCGCCATTCATTTGACCGTAATGGACGAGGTGAGCGGCGACGCCCTTCCCAGTTTCGGCTACACGGTCTACGATTCGCGGTTCCAGGCGGTGTACACACGCCATATCACAAAATGGACCATGGTCGAACAAAAGGCGAACACACCAGTAACCATTGTGGAAGATTTGGAGCACGATAGCGTACTGGTCGTCCATCTGGACGGATACAAAGACTGTGCGCTTTGGAACCCGGAACCAGGCCAGTCTCTCGTCTTTTGGATGAGTCTGGTGGAAAACCGGGAAGACAGCAGGGTTGAAGAGTCGGCTACGCCCCATCGGCCAGATTCCGTCCAAAATTGACATTTCGGCTGCAAGGCTGGGATGATGGTGAACAGACTGTCAATTGACGTAATGTGGTACTGGAGTCATGGTTACGCATTTTAGAACACGTGAGCAAGCCGTTCTGGCATTTTGCTTCAGCCTGTCAGTATCGCTCGCCGCATCCGCGGCCGATGCGGTCGCTTATAACCGCGACATCCGTCCCATTCTCTCCGAACATTGTTTTACCTGCCACGGCCCCGACAAGAACGCGCGAAAGGCGGACTTGCGCCTCGATAACCGCGACGGCGCGACAGGCATGCTCGGCGACGGCGCGCGCCTGACCAGCGAGCTTTGGAAACGCATTTCCAGCGCAGACCCGGCCGATCAAATGCCGCCGCCGGCCGCAAACAAACCGCTCAGCCCGGCGCAAATCGAGATGGTCGGCAAATGGCTGGATTCGGGCGCGAACTACGAAAAGCATTGGGCGTTCCTGCCAATTAATAAAGAAGCGCCGCCAGAAGTCGAGAAATCCGATTGGCCCCGGAACGACGTCGATCTGTTTGTGCTGTCGCGGCAGGAACGCGCGGGCATTTCTCCCAACCCCGAGGCGGACAGGCGCACGCTCATTCGCCGGTTGCATTTTGATCTCATCGGATTGCCCCCGACACCGGAGCAGGTCGAAACGTTTGTAAACGACACGTCCCCCGACGCCTATGACCGGTTGGTTGCGGAACTGCTGGCGAATCCGCAATACGGCGAGCGGTGGGCGCGGCATTGGCTGGACCTTGCGCGGTTTGCCGAAAGCCACGGATACGAGCAGGACTATGATCGGAAGTACGCGTATTACTACCGCGATTTCGTCATCGAGGCATTTAACCAGGATTTGCCCTTCGACACGTTCGTGAAATGGCAGATCGCCGGCGATGAATTTGCGCCGGAGAATCCGCTTGCGATGATGGCGACAGGGTTTCTTGCCGCAGGCACGCACGCGACGCAGATCACCATGAGCCAGGTGGAAAAGGAGCGCTATGACGAGTTGGACGACATGGCGCGGACCATTGGCACTTCCATGCTGGGACTTACCATCGGTTGCGCGCGTTGCCACGATCACAAATACGATCCCATCTCGATGGCGGAATATTACAGTTTCGTCTCAACCTTCACCAAGACCGTGCGCTCGGACTTTCCGATTGATGTCGGCCCGGAACGCTATGCGCGCGCGAAGGCCGTGTACGACGATGAACATGCGCCGTTCCTCGCGAGCCTCGCGGAATATGAAGCCGGTCCTCTCGCCGCACAGTTCGAAGAATGGTTGAGCGAGCAGCTCACAACCGAAGCGAAGCCGCTTTGGATCGCTGTCGATGTTTTTAATTATGCGTCGGCCGGGGGCGCGCGCATGGGACGTTTATCCGACGGCTCGGTGCTGGTGTCGGGAACAACGCCCGAGTTTGACACGTATACGTTTGAGGCGAAAACTACGCTCACCGGCGTGACCAGTGTGCGTATTGACACGTTGACCGACGCGTCTTTGGTGAGCAACGGTCCGGGTCGCGCGGAAAACGGCAATTTCGCGCTCTCCGATTTCAAGGTGAGCATGCGACCGGCTGGAACCGATCCGAAAACCGAGGTAAAGCTCATCAACCCGCGCGCTACGCACGAGCAGGCGGGATTCCCGGTAGCGAATGCGATCGACGCCGATGCAAACACGGCGTGGGCAGTGGACGGACAACTCGGCAAGGACCAATCGGCGGCGTTTGATTTCGAGCAGCCGGCGGGATTTCCCGATGGGACCGTTTTCACGTTTACCCTCGAATTCAAGGGCAACAACAAGCACGCTATAGGCCGTCCTCGTATTTCCATTACCACCGCGCCACCACCGGCGGGATTCGATCTCGCGCTCATGCCGCAGGAACTGTCGAAAATGCTTGCGGCGAAACGCGGGCAGGCAGACGCCGCCTTGTCGCCGCGTGAACGACAAAAACTGTTCGATTTCTTCAAGAAACAGGATGGCAAGTGGCGGGAACTCTGGACTGCCGAACAGAAGCACGCGGAGAATGCGCCGAAGCCTGGCGCGGTGACGGTGCTCATCAGTAGCGAAGGCGTGCCCGCGATTCGCACACACACGCAGGGTGGCGATTACCTCGAAGAAACGCATATCCTCACGCGCGGCGATCCCAATCAGAAAGGCGAAATTGCGTCGCAAAGTTTTCCCGCGGCGCTCACCATGTCGCCCGAAGGCGAGTCGCGCTGGTTGGTGAATCCGCCGGTGGGTGCGCGGACATCGTACAAGCGCACGGCGTTATCAAACTGGATCACGGACACGAAACATGGCGCGGGCGAATTGCTCGCGCGCGTGATCGTGAATCGCATCTGGCAACATCATTTCAACCGTGGAATCGTGGCGACTCCGAGCGATTTCGGATTCAAGGGCGAACCGCCGTCCAATCCGGAGCTGCTGGATTGGCTTGCATCGGAACTTATTGCAAACGGCTGGAGTTTGAAGCACATTCAAATCCTGATCCTGACCAGCGCGACGTACCGGCAGACTGCCGCAAACGATGATGCGAAGGCGCAGGCCGATCCGATGAACACGCTCGTGTGGCATTTTCCGCGCCAACGCGTCGAGGCAGAAATCATCCGTGACACGATGCTCTCTGTCGCCGGAGAACTGGATACTTCCATGTTCGGGCCAAGCACGCTCGATCAAGACATGAAACGGCGCAGCATCTATTTCATGATCAAGCGCAGCAAGCTCGTTCCTGTGTTGACGGTATTTGACGCGCCGGACGCGACCGTAGGCATTGATCAGCGGCCATGCACGACCGTCGCGCCGCAAGCGTTGACGGTGATGAACAGTCCTAATGTGCGCGGTTACGCGGAATCGCTCGCGCGCCGAATGTGCGCGGACAACTCCACAAACACCGACGCGGCCGTGCGCACTGGTTTCATGCTGACACTGAGCCGTCCGCCCAGCGATTCCGAGTTGGCGCAGTCGCTGGCGTTTCTCGACGCGCAGGCAAAATCCTACGAAACCGCAATGGTCGAAGCGCCGCGGCAAACCGCCATGACCGATTTTGCGCAGGCGCTGCTGGGATTGAATGAGTTCGTGTATGTTGAATAACAGGGAACGCTCCGGCCAAGGAAGTCTGTGATGAGTGTCAAAGTTTCTGATTTGACGGTTGATGAGCTTCGCGATCTGATCGCCCGCTCCGTCCAGGAATCCATTGAGGAAATCATGGAAGACTTGGCGGCGCTTGCAAATCCGGAGTACCTGGATTCCGTTCGCGAGGCGCGTAAGGACTATGCGGAGGGTCGTTGCGTTTCACTTGATGAATTGACGCGTGGCTAAAGTACTCTTCACATCACGCGCTCAACGGGACTTGGATGGACTAACCGGCGAGGTTAAGCAACGAATCTTGGCGCGAATCGCGGAGTACGCAACGAATCCATTGCTAAACGCACGTAAATTAACGAATGCATCGCTCGGAACCTATCGGTTTCGAATCGGTGACTATCGAGCGGTATTCGATCTGGAAGCTGACAACCTCGTTATTCTAAGAATACGGCATCGACGAGAAGTATATCGGGATTAAACCACCCGGAGAATAGAATGTTAAGCACCGGCTTGCGTAGCATGAGGGAAATCGCGATGGATGAAGCATTGCCATTCGCGCGGCAAGGCACACCGCAGGCGGGTAGCGATTGGCGCGATATTGCGTCGCTTCTCCTGGCGTTTCCAGCGCTCAAGACTAAACAGGGCGAT
>Ga0163150_10006940_pt1 | contig 13585 bp, 11 predicted proteins | sample OliLakLV19P2IB_FD_148628 | JGI IMG/M metagenome (GOLD analysis project Ga0163150, IMG submission 148628) | Freshwater microbial mat bacterial communities from Lake Vanda, McMurdo Dry Valleys, Antarctica - Oligotrophic Lake LV.19.P2.IB | ecosystem: Environmental > Aquatic > Freshwater > Lake >...
GATCTCAACATTCTGTGTTCTTCCATATCGGACCTCCTATGTCTGAATACAACAGAGCCACCTATCCGGCCCACCGGTTCAACGGACGTTCTTTCTCCTGCCTTTCAGCAGCACGACCACACCCACGATGCCGATGATCGGGGCGAGCCCACCGAATACTTGCCAAGGGTTTTATGGTCTTCTTCTTTATGCCAAAGATACGCGGCGGAGACTGTCATCCGTGAAAACTGATCAAGGGCTTGACGATGCCGTCTTCCTTGGTCTCCATCAGACGAAATGCCTGATCAACCTGGTCGAATGCAAACCGGTGCGTGGTCATGGGCCTCGGGTCCACGCGACCGACTTCGAGCAAGCGGATCAGGCGGGCCATCCGTTCTCTCCCCCCTGGACAGAGCCCCGTGCGGATCGTCTTATCGCCAAGGCCCACGCCCCATGCCAATCGCGGAATCTTTACATAGTCGCCATCTCCGAAATAGCCTGCCACAGAAATCGTACCGCCAGGACGCGTGGCCTTCACGCAGGCTTCAAAGGTCACCTGCGCACCAAGACACTCAATGGCTGAGTCCACTCCCTGACTTCCCGTCAACCGTAGAATCTCCTCGACCGGATCAACCTTGGTGAAATCCACCACCACGTCCGCGCCGAACTGCTTGGCCAATTGCTGCCGTCCGGGCATGCTTTCCACGGCAATAATCAACCCGGCGCCCAGTAATCGTGCGCCGACCGTCGCCATCAAGCCAACCGGTCCTTGTGCAAACACGGCTACGGCTCCGCCTAGCGGAATGTTCGCCCGCTCGGCCCCCATAAACCCGGTGGACATCATGTCGCACGTATAGACCGCACTATCGTCCGACACGGAATCGGGGATGTGGACTAGATTTCCGCAGGCGGCATTCACGTGAAAGTACTCGGCGAAGCTCCCATCCTTGATGTTGGCAAACTTCCAGCCTCCGAGGAGTTGCCCACATTGAGAAGAGTACCCCCGCAGACAGTTGTCGCAGGTGTAGCAAGGCGTGATCGCATTAACCGCCACGCGATCTCCCTCGCGGAAGTCTTTAACCTGGCTGCCGAGCTTGTACACCACTCCCACGGCCTCATGCCCTAGCGTCAGGTTCTTCCGGTTCCCGATAGCACCCTTCACGGTGTGAACATCCGACGTGCACACGAGCGCCCGGGTCGTCTTAATAATGGCGTCGTTGGGTCCGACCTCGTTCGGAATGGGCTTCTCCATGAAGCCGACCCTGCCGATGTCTTGCATCACGAACGCGTTCATTGTTGTTCCCATCGCATACTCCTTCATTCAATCTGCGCCAATCCGCAGGCAGCAAGCGGATTTTCATCCATTCGCCGGCACTTCGAATCCGGAGATGACGTTGAATAGGTTCTCGTCAACGCCACCCTGGCGCAACGATGTAATATCCCGTTGAGGTCCTCAGCCGTTCGTCGATGTTCTTCTCGGCGCGCTACCTGCCGCCAAGCGGCTCGTGCTCTCGATTGCCTGAGATTCAGCATACGCACTGAGAAGCGAAACGAAAAAATACTCGCGGATGAACGCCCGCAATTTATTGGTGTTGCCGGCTTGGCGATGGTGTCTCCAGCCGGCTAAGCTTATCCAACTGGACAATCTGGATCTGTTCAATTCTGCTCACATGGGAAGCGTCGCGCCTCGCTTCCATCACAATCGCTTCCGCGTCGAACCAGTCTTCGAGATCATGCCCTTCGCGGCAGCCGCGTTGTTCCCACGGTTCATTGGCTTTCTCGCGATCTATTCCCACAGGCCTTTCGGCAATTCATAAGGTTTCTCCGCCGTGTCCCTGTCGAAGGTTGCACGGGTCTGTGAAGCGCCACGCATCTTCGCCGTTCTCTAGGAATTCATTGGTCCCTTGGTTGCCTTCGTCTTCGCCATCATGTCTCCCCTCCTGAAGTCAGCGGTCGCATAACACCGCCAGCATCCATCTGGGGTGGAAGGCGTCGCACCCCTCGCGCGACTGACAGTTCCCGTTCGTGTTGCCCCTGCCACCCGCCCTCCTGCTGCAGAAATACAAGCGCCGCACACAGCCTCTCGCATAGGGCTTCGTCCGGTTGCGCAACAAGGACATGGAGAGGGAGCGTCAGGCAGAGGCCTGACAGTACTCCCCCTCCTTGACGGAATCGCCGAATGTCACCGCGAGGCTATCTCACAACCAGAACCGAACAGGAACTGTGCTGCACCACCCTTGTCGACACGCTCCCGATAAGGAAGCGGGCAATGGCGCCCAGTCCTTGGGCCCCCATGACAATCAACTCGGCATGCTGTTTGGCGGCCACCTTCATGATCTCCTCAGCAGGCTTCCCGGGCACACACACAGCCTTGGCCGTAAATCCCGCCTGGATCAGCTTCTGCACGCTCTGTTCAAGTAATTTCTGGCTTACCTCCGTTACCTTCAACCCCCGGTACTTGGTCCACGGTATCGTCGTTCCGATGTCGATGGGGGCTAGAGGGCGGCGTGCTATGACATGGACCACGCTCACATGAATCGGCACGCGCTTGCCCTTGCCGGTCGAACGGTCAGGCTGCAACCTGGTCAGCACAAACTCTAAAGCTTGGGCCGATTCGAGCGATCCATCGATCGCCAAGGTGATCCGCCGCAATGGAATCGCCTCGCCCTTGACGACGAGCACCGGACAGGTTGCATACTGAATAAGTTTTGTAGAGACGCTGCCGAGCATGAAGCGGTCGAGGGCGTCGAGGCCTTGACTGCCCACCACCAGGAGCCCATCCCGTTTTGGTGCATGTTTCAAGATGTCGGGGCGATGTCCCCTTGTTCCTTGCGGGCCGTCCTCGTAAGCTTCAACGATGCCAACTGCTGTTGAGCCCTCTTGAGAATTCTTGCCGCGCTCGCTTCCACGCGCTGAATCTCTGGCCGCGTCCGAAACGGCCGACGGAGCCAGGCGCTATCGAGCACATGCAGCGCTGTCACTCGCGGCGCCTTGACAAGCGGCAGCTTGGCCACCCAGTTCAGCCCCCATTGCCCATACTTCGATCCATCCGTCGCTACGAGCACCTTCATGTTGTACCTCCTGTTGTTTGAGTTCCTCTTACCTTCGAACCGGCAGGCTGAAACCGGCTGCAAAATACCTTTGACGCCAACGCTACAACACGCAACGACCACATAGCGCGCTGGGGTATCGTCCACCCGCCCCAGAGACTCGGACCTTCGCACCGATCAGCTTGTCGGCGTAAAGGCACGTGAATGATGGCCTAACAACTGGGGTGGGTCAGCCCCGACTACAGTTGATCGAACATGGCCCTCAGGATTCTTCTAGTACCAGGCTGCGCTATGAAGAGCACGCTCAGGAAGATGTTTCCGGGTTGAGGCGAAAGTTTTCACGGGTCTTGCCAGACTCCCCTAAACAGCCATCTGTAGTCTGAGCAGTAGTGCACATGTTCGACGGCTTCCCAACTCTGACACCTTTGCACGGACGGCCCGACGGCCGACGTGGCGCTGGTGCTCTGACGCTGGCCGAGCACCGATCCGACCGGCGGCTGTCTCTTGGCCCCCACGTCGTTCCATACACCACATTGACGCGAACGCCCGACTCGCCCAAGAAGTAGATTTCGCCTTCGTCCCACTTGGCTTGGCGTGAGATCGCGGGGTAGGTCTCGCGCTGCCAGGGTGCCATCGCGTCGGGATCGCGTTGGTAGGCGTGCTGCAGTGGCTTCTGCGGTGTCAGACTTGGTCTGGCACGCACCGCGCCGATCGAGGCTAGACTCAAGCGCACACAGAATCGCTGCTTCACCAACTTCACGCACGATATGCCGCGTCCACAATCCGACATCGAATCGCCCGCCACGTGCGGATGGGCTCCACGGTCCCATGATCCCGTATCCGTCCGTCTCGCGTCATGGCGGAACGGAGTATCGCGCAATCATCACGTGCTATCTAACGTGCTGACCTATGAGTTATTTTCGACGTACCCGCTCGTCTCGTTCCTCGCCTAGTCGTCGTCATAGAACTAGGAAATTCCTGAGGTCTGGTCAAAATTGCTCAGCTAGCAAGACTCCAAAGAGCTTACAGTGACATGTAGAGGAGGTGCCTATTCCGACCGGTAGCCGACAGTCCGAGAGACCACTGACCCCACTCTCGAATCAACACGATGGCTCAATGGGGCGAAGGCACATGCGTGTCTAAGTGGGAATCGAGGAAGTCAGGATAATGAGTGAATGATCCAACCACATCCAATATATGAAGGAGTACGTGATGCACACAGGAAAAACACAAGGGAAGGTACTGGCCGGATTCGTCATTCTAGGAGCAATGGTTTTGGCACTGCCACTGCTGAGCCAGGCGCAAGAGAAGTCTTTTGCCGGCAAGTCGCAATCCTCCCTTGATCCCCATTACTTAGATAACAAGGCCGACTTGCGACTGAAATTAGATGTCAAGAGGGAGATATCATTAAGTCCTTACGTCGACGGCGATTTCATTCACGTCACAGTTAGGGATGGAGTCGTGACGCTCAGAGGGTCCGTCGAGGATCAAAGTGCCGTCGATGCCGCGATTGAAAACGCGAAGGAAGCCGGTGCCAAGAAAGTCATCAGCCATCTGACAATTGAAGAGAAGAAGTGAAGACGTGAGACACCCCTGATGGCGAAGGGCAGCGGTTATGCGCATAAATGTGCCGAACGCACGGCCGACCCTGACCCTCTCCCTGGAATTGACCATTGAACATTCCTAGAAAACACGAGATACGTCCTTGACAGGCTCAGGGCATCCCGAGCCTGTCGAGGGACGCTTCACGAGGAACGCATGCGCAGCAATTTCGCGACGAACCGTCATAAATCATGCGTACTAGGGCATGGCGCTGGGCCCAATCGATAGGCATTGTGGAGATACTGGGCGACCATGCGTTGCGTATTGAAAAATGCTCCGTTCAAGGCAATCGCGTGCCGCATGATCTCGGTAAAGCGTTCATGCTCCTTATAAAAACAGGGTAAGACCTTCTCCTCCAGTTTTCTATAGAGTTCCGTTGCGTGGCAGGCGTCCTCCCCAGACTGAGTCTCCAGAGCGTCCTCCACTCGATCGCCGATCGACCAGCCGGTCACATCTTCAAGATGGCCCTCGACCCACCAGCCGTCGAGCACACTCAGGCTGGGGACCCCATTCATCGCCGCCTTCATCCCACTCGTCCCTGACGCCTCCAGCGGCGGCAACGGTGTATTGAGCCAGACATCAACGCCGGCACAGAGCATCTTGGCCACCTCCATGTCGTAGTTGGCAAGGTAGGCAACGTTGATGATCCCGTGCAGCGCATCACGCATCTCATGGATGTGCGCGATCAGGTCCTTGCCCTCGTGATCATGCGGATGCGCCTTGCCGGCAAAAACGATCTGGATCGACCCGGCTTCGCGGACAATCTTCTTGAGCCGGTCGAGATCCTGAAAGATCAGACCGGCACGTTTGTAGGCCGCAAATCGACGGGCGAATCCTATGGTCAACATGTCGCGATCGAATCCCGCATTCGTTTCCCGATTCACATGCTCGACCAACGTGCGCTTGGCCTCCACATGGGCCGCCCAGATGGCCGAGGTGGGAATGCCCACCGCATAGCGCAGCGAGAGTTGATCGCGCCGCCAATCCGGTAGATGGGTATCGAAGAGCTTCTGGAACGACGGACCGGTCCACGTTGCCGCGTGAACTCCGTTGGTAATGGAATGAATCGGATAGTCGGGGAACATGCCGTGCGAGACCTCCCCATGCTTCATCGCCACCCCGTTGACATACCGAGAGCCCCGCAGTGCCAGTTGCGTTAAATTGAGCGTCTCCTCAACACCGCAGGCCTTCAGTATGGCCCACCAGCGATCACCCAACACCTGGCGAGCGAGTGTCTCAGGAAATTTATCGTGCCCTGCCGGCACGGGGGTATGGGTTGTAAACACGCACTGTTCACGAATGGTTTCGATCAGCTCGTGTGAAACCGAATCCGACTGGTTCTGCGCGGCCAACTTCTCCTCGCCAAGCGCAAGGACAAGCAAAGCAGCATGACCCTCATTCATGTGGAATCGACGGATATCTTTGTACCCGAGGGCACGTAATAGCCGAAACCCTCCAACTCCCAGCACCATTTCCTGACACAGGCGATACCGGTCGTCGCCTCCATAAAGCACATTCGTCAGCGTCCGGTCCCATGGCTGATTCTCGCTCACGTCTGTATCAAGCAGATACACCGGAACGACATGCCCGGACTCACCCGTGACGCAGTAGCGCCAGGCCCTGACATGGACCGTGCGACCTTCGATATCGACCGTGGCCCGCTCGTCGATCAGCTCAGCGAAATCATTGACCGGCCATGCGACAGGCTCCTCGCTTTGATGACCTTGCGCATCCAGCCGCTGGAAAAAGTATCCGCGCCGGTGGATCAACGACACCGCCACCATCGGCACGTCGAGATCCGCAGCTGAGCGAATCGTATCGCCGGCAAGCACGCCAAGCCCTCCCGAATAGGTCGGCATCCCGGACTCAAGGCCGATCTCCATAGAAAAGTACGCGACGAGCGGCGGTTGCATCATCGATGCTCTCCTCAGTGACGTCCTCGTCGTTCGTGGAAGATGCAAAGTAAAACGTGAGACGGCAGAATCCGGAAACGAACGACACCTTTCGTTCTACGTCTCACGGCCTTTGCGATAACTGACTCTCTCAGCATCCTGCTAACCTAACGCCGAGTGAATCCAAGCGCCCACATAATGCGTGATCGCAATCACGCTGACGCCGATGACGACGTGCTCCACGATGACCTTCCAGGCCGGGATCTGCTGGGCCCGCGCTACGAGATAGCTCAACACTACGAGTCACATGAGCCCCCACAGCACGTTCACGGGCTTACCGTGATCTGCGGAATAGATCTCTGCCTCGTAGCCCCTCTGCCGAGTCGCTTCATAGCTTCGAAGGCGACAAGGCTTACCACGCCAGCAACGACACAGACCACAAGGTCAATCGAGTGTAGTTCGGTGAAGCGAAATACCTCGCGCAAGAACGGGACGGTGAGCACGAGTGCCAGCAACCCCAGTGCACTCCCGATAACCCACCACAGGGCTTGATTGGGCACGCGAAACATTTCAGCCATTGAGCGTGACCAAGATCGATTTGTGATGATGAGTCCCAGACTCGCCAATATCAATGCCGTGAACGTGAGCGTCCGCGCATGTTCCGCACTGTCGCCACGGTGCAGCGAGATGGTGAAAATCGTCAGCACGATCAGGAACAGACAGAGCCCTTGCAGCAGACCAAGCGTTACGGTGGATCGATCAAAGAGCGATGAGTTGGGTGCACGCGGTCGGCGGCGCATGATGTCGTTTTCTTCCGATTCCTCTTCGAATACGATCGAACAGGCCGGATCGATAATCAGTTGCAGGAATAAGATGTGAACGGGTAACAGGATCAACGGCCAGCCAAACATGACGGGTACGAGCGACAAACCGACAATCGGGAAATGTGCCGCGATCACGAACGCGATAGCCTTCTTAAGGTTGTCGAAAATCCGCCGCCCTAGCTTCACCGCCTCAACGATCGATGAGAAATCGTCATCCAACAACACGACCCCTGCTGCTTCGCGTGCCACATCAGTCCCGCGCCCCCCCATTGCGATGCCAATATGCGCCGCCTTCAGTGCCGGAGCATCATTGACGCCATCCCCGGTCATCGCAACGATTTCACCGCTGGACTTGAATGCATTCACGAGACGAAGCTTTTGCTCTGGTACGACACGGCAGAATACATTGATACGACTTATCTGGAGCTGTAACTCCGCGTCACTCATCGCATCAAGTTCAGGTCCGGAGATGATTCCATCGTCAGTTACCAAACCGATTTGCTGTGCGATCTTCCGCGCAGTCGTGGGATGATCACCTGTAATCATCACCACCCGAATACCAGCTTCTCGGCTTTCCTTGATCGCCGTCGGTACGGCGGGGCGCACCGGATCCAGAAGGCCGATGAGCCCGAGCAGGTTGAACTCGAAATCATGCTGGAGTTCGGGCAAGGTTGTGCGCGTGAAGCTCGACCTGGCAACACCCAGCACGCGCAAGCCTTGCTCCGCCATGACATTGACCTGCCGAGTGACGACTTCAGCTCGATGAGGATCCATGTGGCACAAATCCACGATCGCTTCCGGAGCTCCCTTAGCGGCAATGACGTACCGATCTCCCTCAGGTGATTGCCACACCTGGGACATCGCCAGCAACTCCGGGGATAGCGGGTATTCTTCCACCAGCATCCAGTCCTCGTGCCAATGTTCTGTGGGTGCAAGGAGCCTGTGCCCCACCTCACGAATGGCCTTTTCCATTGGGTCGAATGGATCGCGTTGGCTTGCAAGGACACTGAACTCAAGCAACTCGTGAAACGTCTCCGATAGCCCACCGAGGTCGGGCGAATTGACGTCTAAGGACTGCCCGTCGACAGATAACATAGCCAAGGCCATACGGTTTTGAGTCAATGTGCCGGTCTTGTCGACACATAAAACCGTGGCCGATCCAAGCGATTCGACGACGGGTATATGCCGAATCAATACCCGCTTTCTGGAGATGCGCCACGCACCCAAACCAAGAAAGATCGTGAGAATGACCGGTAACTCTTCCGGCAAAATGGCCATCGCCAAGGTAATCCCCACGAGGAACCCGTTCAGCCAATCGGTGCGGGTCATGCCATACCAGATTGCCACGAGGGCGGCCAGCGCAAACCCAATCCATGCCAACCGTTTTACAGCGACGCTGGTTTCACGTTGGATTCCGGTTGGTTCCTGCTCCAGACGAGTCAACGCCTTGCCGATGCGACCGATTTCAGTATGTAGGCCGGTCGCACAGACCTTCGCAATCCCCTTTCCTTGCACAACCAGCGTGCCTGAAAAGATGAATGGCAGATCATCTCCACCTGGCCGCCCCAGTTGTTGCTCGTAGTCGTGACCGGCTCTCTTTCGCACAGGAACGGATTCACCCGTGAGCAGCGATTCATCAATCGCTAAGACGCTGCAGGACAGCAGCAGTGCATCAGCCGGTACTCGATCACCCTCGGCGAGCATAATGATATCGCCACATACGACCTCTCGGCCTGGAATGCCTGTTGGTTCGCCATCGCGGATCACCAGCGCACGCGGACTGGAAAGGTCGCGGAGTGCCTCCAACGCGCGTTCCGTTTTGTGCTCCTGGAACAACGATATGCCGATCACCATAGCAACGAAACCGAGGAGCATCAGGGCTTCTTGGGTATCTCCGAGCACTAGGTAAATAGCACCGCAGGCAGCCAACAGCATGAACATCGGCTCGCGTACCACATTGAGTGCGATCGCTAACGTGCTACGCCCCTTGGAGGATGGCAATTCGTTATAGCCGTCGCTCGCTATGCGTGATGCTGCAGAGGTTGCCGTTAAACCAGCAATCAGCTCAGCTGTTGGCGAACTGTCCATCAATTCGCGCGTCTTCAATGGCACCTTTTGGCTAAACCCTTTGGAAATGGCAGGGCGGTTTCAAGTTCCAAGTGCAACAAGTGAATGATGACGCAGTTGCGCATAGACTTCCAGGGGCGTCGCGAAGTTCAGACACTTCCGCGGGCGCGTGTTCAACCGATGGGCGATGGCGTTCAACTCACGCTGCGTATAGCCCGACAAGTCCGTCCCCTTGGGCAGGTACTGGCGCAACAACCCATTCGTATTTTCGTTGGTGCCACGTTGCCAGGGGCTATACGGATCGGCAAAGAAGATCCGGATCGCCAGTCGCTCCGCCAAGCGCTCGTGCTCGGCCATCTCTTTCCCTCGATCGTACGTCAGGGTTTTCCGCAGCAGGGCGGGCACATGGCGGAGTTTTTTGGTAAAGCCCTGACGAGCACTTCGCGCATCCGTTCCGTCCATCCGGGCCAGAATGACCAGGCGCGTCGTCCGCTCCACCAGGGTGCCAACGGCCGACCCATTGCGGGCTCCCTTGATGAGGTCACCTTCCCCGTGGCCTGGCACGGTGCGGGTGGCCACGTCGGCGGGGCGCTCGGCAATGGGCGTCATGTTAGGGATCTGGCCGCGTCGGTCTGTTCCTCGCCCCCGAGGCCGGCGTGCCTTGCGCGCCTGACGCAGCGCGGTCAGCAGTGCGCTCCGCAGGGTGCCGCGGGGCAGCACATACACGCCCGCATAGATGGTCTCGGCCGACAGCTGTTTGCCCATGTCGTCAGGATACGCGCGTTGGAGCCGTCCGGCAATCTGCTCGGGCGAGCAGCCCTCGGCCAGATGCGTCCGGACGTACTGCCACAGCCAGGGATCCAGGAGTTTGCTCGATCGCCGCGGCTGACGGGCTCGGATGGCTGCCTGCGATTGAGCGGTGCAGGCACGATAGGGACGGCCCCGCGTCGTGTTACGGGCGTATTCGCGGCACAGGGTGCTGGGCGCTCGGCCCAAGACTCGCGCCAGCGCGCGTAGCGATTCGCCTTGGGTCAGGCCCAGACTCAAGGTCTCACGGTCTTCAGCACTCAAGTGTGTGTAGCATCTTTTTGTCATGGCAACACCTTAGCCCTTCAGGGCCTGCAGTGTTGCACTTGGAGTGAGAGCTCAAGCAGGTTAATTGGTTGTTGGAAGAAATTAGATCAAGACGGTGGTTCCTCATATCCCTTTTCGGGCTCCTAAAGAGACATTCTATATTGTGAACAATCAACACAAACGTTCCGGCCTATGAGAATGACTAGGCAACCACTGGCTGGGAACAGCACCCCCTTAGCATAGACCCCGCCTCACAGTGAAGACTCGCTGCACGCCGTAAAAGATCTCACCCCTGGGTGCCCCTGTAGCTCCCGTTCAAGCGTGTGAGTTCCTCGGCCGGTATGCAGGCCCGCATGGGTGGCGCCCTCGCTCAGCCTACCGATGCTGGATTACCTCCCCATCAATCTTCAGTACTGATGTGAGTCTGCGCCTCAGTGCTTATCCATGATGGCTTTGAGCTCCGCCCCACTAATCACCTCACGCTCGAGCAAGACGGTTGCTCCTGCTATGAGTGCGGGCTTCTTTTCCGCTAAGAGCCGTTTGACACGCTCGTATTGCTCATCGATGATACGGCGCACTTCGCAGTCGATTTCTCGAGCGGTCTCCTCTGAATAGTCGCCCTTCTCCTGAGGCGCCTGTATCTGCATCATGAGCGGCTGACGTTCACGATCGAGCGTGATCGTCCCCAGCTTTTCGCTCATCCCGTAGGACTTGACCATGCTCTTGGCGATATCTGTCGCCTTAACCAGATCGTTCTGCGCGCCCGTGGACGCCTCCCCAAAGATGAGTTCTTCCGCAAGCCGCCCTCCGAGAAAGACGGCAATCTTGTTCTCCAGCTCCGTCTTGGTCATCAGGAAACGATCCTCCGTCGGGAGCTGAAGGGTATAGCCCAACGCGGCAATCCCACGGGGAATGATCGAGATCTTCTGTATCGGGTCTGCCCCTGGAAACGACAGTGCCACTAATGCGTGGCCGACTTCGTGGTGGGCAACCCGCTCTTTCTCCATCTTGTTGAGCACCCGGTTCTTCTTCTCCAATCCGGCGACGACCCGCTCCACCGCTTCTTGCAACTCCGAGAGACCAACCTGCTCCTTATTCCGACGCACGGTCAAAAGCGTCGCTTCGTTGATGATATTCGCGAGATCGGCGCCCGAGAACCCGGGGGTCATCGCGGCGATGACCTCGAGATCCGCATCGGGACCTAAAACCACTTGCTTGGCATGGACACGCAAGATGGCCAGGCGGCCGATCTTGTCCGCACGATCGACCAGCACTTGGCGATCGAACCGGCCGGCCCGCAACAGTGCGGGATCCAGAATCTCAGGCCGATTGGTCGCCGCCATCAGAATGACGCCGATGCGGGGATCGAAACCATCCATCTCGACCAGCAACTGGTTCAAGGTCTGCTCACGCTCTTCATGCGCCATGGGTCCCATCCCGCGGGCTTTTCCGATCGCATCCAGTTCGTCGATAAAGATAATACAGGGCGCTTTGACCTTCGCCTGCTCGAACAAGTCCCTCACGCGAGCTGCCCCGACCCCCACAAACATTTCCACAAATTCGGACCCGCTGATGCTGAAAAAGGTGACTCCGGCCTCTCCGGCCACGGCGCGTGCCAGGAGCGTCTTGCCGGTTCCAGGTGGGCCAACGAGTAAGATGCCTTTGGGAATCTTTCCTCCGAGACGCGTAAATTTTTCCGGTGTCTTCAGAAACTCGATCACCTCGCGCAGTTCCTCCTTCGCCTCGTCCACGCCGGCCACATCCGAGAAGGTCACCTTCGTGTCCTTCTCGGCATAAATCTTCGCCTTCGACTGCCCCACTGTCATGAACCCGCTTTGGCCCTGTCCGAACCGCTTCATGACAAAGAACCAAATGCCGACGAAGACCAGCGCAGGAACGATCCAGGAGAGGAGATCTCGCAAGAACGTACTCTCAATCACACCGGCAAACGTGACGTTATGTGCATTGAGCTCCTTGACCAGATCGGGATCTTCAACCCGAATGGTCGTAAACAACTTCTGGTCTTTGGATACTCCTTCCGACTTCAGCTTCCCGGTCACTCTCTGGTTAGTGAGCGTCACTTCCGCCACTTTGTCTGACACCACGAGTGTCCTGAATTCGCTGTACGGAAGCTCTTCAAGCTTTTGCGTGGCCACGATGAAATCGTGCACGAGAACGACCGCAAAAATCGCGAGAAAGACGTATCCGATCGAAAAAGAGACTTTCTTATTCACTGGCATGGCGATTATTTCCTGTGGCTATCAGTTCTTCGATCGATGTGATGTCGACACCGACAGCAGGGATTTCCGCCTGGACACTGTCATCATAACGGGTCCGTCACCTTCACCACATGGGATGAGCAACCCGTCACCCATCGGCCGTCGATGTAGAGCTTGTCGTACCCGCCGTACTTGGGGGGATTGATTCTTGTGTTGGGTGCTCATGATATTCCGTCTCCTCCGCTTCGGTGGCCATGACTCGATACGGACAATCGGTTTGATCGTGATGCTCTTTTCACCGTGAGGAGACTTGAACCTCTACGGCAGGGTATAAGTCATCTCAGGCCAATGTGCATTTCCGTAGATCCGTCCTTCTTTTTCTTGCTCAATATAGATACCCCCGACGAACGGCGTCGTTCCTGTAATACCCTTGAATCCGCCCATCCCCCAGACGAACGTAAACTCGCCTTTGCATTCGTTTTTCTTTCCCACACATCGTATTTCTCCATACGCGAGGTCCTTGCCTTCATGGGCCCTCATGAGGCAGAGGGCCGTATGCCGCTCCACTTCGTTCTCACTAATACGGAGAATCGCCTGACAATCTAATTTGGTCGCATGGATCTGCGCAGGCGCCGAGCCTTCGGGAAGATGCTTCGTGAGCATAGTTCCGGTAATTGCGCCACTAAAGACTCTGTACCCATCCCCCAGATCTTCGATCACGCCTTGTCCTTTCCAGCTCACGGTCGCATGGCCCGCTTCGATGGTTTTTGCCTCGGCCCCGCAGAAAATCCCCAGGCTCATGACGAGTAGGGCGACTGTCGAGATGATGGATTGTCTGAATTGCATGACGACTCCCTTCATATATACAACGCTGTCAG
>Ga0163150_10006941_pt1 | contig 13585 bp, 12 predicted proteins | sample OliLakLV19P2IB_FD_148628 | JGI IMG/M metagenome (GOLD analysis project Ga0163150, IMG submission 148628) | Freshwater microbial mat bacterial communities from Lake Vanda, McMurdo Dry Valleys, Antarctica - Oligotrophic Lake LV.19.P2.IB | ecosystem: Environmental > Aquatic > Freshwater > Lake >...
ATCATGCCGACGCCCACGACGACCATGAAGAGCAGCGAGAGCCAGAGCCATTGCGAAACTGCGAAGCCCATCAACCCGACGCCGAAGACGGCCGTGCCGATCAGAATCACGCGACCCAGGCCGACGACCGTCCTTCGCGTCGTCAACCACAAGGCGCCGGCCAGCGCCCCGACGCCGGAGGCCGTCATCAGGAACCCGAGCGTGTACGGCCCGCCGCCGAGAATCTCATCGGCGAATACCGGCATCAACACCGAGAACGGCATGGCGACCAGGCACAGCCACGCCAGCAACAGGATGAGGGAGCGGATCGGGCGGAAGCCGAAGACGTACCGCCAGCCCTCGAGCAGCTGCTCGACGATCCCGACCTGCTTGAGCGGGCGGGTCGGCTGCCGAAGATTCTTCATGGAGAGCAGCGCAAGGATGACCGCGAAGTAGCTGATTCCGTCGATCAGAAAACACCAGGCCTCGCCGGACACCGCGATGATCAGACCCGCGATCGACGGGCCTACCAGTCGAGCCGCGTTGAACATGGACGAGTTCATCGCGATCGCGTTCGCCAGGTCGTCCTTGTCGGTGATCATCGTGACCAGGAAGGTCTGCCGCGCGGGCATGTCGAAGGCGTTCACCATGCCCTGAACAGCGTTCAATAAAATGATGGCCGGCACCGAGATGTGCCCGGTGAACATCAGCAGCGCCAAAATGAACGAATGCGCCATCGAGACGGCCTGGGTGACCACGAGCACGCGGTGGCGGTCCCAGCGGTCAAGGTAGGCGCCCGCAAATGGCCCCATGACGAAACCGGGGAACTGGCCGGCAAACCCGACCACGCCGAGCACCATCGGCGAGCCCGTCAGGCGATAGACAAGCCAGCTCGTGGCGGTCATCGACATCCAGCTGCCGACCAGCGAAATAATCTGCCCGCCAAAGAACAGCCGGTAGTTGGGATAGGAAAACGCGCGGAGCATCAAGGCGAGACGGGACGGCATGAGGTACTGGTCTTGCAATAGTACTAGCTGTGCGCATCGCCATACAGTCGCAACACAACGACGAACCCTTCCACCTGCCCCATCAGGGACTGTGGTTTGTCGTATTGCTGCTCGCGCTGATGTTGTTGTTGTCGAAGACGGTAACGGGGGCATCGGCCATCGGCCATCGGGCGTCGTCCAGCATCTGTCCTGCCCTCATCGTGTGAGCTCAGCCCCGGTCCGTCCATTCGGACTCCCGTAAATAATGAATCCAGCGCGTCAGCATTCTTCCGACGTGGTCGTACATTTCGGTGAGGCTGGTGTGCTCCGCGGCGGTTATGAATTCCTCGCTGTACGCCTTCCTCAAGTGCTCTACCGTCTCGAGCACTGAGCCACGAGCGCGGCCAAGGTAGACGGCCACATGGCGGTCAGTGAGCTGCCCGTAACCCTCAGCGATCAGCGGAGCACACGGCTCGACGACCGAGATAGCTGGTCTTTGAGGTGGAACTCTTTGCTGAATGCCGGTCGTTTCAGGAGTGCAGAAACTGCGATCTAGTGCGTCATCGCGTAGAGCAGCACGTTGATCCCGATCGCATAGCCTTCCACGGAAAACGTATAGAAGTATGTCGGGTCGTCAGACTCGCGCTCGTAGGCGTCGCCGAAGTCGGTATTGAGCGTCATCAGCACCATGATCCGCCCCTTGTCGTCCGCGACGGCGCGTGCGTACGCCTTGTCGTCGGTGGGGTCTTCCGGGCGCTCGTCGGTGCGTCCGCGCCGGTAGGAATTGCCAATCGCAGGAATCTGCGGGACGCGCTGCGAGTCAAACAGCGTGTGAAAAATCGAGTGGTTCATCGGGATGTCGAAGATCGGGTACTGGTGTTCGGGCAGAATTTTCCGCAGCTCCCGAACCCAGTGCTGCCAGGCATAGTCTCCCCACGCGTCGTCCACCCACAGAAAGCCGCCCTTCTGCAGAAAATTCCGTAACCCCTCGGCTTCCGGCGGCGAGATGTAGGCGCTGCCGAACTCGCTCATCATCACGAACGGGCATTTGAACAGCTCCGGCTCGGTCGCCTGAATGACGACGTGATTCGGTTCCTTGAACTCGTCGAAGTTGACGGGAGCTTTCGTGAGCTCGGACAGCCGGATAGGAAGGTTCATGTCTGCGCGCGGGTAATCGACTCCCCACCCACCGCCGTCTCCGTCAGGCGCCTCGCGATAGGCGAGGCGGCAGAACGTAAAATCGCTGTTCCAGGTGATGTGCTCGGGGCGCTTGATGCCCCTCATCCCGCCGCGGTTGCCGCGGCGCTGGGCATAGCTGACGGCAGAGATCCCCAAGGTGAGGATAAGGACGAGGGCGAGGGCGATGCGCTTACGGCCCTTCATGCGCGCTTGAAAGTGTATACCGACTCTGGACTCTCGACTCTGGACTAGTGCACTTCCCCCTCACACTCGGGGCACTGAATCTCGACGAACTGCAGCCAGGCCGCAATCTCCCGTGCCGAGGGAAGGTCCGCAACGCGGTCGGCCGAGGCAATCCATTGCATCTCACCCCAGCGATCGGCGACCGCGCACCCGGGAAGCGGCATGCCCTCGATCGGCGTCGTCGTCACCACGACAACCGCATCATGCGCCGCCAGGGCCTTCAACGCGTCGCGCAGCTGCTGGATGTAGGACCGGGCGGCCGGCGAGTCGTCTTCCGACAGGCAGACGAGCGCCAGATTCTTTTTCTGCCAGAGGTCCGCGTAATTCACCCGGATGTCATCGATGGTCGTGATTTCAAATCGCGGAACGTGATCGCCCTTGTTCAGCATCGTCTAAAAAACTCTACCACAGTGTTATCTCTCAAAGGACTCGCGCCGGCTGGCGGCAGACAGCTTGATGAGGTACTGGTCGGGGTTTTCCCAGAAGAGTGTTTTCAGCTCGGCCAGGCCTGTCGCGCCGCCATAACTGATGGAGGAAGACAGGTGCCTGAGCATGCCGGCGATCACGGGACGCGCCGAGCCGCGCAGCGGCACGCTGACCTCGAGCCCCTCGGATCCCAACGTGTCGACATCGACCGTGTCCGCGTCCTCCACGTCGAGACGATCGACCATCGCGCCGATCGACGCCATTCCGCGAAAGACCTTGAACGGGACGCGCACGACCTTCTGCGACTCTGGCAGCACGACCGATTTGTGCACGGTCTCCCCGGGCGTCTCCGTGGTGCCCGCGAAGGCGTTGCCCAACATCACGGTGTCGCCGCCGAAGAGCAGGGCCTCGATGATGGCGCCGTCGCGCCTGATGCCACCATCCGCGATGAGCGGGATGCTCTCCCCCACCGCCATGCGACACTCGACGAGCGCCTGCAGCTGAGGCACACCGAAATTCGTATTGAGCCGCGTGGTGCAGCCGCCGCCGGGACCGATACCGACCTTGATGCCATTGACGCCGCGCTCCATCAGGTACCTGGCTCCTTCGGCGGTCGCGACGTTGCCGGCCACCAGCTCGAAGTCGCCGAATCGCGCGCGAAATGCCTCCAGCGCTTTCGCCATCACGACCGAGTGCCCGTGCGCAATGTCGATGACGAGCACGTCGACGCCGGCCTTGATGAGCTCGGCCGCGCGCTCGAGGTAGTCCCCTTTTGCGCCAATCGCGGCGCCGACGCGCAATCTCCCCTGTGCGTCGCGCGTGGCGAGCGGCAGCCGCTTCTGCTCGATGATGTCCTTGGCGGTGATGAGGCCGACCAGCTGGCCGCTGGCGTCGACGAGCGGCAGCTTCTTGATCTTACGCTCGACCATCAGCCGCTCGGCTTCCTCGAGCGCGATGGGACCGGCATGCACGGCGAGCTTCTCGACCGGCGTCATCCGCTCGGCCACCTGCTTCTGCCCCCCCACGAACCGCACGTCGCGCGCGGTCAGCAGCCCTTTCAGTTTGCGCGATCCGTCGACCACGACGAGCGTGCCAACGCCGGACTTCTGCATCTGCCGGCTCGCGTGCGCCAGGCTGTCGGTCGGCATGACGGTGTAGGGGTCGGAGATGACGCCGTGCTGCGTGCGCTTGACGATCTCGACCTCGCGCACCTGCGCGGCGATGTCGCCGCCGCGGAATCCGCGATCGATCACGCCCAGCCCGCCTTCTTCGGCCTGGACCACGGCCATGGCGGATCGGGTAATCGTGTCCATGTTCGCCGACACGATCGGATGTTTGAGCGTGAGATGTTCGGAGAACCGCGCGGAGAGATCGATCGACTTCGGATCGCGCCGCTCGAGCACGCTGAAGTGCGGCGAAAACAGGAAGTCGTCGAAGGTGCAGCCGCGGACTGCGTCGAGCAGATCGCTCATGCCGCCATCATAGCCTGACTGATATCATGTACTCCGCTTGAGAACCCGACGCATCATCTACGCCGCCGACGCGCTGATCCTGTTGCTGCTCGCGGCGGGCATCTCCGGCCAGGCGCCGACTCAGGGCGGCCCGCTCACGGTGCTGTCGCGCGACGGCCGCCGGCCGCTGCCGACGGTCGAGCTGCAGGGCCGTCAGATGGTCGGCCTCGACGATCTCGCCACACTGTTCCAGCTGCAAATCCGCGAGGATGCCGCCGCGGGTGCGGTCACCGCGACCTACAAGACTCAGACACTGGTGCTGACGCCCGACCAGTCGCTCGTGTCGGCGTCGGGGCGGCTGGTGTCGTTGCCGTCGCCGCTCGTGCGGCAGGGCCGCCGCTGGCTCGTGCCGATCGAGTTCATCAGCCGCGCGCTGGCGCCCATCTACGATGTGCGGCTCGAGCTTCGACCGGCGTCGCGCCTGCTGATCGTCGGCGATCTTCGCGTGCCGCGGGTCGCCGTGCAGTACGACGATGGCCCGGCGTTGCTGCGTGTGACATTCGAAATCACGCCAAGGGCGAACGCGGTCGTGACGCAGGAGCAGGGGCGCCTGCTCGTCCGCATCGACGGCGACACCATCGACGCCGTGATTCCGCCGGCGCCGGCGCAGCAGCAGATGCTCTCAGCCATTCGGGCGGTGGAGCCCAACACCGTTCAGATGGATCTCGGGCCGAGGTTCAGTACGTTCCGCGCATCGCCGCCGGTCTCGATCGGCGCCGCGTCTGTGCTGACGGTCGAGCTTCTCGCGGCCGGCGCCGACTCGTCGGCCGCACCTGTCGCACCCGCCTTGCCCGTGTTTGCCGGCGCACACCGCCCGACGATCAGCACGATCGTGCTCGATCCGGGCCACGGCGGCGACGACAACGGCGTGAAAGGCGCGGGCGGGGCGCTCGAGAAAAGTGTGACGCTCTCCGTGGCTCGGCGTATCAAGGCGGTGATCGAGGGGCGCCTCGGCATGCGGGTGCTGCTGACGCACCAGGACGACAACAGGCTCGACTCGGCCGGACGCGCCGCCCTCGCCAACAACAACAAGGCCGACCTCTTCATCAGCCTGCACGCCAACGGATCGCCGCGGCCCGCCACCCGCGGCGCCACGATTTTCACGCTGAGCCTCGACCGCGTCGGCGAAGATGCGCGGCGGCAGTCCCAGGCCGATCGCGAGGTGCTGCAGCTCTTCGGCGGAGGCACACGGGACTTTTCGCTGGTGGAATGGGAGCTGGCGCAGGCGGCACACCTCGACGGCTCGCACGCGTTTGCCGGCATCCTCGACCAGAAGCTGCGCACGACCGCGGGCCTGCCCTCGGTGAGCCTGCAGCGCGCGCCGATGAGAAACCTGGCCGGCGCCAACATGCCTGCGGTGCTCATCGAGATGGGTTACCTGTCCAACGCAGAGGAGGAGCGGTTGCTGACCTCCACCGAATTCCAGGGGAGCCTCGCCACGGCCGTCACCGAAGCGGTGGTCGCGTTTCGCGAGTACCTCGAGCAAGGACCGCGGACGCCCATGCCACCCACACCGGCCGCACAGGCGCAGCCGCCCACGCCATGAGGAAGCCGCGCGACTTTTTCCTCTACGCCGGCCTCGGCACGCTCCTCGGCGTCGCGCTGTTGGTGTTGTTCTTCCTCGGCCCGCGATGGTTGACGACGCCGGCACCTGGCGCCGCGGCAGCCACCGCGTCGCCCGCTGCCGACACGCGGAAGATTCATGCCCGGCTGTTTTACGTGAACGCGGAGGGCACCGGACTGACCAGCGTAGAACAGGAAGTGGTCTTCGGCGAAGGCACCGTCCAGCAGGCCAAGCGCCTCGTCGAAGCGCAGCTGGCGACGCCCGCGCCGCCCCTGGCATCGGCGATTCCGCAGGGGACGAAGCTGCGCACGGTCTTTCTCACGAGCAAGGGCGAGGCCTACGTCGATCTGAGCAGCGAGCTGCGAGCCAATCATCCCGGCGGCACGACGAACGAGATTCTCACGGTCTACACGCTCGTGAGCGCGCTGACGTCGAACCTGCCCGCGGTGACAGGGGTGCAGATCCTCGTGGATGGCAAGGAAGTGGACACGCTGGGCGGTCATTTAGACCTGCGCCGGCCAATCGAGCAGGACTTACGGTGGGTGACTCAATAACTATGCGTATCGACAATCGCACGACAGACCAGCTTCGACCGACACACATTCATCCACAGTATCTGCTCCACCCGGAGGGCTCGGTCCTGGTCGAGTCGGGCCGCACGAAAGTGATCTGCACGGCCTCGGTCGAGGACCGGGTGCCGCCGTTCCTGCGGAATACCGGCAAGGGGTGGGTCACGGCCGAGTACGGCATGCTGCCGCGCGCGACGTCCACGCGGACGACCCGCGAGGCGTCGCAGGGAAAAGTCGGCGGACGGACGCAGGAGATCCAGCGGCTGATCGGGCGCTCGCTGCGCTCGGTGATGAAGCTCAACGAGCTTGGCGAAAAGACCGTCTGGATCGACTGCGACGTCATTCAGGCCGACGGCGGCACGCGCACGGCGGCGATCACCGGCGCGTTCGTGGCCCTGGTGCTGGCCCTTCAGACCATGCGCGAGAAGGGAACGATCGCCGCGCTGCCGGTGGTGGACTACGTCGCCGCGACGAGCGTCGGCATCATCGACGGCACGCCGATGCTGGACCTCGCGTACGAAGAGGACTCCCGCGCCGAAGTGGACATGAACGTCGTGATGACCGGCGGAGGAAAATACATCGAAGTGCAAGGCACGGCGGAAGCCCTCCCCTTCGGCCGCGACGCGCTGCTCGAGCTGCTGGACCTCGGCCAGAAAGGGATCGGCAGCCTGATCGAGCTGCAGAAGCGGGCGGTGGGGCATCTTCTGAAGTAAGAAGTAGGAAGTAGAAAGTACGACGTGACGGAGTTGCTCGTCGCCACGACAAACGCTGGGAAGCTGCGGGAGATCACACAGCTTCTCGACGGCCTTCCGATCGGCGTGCGCACGCTCGCCGATTTTCCTGACATTCCGGTTGCCGACGAAACGGGCTCCACCTTCGCCGAGAACGCGCGGCAGAAGGCGCTGCACTACGCCGGCCTCACCGGCATGGTCACGATGGCCGAAGATTCAGGATTCGAGGTTGACGCGCTGAACCGCGAGCCGGGCATTTACTCCGCGCGGTACCTCCGCGAAGACGCCACCTACGAGGAGCGTTTCGCCGACATCTATCGGCGGATGCGTGAAGCCGGTCCGCATCAGCCGAGCGCCCGGTTCGTCTGTGCGCTCGCGCTCGCCGACGGCCCACGTGTCGTGTTCGAGACCACGGCGACCGTCGAAGGCACACTGGCTGACAGGGCCGCCGGGGCCAACGGCTTCGGATACGATCCGATCTTTTTTTTCCCCGCACACGGCAAGACGTTCGGCGAAGCGTCGGACGCCGAGAAAACCGCGGTCAGTCATCGGGGACAGGCGATGCGAGCGTTCCGCGCGTATCTGGCGGGCGGATTGCATCGTCCAGCCCTATGGCCCGTGTAGACACCCACTCCTATTGGACGGATAACACTCCCGCACCCCGATTTTCCGCATTAAAAGAGGACATTGCCGTCGATGTCCTGATCGTCGGCGCCGGCATGACCGGCGTGACGGCCGCGTATCTGTTGAAGCGCGCCGGCTGCAATGTCGCGCTCGTGGACAGGGATCGCTGCCTGAGCGGCGACACGTCGTACACGACGGCCCATCTCACGTGCGTCACCGATACGCCGCTCTCGGAGCTCGTGAAGAACTTCGGCAAAGACCACGCCCAGGCCGTCTGGGACGCGCAGCTCGCGGCCATCGACACCATCGACCGCAACGTCTGGCGGGAGCAGATTAAATGTCAGTTCGAGTGGGTGCCGGCGTATCTGTTCGAACCCGGCGCCGAGAATTGCCCGACAGAGCCCAACACACTCTCCGTTGATCTGACGCACGAGGCGGATCTCGCGGTCGAGCTCGGTTTCGACGCCGAGTTCATGAAGTGCGTCCCGCTGTTCCATCGCCCGGGCGTCCGCTACGAGAACCAGGCAAAGTTCCATCCGCGTAAATATCTCCTCGCGCTGCTTCGCCTGCTGGCGAGCGCCAAAGGCTGTCAGATTTACGAGGGCACGGAGGTGCAGGACATCGAGGGCACGCCGATCACGGCGACGACGGCCGACGGTCATCGCATCCATTGCGAACACGTCCTGATTGCGACGCACGTGCCGCTGCAAGGCAAATCAGGATTGGTCCCGGCCACGCTGCTGCAATCGAAGCTCGCGCCCTACTCGTCCTATGCGGTTGGAGGGTGGGTTCCGCGCGGGACGGTGCCCGAAGCGCTCTTCTGGGACACCGGCGATCCGTACGATTACCTCCGCGTCGACCGGCGGCACGATCATGACTTCGTCATCTTCGGCGGCGAGGACCACAAGACCGGTCAGGTGGAAGAGACGTCGGCCTGCTTCGGCCGGCTCGAACGGCGCATCCAGCACCTCCTGCCGGAAATCAGCCTCACGCATCGCTGGTCGGGACAGGTCGTCGAAACCAACGACGGCCTCCCGTACATCGGCGAAACCGATGCACGGCAATTCGTCGCGACGGGGTTCGGCGGCCACGGGATGACGTTCGGCACGCTCTCCGCGATGATGTTCACCGATTACGTGACGGGCCAGGCCAATCCGTGGGCCGAGCTGTTCGATCCCAGCCGCACGAAGGTCAAGGGTGGCCTGTGGGACTACGTCAAAGAGAACAAGGACTATCCCTATTACCTCATCCGCGATCGGTTCGCGGGCAAGGGCGGACATTCGCTTCGCACGATCAAGCGGGGCACCGGCGAGGTGATCGATGTCGGCGGCAAGCCAGCGGCGGTGTACCGGGGGCTCGACAGCCAGATCTACGTGTGCTCAGCGGTATGCACGCACATGGGCTGCTACGTCCACTGGAACGACGCCGAACGGACGTGGGACTGCCCGTGCCACGGATCGCGGTTCAAGGTGAATGGTGATGTCCTGGCGGGTCCGGCCGAGACCCCGCTCGCGCCGATCGCCGTGAAAGAGGAAGCACGCGCGGGTTCAGCGAAGCAGGTGAGGGCGAGGAAGAAATAGTCGAGAGTCGAAAGTCCAGCCCCGACGCTGGACCTTCGACTCTGGACTCTCGACTCTGGACTAGTTGCTCTTCGTCTTCGTGACGTTCAGCTCCCCGAGCTTCGCCACCATGTCTTCCGCCGACGTTTCCACCTTGATGGCCTTGTCGATGGCGAGAATACGGCCGTCTTTGCCGATGTAGAACGTCCATCGCGTCGCCGTTCCGCGCGCGTTCAATACACCGTAGGAGGTCGCAACCTCTTTGGTCGGATCGCTCAGGAGCGGAAAGTCGGCTTCCTGCGCCTTCGCGAAGTCGGTGTTTTTCTCGATCGGGTCGGTGCTGGCCATGAAGTAGGCGACGTCGTACGCCCGGATTTTGCCGCCGTTCATCGCGAGCGATTTGCACTCGACCGTGCACCCCTTGGTAAAAGCCGCCGGGAACCAAGCCACGACCACCGCCTTCTTGCCGGCGAAATCGGCCAGGTTGTACGTCTTGCCGTCGCTTCCCTGCAATGTGAAGTTCGGCGCCTTGTCGCCCACCTTCAGCTCGATGCTGGGTGCGGGCGTCCCCTGCGCGAAGGCCATGGCGGCGACACCCAGCACGACACCCGCGAAACCCATCAGATTCAGACTTCTCATTGCATCCTCCCCGTTCATGTGACGTCAAGATATCAGCAAAACCGGCGAAGCCGATTATGACACTTTTTGGTTGACCTGCCGGCGGCGGCGATCTTTACGGCGCTCGCCGCCCTTCGCGGCCGAACAACATTCGAAATTCGCCGACGCCGGCGACACCACGCAGCAACCCGTTTGCGTTTCGAGGCGCTCACGATCTCTCGCGATCGCCTCGCAGTGACACAACACGTGTGTGACCGCGCTCATCAACACCCGCAGGACCGGCTCCTCGAGAGGCGCGAGCGCGTAATGCACCCACAATCCGTCTTTTCTCGTGACAACCAGGCTTTTTTTGCGGAGATACGCCAGATGGCGCGAGGCGGTCGGCTGCGAAATTCCCAGGCACTCGTGGATGTGGCACACGCAGATTTCTCCGCCGGCCAGCAACCCAAGGATTCTCAGCCGGGTCGGATCCGCAAAGGCCTTGAAGGCCTCTTCCAGCGTTGTCAGACGTGCGTCCTTGATCGGAGGCATAGCCGCATTATATTCCGCTTGACATATATATGCCTAGGCGGATACTGTCCGGGATAACATTCGCATAAGCGAATATAACAGCAGGAGGGCAGTCATGGACGGCAGAGACATTCGTCAGGCGGTTCAGAAACAGTACGGGGCGATCGCGGCGGCCGTGACATCGGGCACAGGCGCCTCCTGCTGCGCCCCGTCGTGCTGCTCTACCGAGGACCCGATCACCGGCAACCTCTATAAGCAGGAGGACACTGCCGGCCTTCCCAAAGACGCGGTCGCCGCCTCGCTCGGGTGCGGCAACCCGACGGCGCTGATCGACCTGCAGGAAGGCCAGGTGGTCCTCGACCTCGGCTCGGGCGGCGGCATCGACGTGCTGCTGTCGGCCCGCCGGGTCGGACACACGGGCAAGGTCTACGGGCTCGACATGACGGATGAGATGCTCGATTTGGCCCGTGCGAACCAGCGCGAGGCCGGGGCCGACAACGTGGAGTTCCTCAAAGGCGACATCCAGGGTATTCCTCTCCCCGACAACTCGGTCGATGTGGTGATCTCAAATTGCGTCATTAACCTGGCACCAGACAAGGGCCAGGTGCTCCGGGAGGCATTCCGGGTCTTGAAGCCCGGCGGCCGCTTCGCGGTCTCCGACGTCATCTTCCGCGGGGAGGTCTCTCCCTCCCTGCAACAGGACTTGGCGCTCTGGGCCGGGTGCATCGCCGGGGCCCTGGGCGAGGCAGAGTACAAGGAGAAGCTCATTTTGGCGGGGTTTACGGGCGTGGAGGTGGAAATATGGCGCGTTTTTGAAGGTCTTGCCCTGCAAGCGGAGGGGACCTTCGCGAGCGCCTTTATTCGGGCAAGCAAGCCGGAGTAGGGGCCGGACTTGGCAAGCTTATGGCACGCAGTCGGGGCGATGAGCCCAACTGCGGCCAGGCGCCCCCGTCGTTTGTCCACTGCCGTGGCCAGGACCGACGATCCGGCCGAACTCGACCTTCGCGACCCTTCGCTGTACTTTGACCGCGAGCTCAGTTGGCTGTCGTTCAACGAACGCGTGCTCGACCAGGCGCGATCCGGGCACCCGCTGCTCGAGCGGATGAAATTTCTGGCGATTGCCGCCAACAACCTGGATGAGTTCTTCATGGTCCGGCTCGACCAGCGCGCCTCGCTCGCGCGCGGCCGGGCGACTGCCATGCTCGACGAGCTCTCCGAGTACTGGGCCGAGGGGCTCCGGCCCGCGCTTGCCGCCGACCAGATCGTGGTCGTCGACCCGCCGGAATATACGGATGACGACAAGGCGTTCATCGAAAAGTACTTCAACGTGCACGTCTGCCCCGTGCTGACGCCGCTGGCGTTCGATCCGGGCCACCCGTTTCCGCACATGTCGAACCGCAGCCTCAATCTCGCGGTCGTCGTCGATCATCGCGGCCGCACGAAGTTCGCGCGCGTGAAGGTTCCCGATCTGCTCTCGCGGTTCGTCGCCCTGCCCGCCGACCCCGGCGCCTTCCGGTTCGCGCTGCTCGAAGACGTCATTCGCCAGAACCTCGGCCATCTGTTCCCCGGCGTGCGCATCCGAACGGCCCATTTTTTCCGCGTCGTCCGGGACATGGACATGGAGGTCGCCCACACGCACGATGCGGCCGAAACCCTGCTGGAGGTGGTGGACCGAAGCCTCAAAGAGCAGCGCCACGGCCCGCTGTCGCTGCTCGAAGTCGAGCACGGGATGCCGAGCCGCGTGCTCGAGATCCTGATCGAGAACTTCGAAGTCGGTCGGGAGGTCGTCGTGCGATCGCGCGGGCGTATGGGACTGGCCGACTGGATCCAGATGCTGACCATTCCTCGGCCCGACCTGAAGGACCGCCCGCTGACGCCCGCCAAACTGTGGCGCAAGGGCTCGCCGGACATCTTCGACGAGATTCGCTATCGCGATCAGTTCGTGCACCATCCGTTCGATTCGTTTCAGTCCGTCGAGGCGTTCGTCGACGCGGCCATCGACGACCCGCGCGTGTTCGCGATCAAAATGACGCTCTACCGCATCGGCGCGAACTCACCCCTGGTCGATCGTCTCATCAAGGCGGCGGAGCGCGGCAAACAGGTCGCGGTCCTGGTCGAACTGAAGGCGCGATTCGATGAGCGCAGCAATATCGACTGGGCGACCCGCCTGGAAGAGGCCGGTGTCCATGTGGTCTACGGCGTCGAGAAGCTCAAGACCCACTGCAAGATCTGCCTCGTGGTCCGCAAGGAAGAGGAGGAGATCCGGCGCTATCTGCACATCTCGACCGGCAACTACAACCGGGCGACCGCGCAGGTGTATACCGACATGGGCCTCTTCACGGCCAGCCCGGAGATCGTGGCCGACGCCTCGGAGTTGTTCAACTACCTCACGGGCTACTCGAACCAGACCGATTACCGCGAGCTGCTCGTGGCACCGCGGGCGCTGCGGCGCCGATTCGGCAAGCTGGTTGCTCGCGAAATAGGGCACGCCCGGCGAGGGCGCCCGGCGCGCATCATCATCAAGTGCAACGCGCTCACCGATGCTCGGGTGATACGCCTGCTCTATCGCGCCTCCCAGGCAGGGGTCAGCATCGATCTCATCATCCGCGGCGTATGCATGCTCAGGCCAGGCCTCCCCGGTGTCAGCGAGAACATTCGGGTGCGCTCCATCGTCGGACGGTTCCTCGAGCACTCGCGCATCTTTCATTTCGAGAACGACGGCGCTCCCGAGGTCTACATCGGCAGCGCCGATCTGATGGAACGGAACCTGAACAAGCGCGTCGAAGCGGTGACGCCCATCCGCGATCCCGAGCTCGCCCAGTTCATCCGTTACGTCATCGTCGAGGCCTACCTGCGCGATAATGTGCGCGCGCGGATTCTCGGACCGGACGGCACCTACGAGCCCGTCGTCACCGAGGGGGCGCCGTTTGACGCCCAGCTGACGTTGATGAGCCGCCGGCTCCGGGCACTTCTGGCGCGAGAACGGCTCGGCGACCAGTTGCACACGTAACCACGACGGCACGAGACACGAAGAACACGACGGCACGAACGACGAACCAACGAACCCGGAACCCACGAGCCACAAA
>Ga0163150_10006944_pt1 | contig 13583 bp, 9 predicted proteins | sample OliLakLV19P2IB_FD_148628 | JGI IMG/M metagenome (GOLD analysis project Ga0163150, IMG submission 148628) | Freshwater microbial mat bacterial communities from Lake Vanda, McMurdo Dry Valleys, Antarctica - Oligotrophic Lake LV.19.P2.IB | ecosystem: Environmental > Aquatic > Freshwater > Lake >...
CTGTGACGAAGCAATGCCAGAGAGCGACGGAAAGACTCACTGGTGAGGGCATGAAAGGCTCAGCATCGCACGTTACCAGACGTTACGCGCAGGTCGATCACTCCGCGAGAAGTTTTTGCGGAGCACAGGTGACGTCCAGCCCCGACCTGGACACCGCCGTATACACCGGCGGCGGTGGCATGGCCGTACCACCAGAAAGCGACAGCTGCTCCCGCTCAGTGTGCCGCCGCTGCGCCGTTTGTGGCAGGCGGTCCGAACCGCCTCGTCGGCATTCGCCTGCGCGTTTCCTGCGCATCGAGGCCGTCGTGATAGATGCGGTGGAGGTCTTCAAACACCCCCGGCCAGGCTCTGTCGCACGCACTCGCTCTGGCGGCTGCAGCCATGCGAAAGCGGGTGGCCGGGCAGTGCATCAGGGTTCGGACGCCCGACACGAAATCGCACCCGAGAAATCCGTCGATGCCGTCTCGTACTCCGGCGTGGGAACCAGTCTCGGAGTTCAGGATCACCGGAACGCCGGAGGACATGGCTTCCAGAATCACCAGACCGAACGTGTCCGTGAGAGACGGAAACACGAACGCATCCATACTCGCGAACGCATCGGCGAGCGCATCGCCACGCAGGACGCCGACCGTATCGGCCGTCTTCATGTGGGATCGCAGCCAGTCGCGCTCACTGCCTTCTCCCACCAGCAGTATTCGAAAGTCCGTCTCGCCGAGAGAAAGCAGTCTGCGTTCCAGCTCGGCCAGCGCGCGAACGTTTTTCTCCGGGGTCAGGCGGCCAACATAACCGATGCAGAAACGCGCATCCGAACGCTTCCGCCGGGCTGGTGTGAACATCTCCGTGTTCACACCATGCGCCATCAGGAACGCCGGACGTTTCGTTCTGGAGACCAACAGATCGACCGCGTCCTGATTCGGGGCGGCAACAAAGTGCGCGAGCCGGTAGAAGTTAGTAACTGCCCAGAGAGTCCCGTTGCACGCCCGGCCACTTACAAATGATCGCGCCGCATCTGGCAGGTAAGACAAGGTCGACTCGACGCGCCTCTGCGAGTACTCATGCAGGTTGGTGTGCCAGGACGCGACTATCGGCACGCCGGCCAGCCTGGCGGCGAGAAGTCCAAGGACGCTGACGTCACCGGGTCCGGTAATGTGCACCAGGTCCGGCCCAAACTCCCGCAGCTTCTCCACAACAATATCTCTGTGCCGGGTGAGAAAGGGGTCGCAGGAAAGGCCCGCGTCGACGCCGAAAGACAGCGGACCTCGCCGCAGCTCCAGTTCGTGCAACGACCCGCTCCGGCGAAAGCGCGTTTCCGTCCCGCCAAACGCACAGAACATAGGTATGCGGCTTCGCTCCGCATAAGACGCGTATTCACGGCAGAGTGTCGCCACTCCGTTCGATTCCTGGTAACTGTCGGTGAACAACGCAACTCTCAGACGCGGGCGCACGAAAAGCGAATCTCCTCGAACCGATCAATGCCAGCCGAGTATATAACTTAAATAGTCGCCATGTCTGTCCCAGGCATGTTAGTTAGAGTGTCGCCGCCACATGGGACGCCGGGGCCGCGTCCCGCTTAAAATAGAGAGAAGCGTGCATTTCCTTCGAGCCCTCTCCGTCTTTGCCCTTGCCTTCACTGTGCTGCCTGCGCAGACACAGGAGGCGTGGGCCATCCTGAAATCCCGCTGCGCGTCGTGCCACAACGCGAACCTCGCGTCCGGCGGCCTGCGCGTCGACACCCGCGATGCTCTCGTCCTCAAGTCCGTCGTCCCCGGCAGGAGCGCGTCGAGCCCGCTGCTGCAGCGCATCACCGGCGAGAAGCAGCCTCGGATGCCCCTGGGCGCGCCGCCGCTGCCTCAGGCCGAGGTCGCAGCAATTCGTAGCTGGATCGACTCCGGGGCTCCGGCGCCCGCCGCAGCCTCGACATGGGAAGCGAAGCTCGGGCTCGCCGGACCGGCGCGGTCCATCGACTCCGTGCTCGGGATCGGCTCCACCGGACTCGTCGGCGATTCGGTCTACGCCCGCCGCGTATACCTCGACCTCTGGGGTGTCCCGCCATCGCCCGCGCAACTGGATTCTTTCCTCAGGGACAAGTCTCCCGGCAAACGCGCTGCATTAGTCCGGGAATTACTCGCCGGCAGGAAGCAATTCGCCGAAAACTGGGTCAGCTTCTGGAACGATTTACTGCATAATGACGAGGGCGTCACCTACATCGGCGACCGGAAATCCATCACCACCTGGCTGCTGGCGACACTGGAGAAGAACAAACCCTACAGCCAGATGGTGCGGGAACTCATCGACCCTCCGGCAAACATGGGCTCGGAAGGCTTTATTGTCGGCGTGAACTGGCGTGGCGACGTCAACGCCAGTCAGGTGCCCGTGATGCAGGCCGCGCAAAACAGCAGCCAGGTCTTCCTGGGCGTGAACCTGAAGTGCAACTCCTGCCACGACAGCTTTATCAGCAAATGGAAACTCAAAGACGCCTACGGAATGGCAAGCTTTTTCTCGGAAAAGCCTCTCGAATTAGTCCGCTGTGACAACAAAACAGGTGTCATGTCGACGCCCAGATTCCTGTTTCCGGAACTGGGTGAGATGCCCCGCGGCAACGACGCCACGCTCGCCGAACGCCGCCGAGTAGCCGCCGACCTGTTCACAAAACGCGAGAATGGCCGCCTCCCCCGCACGCTGGTCAACCGGGTCTGGGCGAGGCTGATGGGCCGCGGCATCGTGGAACCCGCCGACGACATGGACGCCGAGCCCTGGAACCCAGCACTGCTCGACGCCCTCTCCGTCGATTTCGTCGAGCACGGCTATGACATCGACTGGCTGCTCACCACCATCCTGACCTCGAACGCGTACCAACTGCCAGCCGTCGCACTCCCTCCAGGCGAGAAAAGATACGTCTTCCGAGGCCCGCTGCATCGCCGCCTTACCGCCGAGCAGTTCGTCGATTCCGTCTCGGCCCTCACCGGCGAGTGGCGCGTTCTGTCGGGAGCAAAGCCGCAGCCCGGAGTCTACGCCCGCGACTGGCGTTTCAAGCCGTCGAGCCTGTCGGGTGCCCTCGGCCGCCCCGCCCGCGACCTCGCTGTAACGGAGCGGTTGAATGACCCGACCACACTGCAGATGCTGGAACTGGTGAACGGCGAAACCCTGTCCACCACATTGCGCGACGGAGCCAGGCGCATGCTGGGGCAACTCCCAGCCCAGCCGCCCGCCCCGCTCTGGGACAGCGGCGTCATCACCAACGCGACCGCCACCGTCGACCTCGACATCACAGGCATCGACAAGCTTCGCCTGCTGGTGGTCGACCGCGATTCCTACGATCCACTGCGGGTGAAAGCGGGGTGGATCGAAGACCCGGCGTCGCCGCTGCCGGGCATCAATGGCGAGATCACCCTGAAGGACGCGAAAGCCCCGGCCAAAGCCGTCCTGGTGAAGCTCCCCACCGAGATCGACCTCGACGTGAAAGGCCAGACGCGCTTCAAAGCGAAGGCCGGATCGGACGCCTCCACGCAGGTCAGCGACATCGCACCGAAAGTCCGCTTCCTGATCTTCCGGGGCGACGTACAGCCTGAGATGAAAGCTCTCACCGGAGTCACCGGCGAGCCGCCATTCACCGGCGTGCCGCCCGACACCGACCAGGTCCGCCTGATCTTGCGCCTGTTCCGCCACGCCCTCAGCCGAGATCCCGCGCCCAAAGAACGCGAGGTCGCAATGCAAATCCTGCGAGGTCAGAAAGACCCCGCGGCCGGACTCGAAGACCTGCTCTGGAGCCTCGTGCTCTCACCGGAGTTTCAGTATGTTCAGTAGACGCCATTTTATGCACCTGAGCAGAGCCGCGGCGCTGGCAGCAGCCGCCGGACGCCAGCCCGTGCTCAACGCCCAAACCCGCCCCGCGGCCAAAGCCGACACACTGGTGCTGCTCTGGATGGCCGGAGGCATGGCCCAGACCGAGACCTTCGACCCCAAGCGCTACACGCCTTACGAAACGGGCCTTGAAAGCAACCGCGTGCTCAGCACGTTTCCGCAGATCGATACCGTGGTGGACAACATCAAGCTGTCCCATGGACTGGAGCGCATCGCCAAAATCATGGACCGCGGCACGCTGCTGCGCAGCCACCGTGTGGGCGACCTCGGCCATATCCTCCACGCCCGCCATCAGTTCCACTGGCACACCGGATACACGCCGCCGCAGTCGCTCGCAGTGCCGCACATGGGCGCGATGATCTCCCGCACCCTCGGCCCAAAACACCTCGACATGCCGGCCTTCATCGACGTCGGCCAGAACCTCGATATCGGCGCCGAAAGCGACGCGATCAAAGCGTTCCACACCGCCGGATTCCTCGGCAGCGAGTTCGGCCCGTTCTTCATCCCCGACCCGTCCGATGCCGCTTCGCGCGTCCGCCCTCCCGTACACATCAGCTCCGGCCGTTTCGCCAACCGCTACGCGCAGTACAAGCGTCTGGTCGATGCCAGCCCGGTTGGCAAATACGGCAGCGGATATCAGCAGGAATCCATGCTGCGGTCGATGGAGAACGCGCACCGCCTGCTCGCCTCGCCCGCTGCCCAGGCCTTCGACCTCGCGAAGGAACCCGAAAAGACCGCCAAACCTTACGGCCCGACGCGCTTCGGACAGGGCTGTCTGCTCGCGCGCCGCCTCGTCGAATCCGGCGCACGCTTCGTCGAAGTCACTACCGAGTACATCCCGTTCCGCCACTGGGACACCCACGAAAACGGCCACACGCGAGCCCGTGGAATGAAGGAAGAGATCGACGGGCCGGTCTCGCAGCTCATCCTCGATCTGGAACAGCGAGGCCTCCTCGACCGCACTCTCATCGTGCTCGCCAGTGAGTTCGGCCGCGACATGATGACCGAGGGCAAACCCGGCAAGACCGTGCAGGATCAGGTCAAGGTGCCCGACCGCATGACCGAGATGAAGCACTACGGCATGCATCGACACTTCACCGAAGCGGGCAGCGTGCTGCTGTTCGGCGGCGGCATCAAACGTGGCCACCTTTACGGCAAGACCGCCGATGAACGCCCATGTGCCATCGTCGAGAATCCCGTAACCATCGACGATCTGCACGCTACCATTTATCACGCTCTCGGAATTCCGCCGAACCTGTCATACACCGTGGAAAAGCGCCCTTTTTATGTGACCGCGGACGGCAAGGGCAAACCAGTTTTGGATTTATTCTCGTAATTTTAAGGAGAACCATGTCGTTACCAGTTGCGGTTGTGGGTGTGGGTCGGATGGGTGTCATCCACGCGCTGCATGTGCAGGAACTGGCAAGGGAAGGGAAGTGCACCCTCGCAGCCATCGTCGACAGGGACATCGAGCGCGCCCGCAAAGTCGCTGACGGGCTCGGCGGAGGCATCCCCACCTTCGATTCCATCGGCGCGCTGATTGCCTCCGGAGTGGCCAGGGCCAGTGTCGTAGTGACGCCTACGGATGAGCATCGCGCCCACGCGGAAGAGCTGATCGCCGCCGGTCAGCGAATACTCCTGGAGAAGCCGCTCACAGGTGCGCTGGAAGGCGACCGCGAGTTTGCCGCGCAGCTCGACCGCCACCACCCCGACGCTGTGATGCTGGCCTTCCAGCGCCGCTGCGACGCGCCACTGCAATACGCGAAAGAATTAATGAAGAGCGGCATGGTGGGCCGCGTATTTAAGATTTATTCTTCGCTGGAGGACTCGAATCCCGCGCCGAATGGCTACAGCAGCCCCGGCATTTTGCCCGATATGTCGGTCCATAATGTCGACGAAATCCTGTGGCTCACGGGTCAGGTTCCGGTGCGTGCGCTGTCCATCGGCACGCGCATTTCCAGCTATCGGCGCACCACCTGCAAAGAGGACTTCGACGACGCACTGCTCTACATGTGGTTCGAAGGCGAGATGGTGGCGCAGGTGCAGGTCAGCCGTAACCACGTCTCCGGCTATCGCGTGGAGAGCGTCATCTACGGCGAAGAAGGACAGATCCACGTCGGCCGCTTCGACCAGCGCCCCTTCGATATTACGGTCGAAGCATATGGCCGCCGGGGCCGCGGTGAGCCACTCGCCTTCAAGGTCTTCAAACAGCGCCAGTACGAACAGCAGCCCCTGCCTGAATTCATCGACCGCTTCGGCGACGCGTACAAGAGCGAAGTGGCCGCGTTCCTCGACTGCTGCAACACCGGCGCCAGTTTCCCCACCACGCACCGCGACGGCCTGCGGGCCCAGGAAGTGATCTCGGCCGGCATGTCGACGATCATCGGACCCGGGCATGCGGCAGCGGTGACCGCATGACCAGACGTTTCTTTGGACTGACTGCCGCGGCCGCCGCACTCAGCCCGGCCGAGAATTCCAGCGACCTGAACCTAAGCCTCGCCGCCGTCACCGCCGATGCCGCGCCAGGCGCGCCGGTCACGCTCCGCGCCACCATCGAAACGCGCAAAGGCGACGTCAGCGGAGTGCCGGATATCAGCCCTGAGTCCGGCAACTTCGAACTCTGGCTCCTCAACCTGAGCAACGGCGAGCGCACCCAGTACACCGGCCCCGGCTGGAACGCCAGCGAAAGCAAGCCCGAATCCCACGTCATCAAAGCCACCGAACCGCTGGTGAAGGACCTCACCGTAGCGCTCCCGCCTGGCCGCTATCAGTTCAATCTGCAGTACAAAGGGCTGGGCCTCGACAACCCGCTCTACGCGCAGACCAGCCTGACGGTCCACCCGCCGGCCAGTGCCGCCGAGACCGCATGGTGGCAGGCATTGCAGGCCGACCCCGCCCTCGCGGAATCCCTCCAGCGCCTCGACTTCACAGGCCGCGACTCTGCCGCCAAAACGGCCGAGTCCCTCCTGCAGGCCCATCACCATGCCCCCCAGGCATCTGCCGCGGGCCTTGGACTCGGCAAGCTGTACCTTCATGGCCGCAAGGACCCCAACAAAGCGCTCCAGTTCCTGCGCGTCGCCGTTCAACTTGCAGCCGATTCCGGCATCCGCGCCCAGGCGCTGCTGGAAGCCTTCGACGCCCTCACGCAGTCCGGCGCCACCAACGAAGCGGCATCGGTGCTGGCTCAGGCCGCCGCGGAAGCAAAGGACTCGGCCCTGGTCCGCGAGATCCGCAGCCGCAAGCCCGTCAAGCCGAGCGCCCCTCCGCCGGCCCCCTGGAAATAGCCGCATGGACCGCGACGCGCAACTCCGCGCAGACGCATGGATCGGCGACGCAGTGCTGCTCCTCTACGCCCGCCGGCGCATTCTCAACCAGCAGGGCGCCATCGACGCGCCACAATGCACGCGCCTCACGTCCAACCAGTTCCTCTCCGCGTTCGGCGACCCTACAGCAGTCGAAGCTGGCATCGGCCGCCTCTACAAAGAGAAAGGCCTCGACGCCGCTTTCGCGTTCATCGAGGCCACAATCATCCCGTTATTCGAAAAGCGCGAGGCTCGTCAGAAGCCGCCGCGAGGTCGATAACCCGGCCTGCACTGCACCCTGAATTTCTTCGCCGAATCCGACGCCACTTCCACATTGATCTTGCGGAAGCCGTCGTTGGGGTTCGGCTGCGGATAGTAAGTGATGGTGTAGGAGTTGCCCAGGTCCTCACGGATGCTCTCGAAGGCTTCCACCTGCTTCTGCCACGTCTTGGCGAAATAGGCTTTGCCTCCGGTGCGCGTCGAGATGCGCTTGAACACGCCGCTCGAAATCGGATCCTTGTTGACCTCGTTCGTCGAGATCACGTAAATCGGAATGCCCTCGTCTTCCGCCACCGCGCGGACATCATCCGGCGCCACCATGCTGGCGTTGTCCGGACCGTTCGAGAACACGATAACCACCTTGCGTCCCGGGACCTTCGCAGCGTCGCGCAGCGTCAGCAGCAGCGCGTTGTAGAGCGCCGAATCGTCGCCCGCCACCGCTTTCCTGAGCCCGAAGATCGCGTCGTTGCGGTCCTTGCTCAGGTTCGCCGCGCGCGACAGATTGCGGCTGTAGGTGTAGACAGCCACCGAATCGGCGCGGTCGAGCCCGCGAACGAAATCGGCGATGGCGTCCGAGGCGTACACAAACCCCCGGTACATGTAGTTGCTGGTGTCGAACAGAACGAACACGTTGGTGCCGACAAACGCGTCGGTGGCACGTTCCTCGCCCTGCTTTGGAGCCACAGCTTCCACTGACCCGTCTTCCCGTACGTGTACGGGCGCCTTGTTGCCTTCGGCAAACGTGGAGACCTTCTGCACGATGCCGTCTTCCAGGATTCGGAAATCTTTCGGTTTAAGGCCGTTGACATAGCGGCCTTTGTTGTCGGTGACCGTGAAGCCGAGCACCACCATGTCCACTTTCACGCGGAACACGGGACGCTCCTGCGCCACCAGCCAGCCAGCCCCCAGCAGTGCGATCAGAGCCGTTCCTGCCAGCCCTTTTTTTGCCATCGATGTCACGTGCAGCTTCCTCCAGCGAATCAGACTGCTCAATCCTGCAGCGACGCTTTTTGCTCCGGGTTCGCCGCTAACTGCCGGCGGGAGCGCGTGCGTACATCTTCGCCGACCAGACGCAGTGAGCGCAACAGGGCCGGCCAGTCTTCCAGATGCGTGGCGAAGATTTTCTCCACCGTCATCTGCGTCCACTCCGGCACCACTACGTTCATCTGAGACGGCGGCAGCAACACATCGTGCGCCAGCGCCGCGTAAAACAGGACGTTCGATTCCCAGCTCTCGGCCATCAGCCGGCTGGAATATCCCATCAGCGTCGGAAAACTCCGTATCGACAGCAACTCCGGCGCATAGCTGCCCGCCAGCGTGGGCTTCGGAGTGCCGAACGCGTGGGAGATCGCCATCGTTGTCACCTGCTGCGGATAATCGGCCGACAGCTTGCGAATCTCGGCAGCCGGTCCCAGCGTGGTGTCCTTGTGGGCCGACATCCAGTCCGTCGCTACCTGATACATCTCAGACGGCGTCACCGATTCCAGCGCCTCAGTCACCCTCGCTTCCGCCAGGTCGGCCCTCACCTTCGCCACACGCACCGGAGGCGCATGCCGGTTCAGCAGGCTCAAAAACTCGTCGCGCTTCGCCGTATCCAGCGCCGCTTCGGCCACCAGCGTCTCGCCCTGGTTCAGCAGCAGCGAAACCCACTGCGTCTGCACCGGAGTCACGTTCCACCACCGCGGCACCTTCGAAGTCACAATCATCTGCGGCACCAGATCGCCCCAGATCAGAGCCTGTTCCCGGGACGGAATCAGGAAGTTCTGCTCGGATTCGGCCAGCGCATACGCAAGGCCAGGCAGCGAACCCACCAGCCGCCCGCCCGCGCTCGACGGCCAGCCGCTGCCGAACACCTCGGTCTGCTTCCACGTCTGCAGCGAACCCTGCAGGCCCAGGAAATCGTGCGACCGCACAAACAGCGGATTCGTCTGCAGGATCTGCGCCCCCGGCGGCGCATAGTGCGCGTACAGATAGCCCACCAGCGTGTCGCGAAGGAACGGCGCCAGTTGTCCACGCAGGTCGCGCAGCTTCTCCGGATCGTTGGCAGCCTTGTCGATGGCCGCCCGCAGATTCGTCTTGCGCTGCTGTTCAATGTGCTTCTCGGTCCAGTAGCCAAACGCCAGCGTGTTCTTTTCCACGTTGGACAGCGAGGCGCGCGGCAACTGGATATCGGAGATGCGCGTGGCCAGCCGCTGCAGCAGGGTCGTGTTCAGCCGCTCGCCTTTCGTCAGACTCTCAAAGTTGTCGGCCAGGCTGAACAGCGTGTCCAGCGAAACCAGCCGCTGCGATTCCAGCACCCGGATCATGCTCTCCACAACCTGCCTGTGGGATTCGGCATCCGGGTGGCTGCCCGTGCCCGCCAGCAAGTCGGTCAGCCGGTCTTGGGACGACACGTTCTCGGCCGTTTTCGTCGACGCCAGCAGCGCCTTCACGCCGCCGCGCCCGGCATCGAACACCTCGCGCGAGTTGCGCATCTTGCCAAATGGCGTCACGATGGCGGCCAGCGTGGCATCCGCCTCACCCGCGGGAATGCTGCCCTGACGGACGAACACCTGCCACAGCCCGACCAGCGCCTGCAGCGTCCCCGCGGCATCGGCCCTCAGCCCCATATCGCCAGTCGTCGGAATCGCCTTCGCCACGTCCATGAACTGCAGAATCGTCTTGTCGGAAAGCACCGGGGCTTCCGTGAAAATCGGATACTGCGCACTGAAGAACCGGTACTCGCGAGCCAGCCGGTCAACCGTCGCCGGCTGCAGCGGCGCGGACCGGTACCGGTTCATGTCCGACAGCGCCATGTAGATCTTCAGCGGCTCATTCTCCACCGCCTTGCGGGACAGCGCGAACAACGCCTCAATCAGTTCGTCGGGTTCTTTCCAGCCCGTGGCGGCCCTGGTCAGCTTGCCGTCGTACTTGCCATGCGGATGGTCGATGAACAGCTTCTTCCATACGTCGATTCCGCCCGGGATGTGCGGCCTGCCGTCCGGTTCCATCCGCAGCCGCTGCGTCAGCAGCATCAGATCCGTGCTCGCCCGGAACACCGGACGGGCAGGACCCGGACTGGTGATGCGCCCCCGCATCGCCGTGTAGAAGCGCTGCATCCGCTTCGGTTCCAGCAGGTACTGCTGCGTCGAGCCGTGGATTCGCGCGATCGCATCGTAGTAGCTCGCAATCCAGCCGTCGTCGCGTGTCAGGAGCCGCTCGTAAAATGCCGGGCCGTCCTTCGGATGTTTGCCAACCAGATCGTTCCACGCCGGCCATGCTTTCTCCCCGCCAGGCACCATCGCGACGCCGTTGCGGATCTCAAACATGCCGCCATAGAAATCCAGCACATGCGCAAACGCCTTCAGCTTCGTCGACGGCATCAGCTTCTTCAGATCTTCCGCGGTGGCAGGGTCCAGTTTGGACAAACCCAGGTACAGCCGGCAAATCTGCGGATCGGACAGGAACGCGTCGATGAACTCGCCGTTGTGCTTCTCCAGCGCGGAAGTCCAGTACTCGGTGCCGTACAGCACAGGCATTCTCGTCGGATTGTAGTTGTAGCTGAATGGCCGGCTGGTGCGGAGCGCCTGCTCCAGCTCGGCCAGCGGGAAGCCGGAATCGATGGTGAGAAATGCACGGGTCGCGTTCACGGTTTCCAGCACCACGTCGCTGCCGCAGCCGCCACGCATCCGGTACCCCAGCACGCGCAGCACGTCCGCCGTCTGCGACGATTCGCAGGTGTCGATTTTCAACATGCCCTGATTCGGCAAAGCAAGCTTTTCCAGCTCACGCGCCTGGGACAGGTAGCGGACCACCAGCTTCAGGTACTCGGTCTGTTCCAGAGACTCGGCGCTCGCCGACGCCTGGTAGCCGTTCGTCACAATGTTGCGGGCCAGCGCCGGCAACAGGTCGCCCGGATTCAGGTCGGGCGAGAGTGCCGCCATGCGGGCAAACGAACGGATCGGCCCGGGAATGCTGGCCATGGCGACTTCTTTCTTCACCAGCGGGCGAAGGCTCTGCAGGGTCGCTTCCTTCAGGTCGTCGCCGCCCGCCGCACGGTACCGTTCCGCGTGACGCAGCGCCGCTTCCCGTTCGCCCGCAATCAAATCGAGCTGGATTAGACGGCGCGACAACGTTTTCACCGCCGCGCCGGACGCCTTGCTCAGAATCTTCTCGTACGCGACGCGTGCTTCGGGATCGCGGTGACGGTCGAGGAAGTCGGCGTAGGCGGCCAGCCCGTCTGCGTCCTCGGAAGCGGCTTTTTGCAAGGCCTGCCGGGCGCCCAGGGAATCCCCCTCACGCTCCAGCAGACGCGCCTTCGCAACATCTGCTTCGTTTGCTTTTATGTACGGCGCGCAGAGGCTGCTCGCCAGAATAACGGAAAAGAGAACTCGCATGTATCCCTCTGGTCTGCTGGCTTAACAATGTACCACTTTTCCTAAGCTTTGCAGCGCAGGATCGCTCGCGGTTTCCGCAAAGTGGACCAGCTTTCGCCAACCTTCCGGTCAGACACCGGAACAGTCTGGATGTGATGCCGCCCGATGACTCCGGATTTCTGTATTTGTGCACAGTTCGCCCACAATGGCATAATCCCGGTAGTGTCCGCCTCGCCTCGCGAACTGGCCTTTGAGATCGTCGCCGAACTGCGGAATCAGGGGTTTGAAGCCTGGCTCGTAGGCGGCTGCGTACGCGATTTGCTGCTCGGGATTTCACCAAAAGATTACGACGTCTGTACAAACGCCACCCCGGCTCAGGTACTTTCCCTCTGGCCCGACTCCCAGCGGGTGGGCGCCCATTTCGGTGTGGTGCTGGTTCACCGCGCCGGAATTCACGTCGAGGTCGCCACATATCGCAGTGAAGGCGAGTACCACGACGGCCGCCGTCCCTCCGGCGTGCGCTTCGAGACCGATGTGCGGCTCGACGTCCAGCGCCGCGATTTCACCATCAACGCCCTGCTGATGGATCCGTTCACCAGCCAGGTGGCCGACCACGTCGGTGGTCAGGCCGACCTCGCCAGCCGCACCATCCGCGCTATTGGGAATCCGGAGCGCCGTTTCCGCGAGGATCACCTTCGCATGCTGCGCGCCGTCCGTTTCGCCGCGCGCCTCGGCTTCGACATCCATCCCGATACCGCTGCCGCCATCGGGCGGCTCCACCCTCTCGTACAGGACGTCTCGGCGGAGCGCGTGCGCGACGAGATCGTGCGAATTCTTACCGAAGGCGCCGCCCGCCGCGGATTCGAACTGCTCATGTACACGGGTTTGTTGCACACCGTGTTACCGGAAGTCGAGGAGATGCGTGGTGTCGAGCAGCCGCCCCAGTATCACCCCGAGGGCGACGTCTGGACCCACACCCTGATCATGCTGGAAGGCGTGCCCTCCGGGGCGCCGGCCGCGCTCGCCATGGGGGTGCTGCTGCATGATGTCGGCAAGCCGGGCACGTTCCGTATGGCCGACCGGATTCGATTTGACGGGCACGTCGAACTGGGCGTGAAGATCGCCCGTCAGATTCTGGCCCGCCTGCGGTTTTCGAATGAGGATGCGAGGCAGGTAGAGGCACTCGTCGACAACCACATGAAGTTCAAGGACGCGCCGAAGATGAAGGACAGCACCCTGAAGCGCTTCCTGCGCCTCGAAGACTTCGGCCAGCACCTGGAACTACACCGGCTCGACTGCGCCTCCAGCCACGGCTCGCTCGACAACTACGACTACGTGCAAAGCCGCCGGGAGGAGCTCGGGGAGGAACACATCAGGCCCCCGCGCCTCATAACCGGCCACGACCTGCTGGCCCTGGGCATCCCCCCCGGCCCCGAAGTGGGCAAGCTGCTGGACCAAATCGAAGACGCCCAGCTGGAAGGCCGCATCGCCACAAAGGAAGAAGCCCTGGCCCTCGTACCGAGACCGAGGGTAGGGCGCGAGACCTGAGCCACTGCAGACCACTGTCCTGCCCCAGGTGAGATTGTGAGCCACTGCAGACCACTGTCCTGCCCCAGGTGAGATTGTGAACCACTGCCAGACCACAGTCCTGCCCCAGCTGAGACTGTGAGCCCCTGCAGACCACTGTCCTGCCCCAACTCAGATTGTGAGGCCCCTGCAGACCACTGTCCTGCCCCAGGTGAGATTGTGAACCACTGCCAGACCACAGTCCTGCCCCAGGTGAGAT
>Ga0163150_10006945_pt1 | contig 13583 bp, 10 predicted proteins | sample OliLakLV19P2IB_FD_148628 | JGI IMG/M metagenome (GOLD analysis project Ga0163150, IMG submission 148628) | Freshwater microbial mat bacterial communities from Lake Vanda, McMurdo Dry Valleys, Antarctica - Oligotrophic Lake LV.19.P2.IB | ecosystem: Environmental > Aquatic > Freshwater > Lake >...
AATGTAGAGTCCGTAGGGGCGACGCATGCGTCGCCCCTACAAGAACATTCGAGAACCTTAGTTGTCTATCATGATGAAAAAACAGAAATGACTTTCTTATGACTGAACCACTGCTCGAAATACGCGATTTACAAATACATTTTTTCACCGACAACGGCATCATCAAGGGCGTCGATGGTGTCAATCTGACCATCGAGCGCGGTAAGACGTTGTGCCTCGTGGGTGAAAGCGGCTGCGGCAAGAGTGTCACCAGTCGCGCCATCCTCAAGATCATCCACCGCCCCGGTAAGATCGTCGGCGGGCAGATACTCTATCACCGCCGCCAGCCCAACGGCACAACCCAAGTCACCGACATCGTACCGATGAATCCCAAAGGTAAGGAAATTCGAGATATTCGCGGTAAGGAAATCTCGATGATTTTTCAGGAGCCGATGTCGTCTCTCAGCGTGATGTACACCGTTGGCAATCAGATCATGGAGAGCATTCGGCTGCACGAAAAAGTCTCCAAGCAGGAAGCCCGCAACCGCGCCATTGAACTGCTGCGCCTCGTCGAAATCCCGCGACCTGAACGCCTTATTGATGAATACCCTTTTCGCCTGAGCGGTGGTATGCGCCAGCGCGTGATGATCGCTATGGCGCTGTCCTGCAATCCTACGCTGCTGATCGCCGATGAGCCGACAACCGCGCTCGACGTAACCACACAGGCCGAAATCCTCAAACTCATGCGTTCGCTGCAAGAAAAGTACGGCATGGCCATGCTGTTCATCACCCACGATTTGGGCGTTGTCGCGGAAATCGCGGACGATGTGGCCGTGATGTATCTTGGGCGCATTGTCGAACAGTGCGACGTGGATACATTATTCCACGATCCGAAACATCCCTATACTCAAGCACTGCTCAGGTCGATACCGCGCATCGCGGCAGATCGTCAAACGCTCGACCCCATCGCGGGCATGATACCGAGTCCTTACCGCCGTCCGTCGGGCTGCACGTTTCACCCGCGCTGTACTCAGCGAATGGCACATTGTCACTTGGTCGAGCCAGCCATCACCCCATTGAGCGAAAATCATCAAGTGCGCTGCCTGCTATATGAAGCCCAGCCAGCGCCGACCTTAGAAGCGGAGACTGCCCAACATGGTTGAGCAAGTTGCGAACGGCGTAGAAACTCTACAAAACAGCGAACATTTGCTCGAAGTGCGCGATTTGAAAATGCACTTCCCCATCCGGCGGGGCATCTTTGCTCAAGTGGTGGGGCACGTCAAAGCCGTTGATGGTGTTTCGTTCACCATCAAACGCGGCGAGACGTTGGGGCTGGTTGGTGAAAGCGGCTGCGGCAAGTCCACTGTCGGGCGCTGCATCGTGCGCGCCTATGACGTTAGCGGCGGAGAAATGCTGTTCCAGCAGGCAAACGGACATGTCGCTGACTTAGCGAACCTGTCAGGCGATAGGCTGCGTCTGCTGCGAAAAGACATTCGCATGATCTTTCAAGACCCGTATTCATCGCTGAACCCGCGCATGACGGTGTTCGATAACGTGAGCGAAGCCCTGCAAGTGAGCGGCAAAATGTCGCGCAACGAAATGCGAGATCGCGTCGCCTATCTGTTGCAGCGAGTCGGCCTGCGCCCTGAGTGCATGACGCGCTATCCCCATGCCTTTAGCGGCGGCGAAAGACAGCGCATCGTCATCGCTCGCGCACTGGTTACGAACCCGCGCCTCATCATCGCGGACGAGGCCGTTTCCGGCTTGGATGTGTCGATACGGGCGCAAATCCTCAACTTGCTCGAAGAATTGCAGGCTGAGTTCCAGCTTACGTACCTGTTTATTTCCCACGATTTGAGCGTCATTCGCCACATTTGTGACCGCGTGGCCGTGATGTATGTCGGCAAATTGGTCGAAACCGCGAGCATTGACGACTTGTACCGCAGCCCGAAGCACCCCTACACCGAAGCGCTGCTGGCCTCTGTACCCATCACCGACCCGCGCCAGCGCAAAGAGCGTGTTCGCGTCCGTCTCAAAGGTGAGGTTGCCGACCCATCCAACCCGCCGAGCGGCTGCTATTTCCATCCACGCTGCCCGTATGCACAGGAGCAGTGTGAAAAACTCGAACCCGATTTGATACCCGTCAAGGGGAGCAGCAGCCAGCGATTGGCCGCGTGTCATTACGCTGATGAGCTAACACTCAACGGCGTTATCCGCGATGCTGAAATAGAAGCGCAAGTTTGATCGGAGTTATCGCAATTTCGATGAGAACTCCGGCTTATCGGGGTGTCCGGCTGGCACAGGGCTGATCGTCGTCCAGCCGCCATCCACTTCCAGCGTTTGTCCGGTGATATGCCGCGCTTCGGGTGACGCGAGGAATAACGCCGCCGCCGCGATGTCTTCAACGTGTCCGGTGCGCCGGATGGGAGTCACCTCGGCCCAGTTCGCTTCGGCGTTGGGGTCATCGGTTACGGTGCGTTCGGTGATAATCAGGCCGGGGCTGATGGCATTAACCGTAATGTCGTAACGCCCCAATTCCAGCGCGAGAACTTTAGCCATATGCCGGATTCCAGCTTTGGTGACACCGTAAGCGCCCAAATTGAGAAAGGCTTGCCCGCCTGTCACCGACGACATCAGCACGATACGCCCCGAAATCTGCTGCTCGATCATGATGAGCGCTGCGGTTTGCGCCGTGAAATAGCTCCCGCGCAGGTTGACGCTCATCAGCCGATCAAAAGCCTCTGGTGTATAAGTCAGGAACTCCCCGAAATTGGTGAGTCCGGCGTTGGCCACTGCGGCATCCAAGCGCCCGGTCTTGCTGACAAAATCGCTGAACATGGCGCGCACCGCTGCAACATCAGCGACATCACAGCCGTAAGCATAGACCGCCTCGCGCCCGACTTCTTGATTGATGCGCGCCGCCGCTTGGCTGGCCAGATCGGTGTCGATGTCGTTGAGCGCGACTGCTGCCCCTTCAACTGCGAACTGGCGGCAAATCTCGTAGCCGATGCCCACGCCCGCGCCCGTAACCAGCACTGCTTTATTTTGAAATTTACTCATCAATAAACTCCTTTATAGTGCAGCAGCGATCATAGCGCGTTCAAGGATGCGCGGCCAAATCGAAAAAAGGCGATAGCGACGATGGTATTCGATTCAACATGCTGACGACTGAAAGCTACTTATGACTGACCTTACGCAGCATGAACTTAGACAAGGGGTTTAAACCCCTTGTTCAAGAGAGCAAAGTGCGTAACATCAGTTATGAGTAATTGGCCGCCAAGCCAAGCGGCTCAAATTATCTACTGTTTAACACTGGCGGCGGTTAGCCCTGCGATATATTGGCGCTGCACCGCTATGAATACGAGAATCACCGGGATGGAGACCAGCGTCGCCGCGGCCATTGTCGCGCCGACGGGCGGTTCGCTGCCAGCCGTCACGCTGCCGATCATGCTGGCCATTCCCACAGGCAGGGTCATCGCTTCGCGGTTACGCAGCACCGCCAGCGGCCATAAGAAGCTGTTCCACGTACCCAAAAACGTCAGCACACCCTGAGCGGCCAAGGCCGGACGCAGCAGCGGTAACATGATCCGCCAGTAGATACCGAACTCAGTAGAGCCATCAATCCGCGCCGCCTCGATCAACTCCGACGGGATCGACAGAATGAACTGGCGCATCAGGAAAATGCCGAATGCGGGAGCCATAAACGGCACGATCAGCGACAGATATGAGTTTGTCCAACCCAGTTGGCTCATGAAGATAAACAGCGGGATCAAGATCAACTGGAAGGGAACCATCGTTGAGCCGAGCAGCAGCGTGAACAATGCGCGACTGCCCGTGAAGCGGTACTTGGCGAAGCCGAAACCGGCCAGCGACGTGAAGAACAGCACCAGCAGCGTCAAGATCAGCGAGATCGTGATACTGTTGCCGTACCAGCTCCAAAACGGCCAATCCGTGAACAAGCGCTGGTAGTGGGCGAGTGTAAAGTTTTGCGGGATAAGCGTGGGCGGGAAGGCGTAAATCTCCATAATGGGCTTAAACGAGGCGCTCACCATCCACAGCAGCGGCAGGATGATAATGATGCCGCCGATAGCAACAGCGAGGTTTAAGGCAAGCGTTCCAACACGGCGTCTTGTCGGTGATGTAACCATAATTATTCGTTATCGAACCCCCGCAGCACTCGGAACTGAATCAGCGACAGGATGAAAATCACGATGAACAAAAACAAGCCGACAGCGGACGCATAACCGAACAGCAGATCGCCGATGCCGCGCCGATACAAATACTGCACCATCGTCAGCGCGCCGTTGCCCGGCCCGCCGGGAGTGGCGTTGCCGAACAACACCTGCGGATCGTCGAAGATTTGCATCGAGCCGATCAGCACGATGATCGAAACGAACAAAATCACCGGACGCAGCGTGGGCAGGGTGATGCTGCGAAAGCGCTGCCACGAAGTCGCGCCGTCGATGGCCGCCGCTTCATAAAGTTCTTCGGGGATAGATTGCAAACCAGCTAAGAAGTAAACCGACAGCAGCCCCGTCCAGCGCCAGACCACAATACCCATGACCGCGATTTTCAGCGTGTTGGTATCGCCGAGCCAGTTGATAGGCGCGCCGCCGAATGCCAGCAGTGCGGTGTTGATGAAGCCATATTCGTTGTTGTACAGCAGCCGGAACACCAGCGACACGGCCACCGTCGAGACGACAATCGGCGCGAAGTACACCGCGCGCCAGAACGTGCGGAATTTCAATCGCTTCGAATTGAGCGCCATTGCTTCCAACAGCGCTAACGGCATGACGACCAATAAACTGGCGCTGGCATAAAAGAAGGTATTTCGAACGGACTGCCAGAACTGATCGTCGGAGAAAAGGCGCTCGTAGTTCCGCAGGCCGAACCATTCTGGCGTACCGAGCGCGCTCCACTTGAAGAAACCCAGCACCAGCGCGAACAGGGTCGGGAACAGAAAGAACAGTGCAAACAGAATATAGAAAGGGGAGATAAAAAAGTACGGTGCGTATTTATCTTGACGCCACGTTCTGCGTTCACGCGCTGGCACGGCCAGCGCTTGCGCTGCATTGGATGTTGCCACAATTGCCTCCGAATGCTCGTGTAAAGGCGCTGTCTATCCAGTCACTTTCGCTCATAATAGAGGGAGTGGTTGCGTTAGGGGCGAGTTGCCGCTCGCCCCTAACATGCTGCGACTGCTGCTTCCGAGCCGGGGATTAACACCCCCGGCTGCCTCTTTCAAGCGGAGCGGTTCTCCATTGAAAGCAACTGCTTTGCAAGCGTGTCATTCCTCATGAGCCGCGCCCGGATTAGAAACCGAAGTCGATAGCGTCTTGCGTGAGGCTGATGACCTCATCCACGAAGCCTTCCGGCGTCATCGTGCCATCAAACAACAGCGGCAGGTTGTCAGCGGCGGACTGCAAGAAGTTCGAGCGGAACTCGCCTTGATACCAGACAGGCACTTCCGGCGCGAGTTCGGCGTAGATTTCGCCGATGGCCTGATCGCCGTAGAACGGGTCTGTTAGGCTGGTCACACGCGGGTCTGCCGCTGCTTCCAACATATTCGGGAACATATTGATCTGCTCGAAACGCTGTACTTGGCTCTCGACGCCCATATACATGAACTCAAGGAACTGCCACCCGATTTCGGCGTCGGGGGATTGACTGTTCACCGCCCAGCCTGTGCCGCCCCAAACCAACGTACCGTAACCGCCGCCTTCCCAGCGCGGGGGCGCGGCCACGCGCCACTGCCCGGCCATGTCTTCGACGCCGGGTTGCAAGCAGCAGGTTGACCACCAATCGGGCATGACGATACTGGCCAACCGTCCCTCACGATATGCGGTGGGGAGGGTCGCACCTGACCACATATCGTCGCCAAGCACGACGAACAGCGTGCCGTTGGCGACAGCGCGTTGGAGGAAATCGGCCACTTCAATCGCTAACGAGCGGTTTGGCTCGTCGCCAAGCACGAAGTTACCCTGCTCATCGAATATCTGCCCGTCGCGCTGGTTCAGCAGCATCTGGAACAAGTTGCCGTTGTTGGTCGCCACTGACAGCGAGATCCCTTCCGGGCCCAAGATGTCACCCGCGGCCAACATTTCTTCCCACGTCGTCGGCACTTCGATCCCATGTTCCTCAAAGATTGCTGGCTGGTAGTACATCACCGAAGCCGTCAGCGAGCTTTCGAGCGCGAACAGCCGTCCCTCGTAGGAGTAGATCGACCAGCGCCCTTCGGCGTATTCGTCACGGCGATCACCCACACGGTCTGTTATGTCGAGGAAATTACTGGCGATAACGCCGTTCTTCATGAAATTGGGGAAGCCGCCCTGCTCGATGCCCAGTAAATCTGGCAGTTCTTCACCCGCGGAAAGTCCCTGTAGGAAGGCTTCCGCCGAATTGGGGATCACCGTAAAATCATAGGTGAAAGTGATGTCGGGGTGTGCTGCTTCCCATTCTTCAAGGCGTGAGGTGAAGTAATCGAGGTAAAGTTGATCGTGCGTCCACGCCGAAAGCTCAACTTCCGTCTGTGCATGAACGACCATACTCAGCCCGAACATCGACACGAGAGCAATCAACAATGCAGCTAAGGTAAATTTCTTCACGAAACCCTCTCCTTAAATAGTTAATGCCTGACGGTCATTTACATTGGCGAAACGGATTCACGAATTCGCGGATTTGAAGCTCCTTTCAGCGGTTATCCGCCTCTGACGGGCGTTTGTTCAAGACCGTAGTCCTGCCCGTTAGTTAACTTAAATAAGCCAAAACGCTGCCTCCCGCTCAACACAAGGTTGGGCGTAAATGCAGCGCTTTGCAGGTAAGAAAGCAGCTTGTTGAGTAAGAAACGCTGCCGGACGCTCGGCCACTACTGGCTTGCATGAGCGGTGGCAGAACCGTGAGCCTTCCATCGAGCGAAAGGGCAGCACGCCGAAACCGCGTAGACACCCTATAAGTCATATTTGCCTTTCAAAAATAACTCTAACTACCGCGTAAAAATTTAACAGTGTCTCAATCTACACGTGTTGACGACACCTGTAGACGATTATATACTGGCAATATTCGAGGAGTCAACGAGTCTGCGAAGAAACGAGCAATCGTTTGCGCTAAGGCGCGCCTCTAGGAGGCGAGATGTTAAAGGGGTAAGATGGCATGGAACGAAAGCAGCATGAGGCAGCATGAACAAAGATAAACCCGACATCGTGACACAGGAGGATGTTGCCCGACATGCCGGCGTATCGCGGGCGATGGTGTCTTACGTCCTCAACAATGGGCCGCGCAACGTCTCTGAGGAAACGCGGGTACGAGTTTTGACGGCGATACAGGAGCTTGGCTACCGCCCTAACAAACACGCGCAGCGTCTCAAACTCGGCAGCAATGCAGCACAGAACTCCATTGGCGTGATCGCAGGTGGCAAGGGCTACAACCTGTTAGAGCGTCCGTATTACAGCGTCATTCTGGCAGGGTTGTTCGACACCGCGCACCAGCTAAACCAACATATTCGTTTCTTTAGTTTTTTCGATGCGCTGAAAGACCCGGTTTTTTTCAACAAGAACATTCATCGTGAGGAAATTTCCTCGCTGCTTTTACTGCTGCCTGAGTTGATTCTGTCTGACCCTGACCACGAGAAACTGATCCCGCAGATGATCGAACGCATCGACAATATCATCTGCCTTGAACAGCCGATTTACAACTTGCCCACGCTCATTCTCGATCTGGTGGCGGCGGCGCGGATGGCGGTGGAGCATCTCATTCGGTTAGGTCATAGTCGAATTGGCTTTCTTGCCATTCCTGACCAGCGTATAGTCGGTTATAAGCAAGCGCTGATGATGCACGACATGACTTTTGATGCCGCCCTGATGCGGGCGTTGGATACGCAGCGTATGATTTCGTCGGCCTATGAGCTAACCGTCGATCTCATCCATAACGCGCCGGACATCACGGCGATTTTCGCCGCGAACGATGAAGCTGCGATTTCCGCGATTGCGGCACTTCACGACAACGGACGGCGTGTGCCGCACGATGTGGCAATCGTGTCCATCGACAACACTGAAATCTCCAAGATGATTCGTCCCGCGCTGACAACCGTGAATATCCCGATGCATGAGATGGGTGAATATGCACTGCGCTTTCTGCTATCCGAGCGTAATCACCCGATGGCGCTGTCGCCATCTATGATTCTGCCGATTGAACTGGTAATCCGCGAATCGTGCGGGGCAAAATCGGCATTTTCGTAAAACATCGCATTCGTTATCGGGGCGGCCAAGCAAACGTAGTTTGCCGCCGCCCCGATAGTTTTTAGACTAGACCGCGATGTTGAACAACGCGCTGGCCGCGTCGTTGTCGAACGGCGCGAACGCAAGGCGTACCGTCGCTGTCAACTGATACGAGTCGTAGTACGGCAGGTAGTCCACGCTCACCGCGATGCGGCGGCGGTAGCCCACGAACCAGCGCGGACGCGCCACACACAGCGCCGTCCCACGATCATTCGTGCCCGTACCCACTTTACCATCCGCTTCTGTCAGCGCCATTTCCGGGCTGACGAACACCGGGATACCATCGGCAAATCCGATCTGTCCGGTCATCGCTGTCGCCAATGGGCCGGCTTTGTCCATCGTCAGGAACTCTGTCATGGCAAGGAACTTGGCATAGGTCGCTCCATCCACCACCCACGCCAGATCATTCGGGCGTGCCGAGTAGCGTGTCGGCATCTTGAAGCGCGCCGAACGCAGCAGCGTCAGCGACGGCGCAGCGTTGGACGCATCGACGCGGTTAGCCGTTTGTGTAATCAGCGGCAGCTTTCGCAGACCATTGAACGCCATGTAGCGCGCATTCGTCGCGGGCGCACCGTTGTCGCTGTTGATGTTGCCCGTCGCCCCCGCAGTCGTATCGCCATTCAGCAGCACATAGTCGATGCTGTCCGCGATGGCCCGCATGGCCTGTTCGCGGTAGATGTTCAGCACCGGGATGATGGCATCCTCGACCAGTTCCGCGCTGAAACCCACGCGCAGCGCCAGTTTCTTGGCCGATAACTGCACCTTGCCCGACCCGATTTTGCTGTCGGGGATGGTGTTGCCGCTGCCCAGCGACAGGTGATTTTCGTCGGTGGTTTCCGGCACGAAATAGACAGAAGGATCAGCTCCTTCTATTGGAAGTTCAAAGGGGTTACTCGGCATTTCGACGCTCTGGAACAGCGGCAGAATGGTATTCTCCATGCGCGCCTTGTTCCAGATTTGCGCGCTCCACAGGTCGGGAACCCACTCATCACCGAAACCTGTGAGCGTACTGTGCGTCAGCTCGTCGGACTTCATCGCGCTCATGCCCGACTTGCGCGTTTTGTACGCCAGCGCGTTGGCGTACTGTTCGCTGACGCCGTGAAAGCTCTTGGCCGAGCGCAGCAGCATATAGCCGTGCAGCAAGTCCATCGCGTCAAGGCGATCAAACGGGCTGCCGACGCTGATGCTGCCATTCATGCCCTTGAGCGCGTCACGGCTGTCGCTCGGCAGGCGTTTGCGGGCCGCGGTCTGCGGCATGTTGTCGTCGTCATTCACCGGAATGCTGACAAATTCCTTATCCATGTGTTGCTCTTCTCCTTGATTATCGTTCTCGAACCTTGAACCTTGCGCCTCGACCCTGTTTAGCCCTAACCGCTCCGTGTTTAGCCCCAGCGCGTCGTAGGCGCTCTTGATGGTGCGGACATCTGTCCGGCGCGGTTCTGCGGGGGTGGGAGTGAGGCTGCCTTCGACGATGGGCCAACGCTTGATGCGCCCATCATCCATGACTTCGACCAGATGCGGCAGGCTGCCCGACGACCAGCCCAATACGCCGCGATCAATCAACTTTTGCACCACGCGCACATAGCGCTGGCGCATATCCAACTGCGCTTCGGCCCAGATGCCTACTGCGTCAGGCATCAGCGTGTCGATCACACCGATGACAGCGGCCTTGAGGTCGCCATCCAGCCCGTGATGGTAAAGCACCGGCCTCTGCGCGTACCACGCCAGCCCTAAGTCGGTGTCTGGCGTGAAGTATTCGCCCTGTAGATCACGTCGCTGCGAGTCTCCCCAGACCACGAGGTAGCCCCCGACGCGCCCTTCGATGGCATCGATCATTTTGACTGCGGTTGCTGCGTTTCTCTCCATCGCATCTCCTTTTTGAGTTGTCAGTTATCAGTGGTCAGTTCAAAAATGTTGGGTGTAGGGGGCGCGATGTATCGCGCCCTGAGTGGTAAACTGTGGGTTCAAGCAGTAAAAGGAATAAGGTGATGTTTCGCATCTTGGTCGATTTCAATACGATGGGACCTGACAAGCAAAGACGTGTACATATCCCTACCCATGTAGATGACTGGCTCATAAAGTATCTTCGTCCAGGTCTCCGCGTTTTGCTTTTTGAACCTGATGACATAGAAGTAGAGGCAATTCTGGAGTACGTCGAGAAGTATGATCGTTGGCTTGGCATCCCAGATTGGTCTACAAAAAGTTATCTGGCGAGAGTTGATTTTGATTCATTACCTCCTGATGTGCTGAACAGAATTCCTATCCCCGAAAAACAGATGAAATTTCTTCTCCACCTGATAGAGGCGAAAGAAAGCATACTGCTTGAAGATGATGTGTTTGAAGTCGATGCCGAATTTGTGTTTGACGAGGAAAAACGTGCTTGGTATGCCATTCCCGATTGGTCAACCAGACGCGATTTCGACATTCTCCCGCCTGATTTACCCGCTTCCGACTGACGCGGGATTTTGTACGGGCGGCTCATGAGCCGCCCGTACCCTTTCTTAGCTACACAGGCAGATAGCGCATTTGCTCGTCCGCATCCAGCGATGCTCGCGCCGCGCTGAACACCTCGCGCACCGCCGCTTCGGTTTCCGCCGCCAGCAAACCCGCCGACACTTCAAACGCCACTTCATCCGGCAGCGTTCGCACTTCAAAAGCGCGTCCGCTGCTGCGCCCGTGACGTTTGACTGCGAACCGCTCCCAGCGTCCAAGTTCATCCAGCGCCGATTTCGCGGCGGCTTCAGAGCTTTCGGGTTCATCGTTAGTAGCGGTTTCATCGGCGGCGTTCGCGCCGTTTTGCTGTGGCTGTTTTTGTAGGGGCGACGCATGCGTCGCCCGCACGGTGGCATCGTTCGCACCAACAGGCGAATGACCCCACGTCACCGGTTGAAGCTGATAGTAACGTTCGCGGATTTCGTTGATGCTCAACACCGGATACGAAGCGCGAATTTCGTCGAGGCGAACGCTGGTATCCGTCGGGCGAATGTCGTCGAACTCAGCCACATACACGCCATCCGACGGCCAGAACGGCAAAAGCTCCTGCGTGATCTTCTGCCCCAAGCGAGTCAGTTTGGGCCACAGCGTCCGCTCGATGAACATGCGCTCGGCAACTTTCGCGTTGGCTTCGGTAGCGTTCTCGGCCACCAATCCGACAGGCAGCCCGAAGATGTTCAAAATCTCGTCACGGTGAGCCTGCCGCCCCTGCAAAAAGTCGAGATCGGTGTGGCTAAAACCGATGTTCTTCCATTCAATCGTGCCGCCGCGCAAGAATGCCGTTCGTCGCTGTGGCCCGCCATAACTGCTGCGCCACTCGTGCTTGAGGCGTTCAAAGTCCGCGTCGGAGATGTAATCCTTGACGCTGACGATGCCCGCCGGAACGCCGTTATCCTTGCCGAACGTGGTGCGATTCCACTCCGCCATTGCGCGATCACTGGCAACAGCCACCCGCGCCGCTTCCAACGCCGACAACCCGTAGTAGTCATTCGACGGATGCCAGCGTTTGAAATGCACGACTTCTTCCGGTTCGAGCGGGATGCGCTGACCGTCGATTTCGTACAGATAGCCGCGCACGTAGTGTTCCGAATGCGGCACGATGCTCACGCGATCAGGCCGCAGCGGCCAGATTTCCGTCGGCGCGCCGACGCTGGCCGCATCCCCCGCCAGAAACCAGTAAGCATTGCCCGCCAATTCAAGTGAACCTATCGTCTGTTCCATGAGTTCAAAGCGGCTCAGATACGGATTAGGCGCATCGAGCAGCGTTTCCAACGGATGCCGCTCGACCTCGACTTTGCGTTCGTTGTGCGCGCCTTCCAAACGAAATACGCGCAGCGGAACGAGCGCCGCCGCTTCCGCGATGCGGCTCACGGCTACATACACCCACGATGACGACTGGTAGACCCGCGACTGCGCTTCGGTCTCTGCTAGATTGGGCCACACAACCTCGTTGTGCAGCGCCACCGATTCGATATGCGGAGCGGGCCTAAGTCCCCGCCTTGTCCCGCTAAACAGCCTCGATAGCCAGTTGAGCATGTGATAATCTCCTTTGCTTTGGCTCTATAGGATTTGATAGTTGTCAGTTTTAAGTTTTCAGTCAGTAACCGTGAGCGGCGAACATTCTGAATACGAGAGAACTCAATACTAATAACTGACTACTGACAACTAATAACTGATAACTTCCGTAATACTTGTCGCAACCCTTCTTATAGCGCATAATGGGTATTATCAAGAGAACGACAAACGGGGAAGACGTTGCAGTATATTCTGTTTAAAACCGTGCTGGTGGTCGCTGCGGTGGTGGCAGTGGCGCTCGCTTTCTTCGCGTGGCGACGGCGTTCAACTTCTGGCTCAATGGCATTCATGGTGTTGATGATCGCCACCTGCATTTACGCACTCGGCTATCGTTTTGAAATGGCCTTCCTCACGCTGCCTGAAAAATTAATCTGGGCGCAGGTGCAGTATCTGGGCATCGTGATACTGCCGGGATCGTGGTTTGTATTTGGCCTACAATATTCAGGGCGCATCACGCGGCTATCACGGCGAATGCTGGCGCTGCTGTGTATCGAGCCGATAATCGTGCTGGCGCTGGTTTGGACATACCCCGCGAGCAATCTTATCTGGCACAGTCTTGCCCTCATCGAAGAAGAAACTATTACGCTCTTTACGCCGACCTACGGCCCTTTACTCTGGGTTCATGCCGCTTATTCGTATGCGTTGATCCTCACCAGCACGATTTTGCTGGCACGTATGGCGCTGCGGTCAGCATCGTTGTATCGCGTACAAGCGGTGGCGCTGCTCATCGGCTCGGTCATCCCGTGGATCGGCAATGCGATCTATGTGTTTGATTTCAGCCCCGTCGATTTGTCCCCGATCACCTTTGCCTTATCCGGGCTGGCGTTCGTGTGGGGCGTATTTCAGGCGAACCTGTTGGACATGGTGCCCGTCGCCCATGATGCCGTCGTGCGAAATCTGCGCGACGGAGTCATTGTGGTCGATGGCCATGACCGCGTTATCCTTATCAATCCGACAGCACAGCGCATGTTTGAGCGCCGCGCTGCCGATATGGTCGGGCAAAAGATCACCGACTTTCTCACTGACACGCCGCAGTTGGTCGAACAGTTTCGTCATGTGATGGAGATTAAAACCGAGATCAGCATCCCTGTCAGAGGCGAAAAGCGCTGGTTTATGCTGGATATCGCCCCGCTGCTCGATAAGCAGGGGCGGCTGACCGGGCGGCTGATCGTCGTCCGCGACATCACCGAAAACAAGCATACGTCCGAAGCCCTGTCGCAAGAGCGCAATTTGCTGCGTACTCTGATCGACAACGTGCCCGAT
>Ga0163150_10006946_pt1 | contig 13582 bp, 10 predicted proteins | sample OliLakLV19P2IB_FD_148628 | JGI IMG/M metagenome (GOLD analysis project Ga0163150, IMG submission 148628) | Freshwater microbial mat bacterial communities from Lake Vanda, McMurdo Dry Valleys, Antarctica - Oligotrophic Lake LV.19.P2.IB | ecosystem: Environmental > Aquatic > Freshwater > Lake >...
CCTCCCGCCTCCGAAACTCTTTGCCTGCCTTGCAATCATGGTAAGACTCTCGCCCGCACTTCACAGCGATGCCCGCCGAATTTTTATTTGCGGGGCATTCAGTTTGGCCGTTGCCGTTGCCGTTGCGTGCTTGCTGTGCTGCTCGTCCCTTCGGGCCGCGGACGCTGTCGATTTCAATCGCGACATCCTGCCGATTCTCTCCGATCATTGCTATGCGTGCCACGGTCCTGACGCCGGAAAGCGACAGGGCGACTTGCGGTTGGATCGCAAGGCGGACGCGCTCAAGGAGCTTCCTTCCGGCGGATTCGCGATTCTTCCGGGCAAGGTTGACCAGAGCAAGCTGCTCGCGCGGCTGGTGACGACGGACGACGACGAGCGGATGCCGCCGAAGGAGGCTGGGCCGCCGCTTAAGCCCGCACAGATCGAAAAGATTCGCCAGTGGATTGCCAGCGGCGCCGAGTGGAAAGGGCATTGGTCGTATCTGAAGGTCGAGCGGCCCGCGCTGCCCCAGGCGAGCCAGCCGGCATGGCCGCGCAACGGTATCGATCATTTCGTTTTGAAGAAACTCGACGAGCAGGGGCTCAAACCGTCGCCCGAGGCCGACAAGGCGACGCTCATTCGCCGCTTGAGCTTCGACCTGATCGGCCTGCCGCCGACGATTGCCGAAGTCGATGCCTTCGTGGCCGACACGAGCGAAGGTGCCTACGAACGGCTGGTCGAGCGGTTGCTCAATTCGCCTCACTACGGCGAGCGGATGGCGATCAAGTGGCTCGATCTGGCCCGCTATGCCGACACCAACGGCTATCACGTTGACGATCATCGCAACATTTGGAAGTATCGCGAGTGGGTGATCGATGCGTTCAATCGCAACATGCCGTTCGACCGTTTCACGATCGAGCAAATCGCCGGCGACCTGCTGCCCGACCCGACGCTGGACCAGAAAATCGCCAGCGGTTTTCATCGCAACGTGATGGTCACCTCCGAAGGGGGCGCCGATCCGGAAGAGTATCTGACGAAGTACGCCAACGATCGAGTGACGACGACCGCCACGGTTTGGCTGGGCACGACGCTGGCCTGCGCCGAGTGCCACGATCATAAATACGATCCGTTCACGCAGCGCGATTTCTACCGGATGTATGCCTACTTCAATAACATCCCGGAAATGGGACTCGACAATCGGCTGGGCAGCCCCGTGCCGAATCTGCAACTCCCCACACCCGAACAATCGGCCAAGCTCACGACCTATCGCCAGCAGATCGCGGACCTGGAAACCAAACTCAAAGCCGAAGTAGCCAAAGTCACGATCGAGCCGCCGACCGGACCGAGCGCCAGCGCCGAGCCGCAGGAATATGTCTGGCTCGACGACGAGTTGCCGCGTCAGGCATTGGCCGACGGCTCGGAGGGCGATGCTTCGTGGCATTGGGCCCATGCGCCGCAGCCCGTGCTGAGCGGCCGCGCTTCGAGCGAGCGGACGGCGACCGGCTTTGGCCAGCACTTTTTCATCAACTCGAAAGATCGGCTGACGGTTGCCAAGGGCGACACGCTGTTTGCTCACGTCTATCTCGATCCGCAAAATCCGCCGCAGTCGGTGATGCTGCAGTTCAACAACGGCACGTGGGAGCATCGCGCCTATTGGGGCGCCGACGCGATTCCGGCGGGCGCCGATAAAACCCCCAGCCGCTTGCCGATGGGCCCGCTGCCCGAGGTGGGGCGCTGGGTGCGCTTGGAAGTTTCGGCCGAGGCCGTGGGCCTGGCCGTGGGCGATCCCGTGACCGGGTTGGCCTGTTCGCAATATGGCGGCCATGTGTTTTGGGATAAAGCCGGTCTGATCAATCGCACGGCCGAAGCCAGCAAAACGTTCGACAGCCAGTTGGCCTGGGAGCTGGCGGAAAAAGACAAGCCAAAGAACAAAGCGCCGCAGCCGGTGCAGGAAGCTCTTAAGATTGAAGCGGCCAAACGGACCGAAGCTCAACGGCAGACGCTGCGCGATTATTTCGTGCAGTTCGTCTATGCCAAAACGCGATCGCTGTTCGATCCGCTGAATCAGCAGCTCGAAGAGTTGCGCAAGAGCGAGAGCGATTTGAACCGCGCCGTGCCGATCACGATGGTGATGCAAGAGAACGCGCAGATGCGCGACACGTTCGTGCTAATGCGCGGCGATTTCCGCTCGAAGGGCGAGAAGGTCACGCGCGGTGTGCCCGAGAGCCTGCCGCCGCTGCCGGCCGGCGCGCCCGACAATCGGCTGGGGCTGGCCAGGTGGCTGGTTGACCCGGCCAATCCGCTGACGGCACGCGTGATGATGAACCGCTATTGGCAGCAATACTTTGGCACCGGCATCGTCAAGACCAGCGACGATTTCGGCTCGCGCGGCGATTGGCCGAGCCATCCGGAGTTGCTTGATTGGCTGTCTTCCCAGTTCGTCGCCTCCCGCTGGGACATCAAGGAAATGCAGCGACTGCTCGTCAGCTCGGCCACGTATCGCCAGGCCACGAAAGTCGACGCGAAGCTGTTGGAACACGATCCCTACAATCGGCTAGTCGCGCGCGGGCCCCGGTTTCGCCTGGATGCCGAAATGATTCGCGACAACGCCCTTGCCGTCAGCGGACTGCTCGTGCCCACGCTCGGCGGCCCCAGCGTATCGCCCTATCAGCCGGCTGGGTTGTGGGACGAACTGACCAGTGGCGATCGCTATACGCAAAGCAAGGGAAAAGATCTCTATCGCCGCGGCATGTACACCTACTGGAAGCGCTCGATTCCCTATCCGCCGCAATTGACGTTCGACGCGCCTAATCGCGAAGTGTGCACCGATAGCCGCGCTCGCACCAACACGCCGCTCCAGGCACTGGTTCTCTTGAACGATCCCGGTTATATCGAGGCCGCTCGCTTTCTGGCCGAGCGGATTGTGAAAGAAGGGGGCAGCGAAACCACGGCGCGACTGAACTTCGCATTCAAGCTATGTACTGCCAGAGTGCCGAGCGAGCAGGAGGTCGGCATCCTCGCGCACATCTATCAAGAGAACCTGGCCAAGTATCGCCAGAATCCGGCCGCCGCCGCCAAACTGCTCAGCATCGGCGAAGCCCCGCGCGCCGCCGAACTGGACGCCGCCGAACTTGCGGCCTGGACCGTCGTTGGTAATGTTCTGTTGAACCTGGACGAGACGATCACCAAGGGGTGATCGCGCGACTTTCATTTCGCCGCGCCCTTACGTCAAATCGCGATACTCGCGGCGCGAGAAAATCACGATCGCCAGTAGCAGCCCGGCCACGGCGATGCCGATCAGGGCCCAGCTTGCCGTTTCGACCGGCAGCGATTCGAACCAGCGCGGGTCGGGCGAGGGGAGCCCGTCTTCTTTCCCGGCGGCGTACATGATCGAGCGGCCATAGTAGTTGACGGCCGCGCGCTTGACGATGCCCGGCATGTTGCCCAACAGCAGTTCCATGAACAGCGCGTAGATCAGCGCGATGATCGTCGAGTGGCGAAACGTGACGGCGAACAGATGGAACAAGCAGACGTAGGCCAGCGTCATGTTCACGAGCGCCGGCAGATATAGTGGAAACGCCACCTGGCCCGTCTCTCCGGCCAATTGGCAACAGAGCCAAAAGCTGCCCACGACCAGCCCCAGCACCAAGGGGAGCGTGGCCAGAAACTTCGCCAAGAGCACCAGCGGCCTTGGGATTGGACGCATTAGCACGAACACCAGCGTGCGGTCTTCGCGGTCACCGCCGACGCTGGCCGTGCCAAAGGCCAGCGCGCAGATAGGCACCACGAACGACGCGAAGACCAGGATCATGAATTCGCTGAAATTGCGAAACTCGTTAGTCGAAAAATCACGGTTGTGGTGGCGGCGCAACACGAACAACATGCAACCGGCCAGCGGAAACAGCACCATCAGCGTGCTGGCCGACCAAAGCAGTCGCCGAAACGTCAGAAAGACGAGTGTAGCCCACGCGCGCAGCAAGCTCATGGGCGCCCCTGTTGCAAGTAGTCGAATACCGCGTCGGCGCCGCCGTCGAGCGTTTGCATCCGTCGCAGTTCAATGCCGTGCCGACAAACCAGTTCGGCGACATGGGCGAAAAAATCGAGCGGATTGCGCGTTCGCACAATCAGCGTGCTCTCGCGCACCTCGACACCTTGCACATCGGGATACTCGGCCAGTAGCGCCGCCAGCCGGCGAGTGGGCTCGGCCACGATCTCGATCATCGACGGCCGAAACTGCATCAGGTTGCGCACTTCAGTCAATGTGCCCGATGCGACGATCCGTCCGCCGGACATCATCAGGATTGAATTCGACAACTGCTCGATTTCCACCAGGATGTGGCTTGAGACCAGAATTGTCTTGCCTTGTTCGGCCAGACGCAGCAGGAGTTCGTTGATTTCGCGGCGTCCGCCCGGGTCGATGCCCGAGAGCGGCTCGTCGAGTAGTAGCAGCCAGGGGTCGTGCACGAGCGCCTGCGCCAACTTGATGCGTTGCCGCATGCCGTGGCTGCAACCGGCGAGCCGCCGGCCCGCCCGATCGGCCATGCCAACTTCCGCCAACACGAACTCAGTGCGCTCGCGCGCTTCACGTCGCGAGTAGCCGCTCAGCCGGGCCATCGTCTCGACGAATTCGCGGCCGGTCATCTCCTCATAGAAGCTGTTGACGTCAGGGCTATAGCCCAGGTGGTGCTTGGCCGCGGTGCTCCAGGCGTCGTGCTCGGCGATGCGCACCATGCCCTGGGAGGGGCGCAGTTGCCCGCTAGCCAGTTTGATCAAAGTCGACTTGCCGGCTCCGTTGGCCCCGAGCAAGCCCGTGATTCCGGGTCCCACGCGACAACTGATGTTGTTCACGCCGATCACGGGACCATAGAACTTCGTCACGCGCTCAAACGACAGCAACATCCGGCTTTCGGCCGCGTGATGGGCCGAATGGTCCTGGTCGAATTGCGACGTGTGAGCGACTTGCATGGCGGGAATTCAAAAATTCAGGGCAATGGCGACGATTCATGGTACTGCCAGTCCTTGGGATCGCACCAGGGGGAGCTAGGCGGTTGGAAGCCGCAAGAATCATCGAGATTGCGGACCGCTGGGGCTCGGCGAAGGAGCCAATTCGCGGAGCTTTAGAGGGCCAAGAGCAGCGTTAGCTCGTGGTTTCGTCGCTTTCGACTTTCGATTCGGGCTCAGCGACTTTTGTTTCCGGCTCGATTTTTGCTTCCGGAAAGAACAGCCGCTTGCGCTTGCGGCCGAACATTGGGCGAGGATTGATGACGTCCTCGCCGGCGATGACGTCGATCGAACTGACGGCGCGATGGTCGTCGTAGGTGACTTCCACCTTGACATCGCTGCCGTCGGCGAGCGACTCGGCCGGAACGCCAACGACCTCCCACAATCCCCAGGTCGCAACGTCGGCAACGCCGTGGGCCAGCGCGCGAGCCGCCTTGGTGCCCTTGGTATATCCCTGCTTGAAGGCGAAGACGTCGACGGTCGTTCCGTCGCGTTCGCTACTCCACAGCGGCGCGCCCAGTTCAGCAATCACGTGCGTGCGGGGAGTGCCCGGGCTGAGCACGCCCATGTTCTTCTTGCTCGGCTGCTGAGTGGCCTTGACCGCGGCGCAGCCGGAACCGAGCGGCACAAGCACGATCGCCAAGGCACAGACCACGCAGGCCTGGAAGCGGCAAGGATGAAAAACTAGCGTTCGCACGCACGCCCTCCAGGGGGGGAATTTTGGCGGCGAACTATAAACGTCTGGGCGGATGGCCGTCAATGCCGACGCCGGGCAAGTCTCGCAATTCAGCCAGGTGCGAACGACCCTGCCAGCAGCTCTCCGCTATCAGAGCGGCAAGAGCTTCCTGCGGATTTCTACCATCAGTACCTTTCGCGCGATCCTTAGGCATCGGCAGGGGCAGTTACGTGCGGACATCGCACTTCGCCCCGCCCGCCGACTTAGCGAGTGACCGTGCCGGGCTGCGCACCGTACTGTCCGGCGGGAGCCGACGAGCTATACGGCTGCGAGGCGGTATAGGCCGGGGTCTGCGCGGGAGCATAGGGGTTCGAAGCGGCGGGCGCACCGGGTTGCGTGCCATAGCCGCCCGACGTGGCGGTCTGACCGTAGGCGGCGTTTCCCATGGCGGGATACGGGGTAACCGGATATTGAGTGCCACCGTTCATCGGCATCGTGCCCGAGGTCTGCACGGCACCACTGGTGGCGACGCTGGGCGAATAGGCCGAAGCCGACGAGCTGTAAGCCGGAGGTGCCGGGGCGTTGGCCAGGGCGGCGGTCGCGGACGAGGAGGCGGTCGTCTTCTTGGCAAACGGATTCCACCACGGCTTCGAACCGCTGGTTGTGCTGGAGCAACCGCAGAGAGCCAGTGTCACGCAAGCCACGATTACACCTGAGGTGTTGGAGAGTCGCATACAGAGGTCCTTGTGAAATTGGGTCGAAGGATCACCGCGTTGTCGGGACGCGGAATCGACGTTCGTCCGAGACGGGAAAAAGGGGATTGGAACCGTGGCAGGCGTTGGGCAGCTTGGGGCGAGAAGGACGTCAAACCTGCCTGTATTCGATATTCGGATCGATTCGCGAGAGAACCTGACCCAATCCGAAAAATTCGGACCACCGTTGCCCGGCGATTCGGCCGCAAAGTTTCGCTATTTCGCCGACCGTGAAACAACCACCTCGATTGAGGCAGCACTAAGGTGCCGATCCGGCTGGTTGCTGGCAAATTAGCCTCGTCGAGTCGGTCTACTCGACGACGTCGACGGCGCGCACGCGATGCACCAGCGCCACGAGTGAAACGGCGCAAATGGCGACGAGAATGCCGGCGGCCCACCAGGCTAGTTCCTCGTCGATTTCGCGGCGAAACTTGCCGAAGCAGAGCTGGCCGACCAACCGCATGTCGCGCCAAGGGTCGAGCAGTCGCCAGAAGTTGTTCTGAGTCTCGCGAAACAGATAGTCGCCAAGCCGTCCGAGCAGCAAGAACAGGCTTGCCCAGGTGATCGTGATCGGCACGATGCGCTGCAAGTAGGCGGAAATCGTCACCAGCAGAATGCTGTTGACGACGCAAATCACGGCTCCGAAAGTCAGCACCGAAACCGCGATTCGCCAATTATCGACCCAATAGTCCGTGGAGGTCGTGAACAGACCATATTCCAGAAACAACAATAGCGCCGGCACGACGGTGAGGATCGAAACCACGGCGCTGACCGCCAGCAGCTTGCCGACGATGTAGTGACGCTTGTCGATGCGGCGAGAAAGGTAGAACGGCAGTGTCTTGAGCCGGAAGTCGGAACCGACCAGCAGGCTGCCCGAGAAGGCGAGCAAGATCATCACGATGACGCTTTGGCCGAGGATGAACTCGATAAAGCCGTTGTCTCCTCCGGCATCGCCATTGGCGCTAAAGCCGAACTCGCGCAGGAACATCTTTTGGACATCCGCGGGCAGCGTCAGTTGCGTGACGGCGTAGATGATGCTCCAAAACGCCAGGAACCGCAGCGCTCCCAGTCCGAGCACGAACCAGTAGGCTTTGTTGCGAAACACCTGCATTAATGCCACGCGGACGATTGCACCGCAAGCAACCCAAGGCGACTGCAACTTGCCTTCCCAAGGGTGATAACGCGCCTGATCGATTTGCATACGGATTCACTTCGGTTCAAAGCATGGCCGCTTGGGCCGCTTGTTCGGTAACGCGGAAGAACAATCGCTCGAGGTTTTCTTCGTCCGCCTTGATTTCGGTCAGCACGGCGCCTTGTGCCCGGGCCAACTCGAAAAACGTCGTCGTGCGAAAGCCGGTTGGAACCACGACCATGATTCTGTGTTGGCCATCATCCTGCGTGTCGACGAATTGCACGCCGACGCGCTCGAGCGCCGCGCGAAACGGCGGGTTCGGACCCGACCAACTCAGTTCCCAGCGATTGCTGACTTGCGATCGCATTTCGTCCATCGTGCCGGCGCGCACCACGGTGCCGCGGTCGAGCACGACGATCTGCTGGCAGAGCTGTTCGACGTCGCCCAAGAGGTGGGTGCAAAGGAACACGCTTTTGCCCGTTTCGGCAATCAGGTCTTCGAGCAGTTGCAGCATGGCAATTCGCCCGGCCGGATCCAAACCGTTGGTCGGCTCGTCGAGCAACAGTAGTTGCGGATCGTGGACGAGGGCGGCCGCCAGTTTCAACCGCTGCAAGTTGCCGGTGGAGTATTCCTCGAGACGCCGATAGCGCAACTCGCCAAGGCCCACGTAGTTGAGCACCTCATGAGCCCGGCGGCGTGCGTCGCGGTGTGGCATGCCGTAAAGATCGCCGGCGAAGGTCACGAACTCGACCCCCTTGAGCATCGGCACGATCGCGGCCGCCTCGGGCATGTAACCCACGCGCCCGCGTAGTTGCGGCGAGCCGTGGCGAATGTCGCAACCCAGAATGGTTCCGCCGCCGCTGTCGGGCGTTAGCAGCCCGAGCAACACCTTGAGCAAGGTCGACTTGCCGGCACCGTTGTTTCCAACCAGCCCAATGGTGCCGGGCAGCAGCGACAGATTGACGTCACGAAGTGCCTTTACGCTGCCAAAGCTGCGGCTCACGTGTTGAATGTCAACCAGGTGCATCATGCTACGGCGAGCGCGGGAACAGGAGGTATCGGGCGGGGAATGATCGCGAGTGTCGCGGCGTTTTGCGAGTTTTTGGCTCGGCAAAATCGCGACTGTGTACTCTGACTTTCGTGAATGATACCATTGAACCCGACACCGAACCACACCCCTGACAACTCTGCCCCGCCCACGAGGAATGCTTCCATGAATCGTTCGTTCCGCGCCCTGTTTGTTTTCGCATTGCTAATCTGCTGCCGCGAGGTCACCGCCGCGCCTGAATATCGCGAAGAGTTGATCTTTCCTCTCAACCCAAAACACAACCACGCGCCGGGAATCGTCGAATGCTCCGACGGCCAACTCGTGGTTTCTTGGTATCGCGGTTCGGGCGAACGCTCGGCCGACGATGTCTCAGTGCTTGGCTCGCGCTTGAAAAAAGGGGAGAGCACCTGGAGTGAGGCCTTTACGATGGCCGACTTCCCGGAGTTCCCCGACTGCAACACCGCCATGATGATCGACAAGCACAAGAAGCTGTGGCTGTTCTGGCCGATCATTCTGGACAACCATTGGGAATCGGCGCTGACGAACTATCGCACTTCGAGCGACTACTTGGCGCCGGGTTCGCCCAAGTGGGACTGGCAGGGAGTGATTTGGCTCAAGCCGGCCGACTTCAAAGACAAAGCGCTGACCCTGCTCAAAGAAAACCTCGCCAAGCGCCAGGCGCCTCCCTCGGAGCGGATCCAAGCGTATTTCACATCGCTCGAAAAACGACTGAGCGAGAAGTTGAGCCAGCGGTTGGGTTGGCAGCCGCGTTGCAAGCCGACCGTGCTCTCGACTGGCCGCATTCTGCTGCCGCTCTATAGCGACACCTATTCGTTTTCGTTGATGGCCATTAGCGACGACGATGGACAAAACTGGTATGCCAGCGAACCGCTGATCGGCTTTGGCAACATTCAGCCCGCGGTGCTCGAACGCAAAGACGGCAGCCTCGTGGCCTACATGCGCGAAAACGGCATCATGGATAAGATTCGCGTTTCGGAATCGATAGACAAAGGTCTGACCTGGGGACCGGTCGGCGAAGCCGATCTGCCCAACCCGGGCTCGGGTCTGGACGCCGTGCGGTTGGCCAGCGGCAACTGGGCGTTGATCTACAACGACGCCGTCACCGGCCGCAACAGCCTGGCGGTCTCGCTTTCGGAAGACGAAGGTAAGACCTGGAAGTACACGCGGCACTTGGAGAAGCACGAAAAAGGCTCGTACCACTACCCGGCGATCATTCAAGGCGCCGGCGGCACGATTCACGCCGTCTACAGCTACTTCGTGCCCGAAGGCAAAAGCATGAAGCACGCCGCCTTCAACGAAGAGTGGCTCAAGGCGCAAGACGCGAAATAGACTCGACAGCGCACGGCTTCGTCGATCGATCGAAAAGCCGCCTTACTACACACAAATTTCTGCAACTGGGAGTCTGGCAACGATGCTTTTGTTTTCGAATTTATTGAAGAAGTCTCTCCTGAGTCTGGTTGTCGTTCTGGTTGTGGGTGTGCTGTCGGCGGCCGAGCCGGCGGGCAAACGCTATGTGATCATCCATGCCGACGACGCGGGCATGTCGCACTCGGTGAACCTGGGCACGATTCAGGGCATGGAGCAGGGCATCGTTTCGTCGGCCAGCATCATGGTTCCCTGTCCTTGGTTCAAAGAGATTGCGACCTACGCCAAGGCGCACCCGGAAAAAGACTTTGGCATTCACCTAACGCTCAATTGTGAATGGAAAGATTATCGCTGGGGCCCGGTGGCTCCGCGCGAGAGCGTGCCCACGCTGATCGACGCCGAAGGGTATCTGTGGGGCGGTGTGCCCGAGGTCGCGGTCAATGCCAAGGCTTCTGAAGTCGAAACCGAGCTGCGCGCGCAGATTAAACGGGCGCTCGACTTTGGCGTGCCGGTGACGCATCTCGATACGCACATGGGCGCGGTGGTAAGCCGGCCCGACCTGGTCGAGATCTATGCCAAGCTGGGCGTCGAGTTCAATGTGCCGGTGTTCTTCCTGCGCACGTTCGAGGCTGGCGCCGTCGCCAATCCAGAGGTCCGGGCTCGCGCCGCGGAGCTATTGAATGTGCTCGACAAACACAATCTGCCGGTGCTCGATTTCATGACCCAGTACTACTCTGGCGAAAGTTATGACACGAAGAAGAAAATGTACTTGAAAGCCATCGAAGACACCAAACCGGGCGTCCGCTACCTGATCATCCACTGCGGCTACAACAACGAAGAGTTGCAGGCGATCACGTCGAGCTCGGTCATTCGCGACAACGACCGCCGCGTGTTCACCGATCCTGAAGTGATTGCCGCCGTGAAGAAGAGCGGCGTCGAAGTGGTGACCTGGAAGCAGGTGCGCGAAATGAACGGCAAGGGCGCGGCCCCTCAAAAGTAAACTCGCTCTAGGAATGTGCTGAGCGGTACTGCCTAAAGCTTCAGGTAAATCTTGTTCTTCTCCAGGTGGCGGATGAACAAGTAGGTGATGCCGAAATAGACCAGGAACCCGGCGGTGACGTACCACCAGGGCGCATCCCTGGGCACGAACGGCTCGACGGCGTGGGCGACCATGCCGTGCAGAATATAGCCGACCAGGGCGTTGGTGCCCAAGGTGCGGAACAGACCTATCTGCCACCCCCAGATATCGCACGCGATGTAGAACAGCGCGTAGACCGCCAACGAAAAGCCGGTGCCAAACGTGTGATACGAAAGCGTGGCGGCACGCTGGCTCATCATCCAATAGTTGTGCTTGCGATGCAGTTGATCGGGCGGGGGCACGAACGGCGGCTCGGCCCACGTGAGCACGTGCGTGTCCCATCGCTCGCGGCTGGGCACGACGGCGTCTTCGGCCCGCACTTCGCTCTTGAGGCTTTCGAGCTGATCGTCGGGCACGTTATAGAGTGTGGTGACGCAAGAGAACAAATAGCCCAAGGCCATCAGCACGATCGACCAGAAGATCATCTTGAAGACGCGGGGCCTGCCATCGGCGGCGGTCACCGCGTCGCAAGCCAATGTGCCGACGATCGTGGGAATGGTCCAGGCCAGAAAGCCGAGCACGCCGCCATCGATGCCGCCGGTATGGACCCAATCGAAGTAAAACCAGTAAGACAGTAAAACCTGGAGCCCGGCCGAAAAGATCATGTAGGCGATGCGTGCCATGGCGCCGGCGCGAATGACCGGCAGTATCCAAATCGACGTGACGGCAATGTGCATCAGCGTCTGGAACCAGGTGCCTTTGAGCGGTCCGCGAATCGCTTCCCAAAAGCCCTTGTCGGAAAGCGCCTGCCACGTTGGCGCGCGCGAGCCGACGCTGTAGACCACCAGCGCCACCAGCGCCAGGCCGAGCATGCGGCGGACGACGTGGGCATAGGCCGCGGCGAGCCCATCGGTCTGTGCTCGGCGGCCAAAGGTCAAACGAAACGCGAACCCGACCGCAAAAAAGAATTGCGGCATGATCGTGTCGGCGTAGCTGAAAAACGTGTTCTTGTGCGTCAGCAGAATGGGTGTGACGGCATAGGCGCCCAGAAAATTCACCAAGAACATGCCGGCCACGGTATAGCCGCGAAACTGGTCCAGCGAAACGATCCGGACCGTGGCCGGTTTAGCAGTCGACATAGTGCCTTCTCTTCATCCTGGCTGTGCCGACGAAACGCCGGCGATTTGCAAATCTAAGAATACCGGTTCACGCGGAGGCGCGGAGAACGCGGAGAGAGGAAAGGGATCGTGAGAAGTGCTTAATTGCTTGCGTGTCTCCGCGATCTCCGCGCCTCCGCGTGAAAAATTCTGAATAAAGTAGCTGGTGGCGCCCCGGCCATTCGGCGTTTCTCTGCCTATTTATTCGCCAACTGCTTGTCGAACCAATCGGCCATCACCGCAACTTCTTCGTTGATCGTGAGCCAGGGATGGCCGCCACCCTTCTTAATGATCAATTCGCAGGGAACCCCGGCGGCCTTGAGCGCGGCCAGCAATTTTTCTGACTGCTGCAGCGGAACGACCGTATCGGCGTCGCCGTGGATGATCAGAAACGGCGGCGCCTTCGCCGTCACCAGACGAGCCGGGCTGATCTTGGTCAGCTTCTCGACCAATTCCGAATTGCTTACCGGTGCGAGGCCAAACGGCGAGACGAATCGCTTGACGCGTTCGAGCGATTCGGCGTCGAGGTCTTCCAGCTTGCCGCCGCGGTATTCGACGAAATCGGTCGGCGGAAAGAATACTCCAGCCGCTTTGACAGCGGTTTTTTCGTCGGCGGTCAGGGCGACCAGCGAGGCCAGATGTCCGCCGGCCGAACCGCCGGTGATGCCCAGGCGATCGGGATCGATCTTATACTGCTCGGCGTGGGCTTTGACCCAACGCACGCCTTGGGCGAGGTTGGCAGCCATTTCGGCCAGGCTGAACTTGGTGATCGAGCCTGGTCGCACGGCGAACACGGTGTAACCCTTGCCGCAAAACACGTCGTAGACCTGGGCCCGTTTGTGATCGTTGATTTTGCCGCGATCCGAATGGAACGCGCCGCTGGCGACGTCGACCATGCCCAGGCCATTGCTCTTGCCGGAGGGCGTGAAGACGTCCATCACCAGCCCGACGCCGTCGACTTCGGCAAAGACAACATTTTCGGTTTGTGTGTAGGGAACGTCGGCCAGCGCGCTGGTGGCGCAAACGGCTCCGGCGGACAGGACCAAAAACAATAACGACCAGGTGCGGCGGCGGGTCACGGCAGGCTCCTTGAGAGGGTGCGACAGTTTCGTGTGTGGCAGGCGTGTCAAAAAAGTTATGGCCGACGTTCCCTAGCGCCGTCGGGTTGGCTTCGGACCAAAATCTCTAGCTCACAGGCTATCTGCTCGAATACCGCTTGCCAATCGCTTGGCGTGGATTGGCGAAATAATCGCGCGGATGGATACCAAGGGCTATCGTTTCGCCCCTGAATCCAGCGCCAATCGGCAGCTCGACAAACGGCAATCCAAACCGGCGCCCCCAGAGCGCCCGCCAGGTGACCGACGGCCGTATCG
>Ga0163150_10006947_pt1 | contig 13581 bp, 10 predicted proteins | sample OliLakLV19P2IB_FD_148628 | JGI IMG/M metagenome (GOLD analysis project Ga0163150, IMG submission 148628) | Freshwater microbial mat bacterial communities from Lake Vanda, McMurdo Dry Valleys, Antarctica - Oligotrophic Lake LV.19.P2.IB | ecosystem: Environmental > Aquatic > Freshwater > Lake >...
CTGGTTTGGTACAACTACCACAAGATTCACCTTGGCATGGGTATGGACAAAAAGACCCCTGCCCAAGTGGTCTACGAAGCCCTTCTTCCCCAATCCTCTTGTGTAAGGTTAATGCTGCAACCTAACAATCGTTGACAAAAGTGACGTACATGTAATTTTGATATATCGAGAAAAATTCCGATACGCATGCATGGTGAATTCATCCCTGACAGATACGGATTCGACACTGTCCCCGGAGTCCGTGACATCGTTCTTTTTTGGTACTCAAGAAATGTGATTTGCTCGCTTACGGCGAAAATTGACAAGCAGCTGTTACTTTTTGCTCCAACCTCCGTACAATCTTATGCAGTTCATCCCTCACCCGGCGCTTCGCGCCACCCTCTCCCATGCAGCAAGACGAACTCGCGCTCGTACGGTCCTGTCAGGACGGCCACCTGGCGGACTTCGATCCTCTCTACACACGGTATCTGAAAGGCGTCTACGCCTTCATCTTCTACCGCACCATGGAGCGGTACACCGCCGAAGATCTGACCAGCCAGACATTCCTGAAGGCCATCGAGAACATCGGCTCATTCAATCCAAAAAAAGGCGCCTTCTCGACCTGGCTCTACCGGATCGCACGCAATACCGTGTTCGATCATTACCGCACCGACAGGCCGCACACCGACATCGAAGATGTGTGGGATATGCCCGGTGACGAAAACCCGTTCCTTCAGACCGCGGACAAGCTCACCGCCCGCGAGATCCATGACGCGATGAAAAAGCTCCCGAAAGAGAAGCGCGACATCGTGGTCCTGAGACTCTGGGACGGACTCTCCTATAAGGAGATCGCGGAACTCACCGGCAAAACCGAGGCGAGCGCCAAGATGATGTTCCTCCGCACGATCGAAAGCATGCGCGGAGATCTGTCACCCGCCGCCCTCGCACTTCTCCTCCTTCTTCCACACCTGCCTTTATGAACCAGTCCATCCGTTCCATCCTCGACGAACTCTACGCACTCGAGCCAACGCTTCGAGCGCAGGAGCAGGAACTCATTCCGCTGCTTGAAAAAATGATGAAAGCGAAGCCGAATGTCGAACCCGATCCCGCCTTCGTCCAGCGTCTGCAGATGCTCCTCAAGGAGCGCGCCGCCGCCGCCCCCACTCGTACCTCCCCGTTTTCCTTCCTCACCATGCCCAACTTCAACTATGCAATCACCGGCGCCGTCCTCGGTGCCGTCATCACCGGCCCCATCGTCTACGCGATCATCGCGTCCGGCGGGCTCGCACCCGTTCCGGTCATGAAGGACGGTGACAACGAACCTCTCTTCTCCTACTCGGTCGAAGAGACATCCGATCAGGCCTTCGGCAATCTCGGTTCACCCGCTCTTTCCGTCACGTCCGGTCGCGGACAGGCGGGAGGCGGCGGAAGTGTTCCCACACCGATGGCAGCGGAAAGTTCCAATGAAGCCGTTGCTACGGACGCCGCGCAAAAAATGATGGCTCCCGACATCGGTCTCCTTCCCTACGAAATTACTGAATACAATTTCACGATCGACGGCGACATCCCCGAACTGACCGCGCAGGAAGTCGATATTCTCAAGCGTCAGAAGGGGATTTCGAGCCCGGGCATCGGCTCGGTCCTCGGCAGCTTCGACACCGGCCTCATTGATATGAACACATTCGACAACGCCAAGGTCGACTCGATCAACTTCTACCAGGATACGCAGTTCGGCTACATGTTCTCTATCAACTTCCGCGAAGGATCGCTCTCGATCAACGCAAACTGGGAGAAGTGGCCCCACCCGGAACAGAACTGCAGCGATGAAGCGTGCTACAACCGCTACCGCCTCGACATCAACGACATCCCGTCCGACGATGCCCTCATCGCGATCGCCAACGACTTCATGTCAGATCACAACGTCGATCTGTCGCGCTATGGCCAGCCCGAAGTCAACAATCTGTGGCGCAGGGACTACGCGAACACGCCCAACAAGTCCGAATTCTACGTCCCCGACGCCGCCAATGTCGTCTACCCGCTCCTGATCGAAGGCCAGCCGGTCTACGATGAAGGCGGTACCAAGGCCGGCATTTCGGTCGGCGTGAATGTCCGCGAAAAACGCGTCTCCGACGCCTGGGGCATCATGGACCAGAAATTCATCAAGTCCGCCTACCCCGCGGTTACGGACAAAGCCCAGATCATCGCCTTCCTCGATACGTTCGGTGACATGCAGAAGCAATGGATGCCCGAAGGTGCGAAGGTGAAGACCGTGAATATCACGCTCGGCGCCCCCACCATCGGCTACACCCGCATGTACGTCTACGACGAGGACAAAGGTATGGGTGACGAACTCATCGTCCCCGCTCTCATCTTCCCCGTGAAGAATGTCCCCGCCGGAGACTTCTTCTATCGCGACACAGTGACAGTCCCGCTCGCGCAGGAACTGCTCGAAAAAACGAACCAGCCGATCGTCATCCCCGAGCCACGCCCGCTCATGCTTGAAGACGGCGGTCCGGCGGTCGATGTGCCAGCCGACAATGTGAAGGCGCGGGAATAATCAGAACATTCCCTGTAGAGACGCGCGATTCGCGCGTCTCTACAGACGTTTCATTCCATCAAAAGAAGATAGTCGCAGAAGCATGTATGCATCTGCTAGTTTTTGTTATGTTTTTCAGCCGAAGGATACCTCCTTCGGCTGAAACCGACCCGCATGCACGAGCTTCGCCAACTCCAACAGGACGAAGGAGCCCAGCGCGGCCAGCCCCACCTTCAGCCATTCATCGCCATTGAGCGTCGTGATTTCGAAGGCGTCGCGCAACGGCGTTGCGAGAATGACGAGATGCAGGACGAAGGGGATCGTGCACGCGCCGAGAATCCAGGGGTTGCCGAAGTAACCGATCTTCCAGAGCGGGAAGCGGCTGCGGCTGATGAGCGCGAGAATGAGCTCGAGCAGGATCGAGAACGTGAAGGTGATAGCGCGCACCTGATGCAGATCGTCGTACTGATTCAGCGCCCAGAGGAAGACGAGGAACGTGACGCCGCATGCGAACGTCGCGATAAAGAGCAGATAGCCCCACTCTCCCGTGAAGAGATTTTCCTTCGTCGAACGAGGCGGTCGGCTCATGATCGTGGGTTCGGCTTTTTCCATGCCGAGCGCGAGCGCGGGCAGTCCATCGGTCATCAGGTTGATCCAGAGAATGTGCAGCGGCAGCAGGGGCAATGGCAATCCGAGAATCACGGCAAGCGTGATCAGCATGAGCTGCGCCAGGTTGGCCTGTACCAGATAGAAGACAAACTTGCGGATGTTGTCGTAGATGCGCCGGCCTTCCCTGATGGCCACCACAATCGTCGCATAGTTGTCGTCGGTCAGAATCAGGCTCGCGGCTTCGCGCGCGACCTGGGTGCCGTCGCGGCCCATGGCGACCCCGACGTGGGCGGTCTTGAGAGCGGGCGCGTCGTTCACGCCGTCACCCGTCATCGCGACGACATCGCCGTTGTGCTGAAGCGCCTGCAGGATCTTGAGTTTGTGCACCGGAGAAACGCGCGCGTACACCGACACGGTTTTGACCATTTCGCGCATCTTGGCCGGCGACCAGGTGTCAATCGTGTTGCCGTCGACGCCGTTTTTGCCGATACCCACGCGCTGCGCGATCGCAATCGCGGTCTCGAGGTTGTCGCCCGTGATCATCATCGTGCGGATCCCCGCACCACGCGCTTCCTTGAGGGCGGGTATGGCCGCGTGACGGGGCGGATCTTCCATACCCATGAGACCGACGAAGTGAATCTTGCCGTCATCCATCACCGCCATCGCCAGAACACGCAAACCATCCCGCGCCATCGCGAGATTCACCGATTCGATTTCGTTTTTGTCGGGATCGTGCGAGAGCGCGAGAATTTTTTCGGGAGCGCCCTTGAGGAACGACCGCTCACCGTGCCGCGTCTGCATGTATTTCTCCTCGGAGGTGAACGGCACCTCCTCATGATCGAATGGCAGCCGCTCGACACCCTTCTCTTCAGCGAACTTCAGCAGTCCGACTTCCGTCGGATCCCCGAGGTCAGGGAGCCGCGCGCGGTTGCACGAGGCCGCGATCTGAATGAGCAGTGCTTCGTCCTGCTTCTGCTGCTGGGCTGTGCGCCCTTCCAGCGGGACCCACGTCCGGACGACCTTCATGCGGTTCTCGGTGATCGTTCCGGTCTTGTCGCTGCAGATGACCGTCACGCAGCCCAGTGTTTCCAGACTGTCGAGTCGGCGGACGAGCGCGTTCATGCCGGCCATCCGCCGGACCCCCATGGCGAGACAGGCCGTCACCACCGCGGGGAGCCCTTCTGGCACAGCGGAAACTGCAAGACTGACTGCGAGGAGAACGACGGCTATCAACGCTTCACCCCGCGAAAGCTGTAGTCCGGAAAGCAGGAGACACAGGACAAGCACGACGATCCCGACGACGATACTCAGACGCTTCATCTGGATTTCGAGCGGGGTCGGAGGCGTCTGCGCCTGCGACACCATTGTGGCTATGTGTCCGATTTCGGTAAGGGTACCCGTAGCCGTCACGACGTACTCGCCCGCGCCGTTGGTCACGAGCGTTCCGGCGAAGACCATATTGCGCTGTTCGGCCAGCGGCTTCACGCCGGAGAGCTTGTCGAGATGTTTTTCGACGGGAACGCTTTCGCCCGTCATGCTCGATTCATTGATCTGCAGATGCGAAACGCCGACGAGCCGACCGTCCGCTGAGACACGGTCTCCCGTTTCCAATATCACGATGTCACCGGGGACGAGTTCTTCGGATTGTACGAGCAGTTCGCGGCCATCCCGGCGCACGCGCGACTGGGGGGAGGTCAGCGACCGCAGGCTCTCCATCGCCTGTTCCGCGCGGTATTCCTGCACGAATCCGAGCACAGCGTTCAAGAGGAGAATCGCAAAGATCGCGGCGATATCGATGTTCTGTTCGAGCGACGCCTCGCCTCCTTCCAGCACCCGCAGTACGATTGAGAGAATCAGCGCGCCGATCAGGATGTAGATAAGAACGTCTTGAAACTGACGCAAGAAAAGCAGGACCGCGGAACGTTTCTTCTCGGGCAGTCTGTTCCGTCCGTATTTTTTGCGCCGGTCATCGACTTCCTCTCCCGACAGGCCGTCGGGGCGTGCGGAAAGTTCGGAGAATGTTTCCTTGATCGAGAGCGCGCTGAACATCGCGTTCGAGAATACCAGAAATATTCAGAAACACCGCACTTACGACTCTTTGCGCAGTCGCTCGACATCCCTCCAGCCGATATCGTTCCGGAAATGCAGATTGTTGCCGTCGACGTAGATTTTGGCCATCGCTGCGTACGCACGGGCACGAGCCATGATGACATCTTTTCCCCGACCGACGGCATAGAGGAGCCTGCCTCCCTTGGCATAGTTCCGGCCGGTTTCCTCATCCCGCGTCACGCCGGCTCCGTACAGCGTGACGTTCTCCGTCTGGGCCGCATCGTCGATGCCGAACACTTCTTTGCCCTTCACCGCCGAGTAATCGCCGGGATAGCCGCGCGAAGCACCCGCCACGACGACGCGGGCATAGTTGTTCGTGTGAAGCTGGAGATCGCGGATGCTCCCCGACGCAGCGGCATGCATCAGCTCGAAATAATCCGAATCGATACCGGGAACAATCGCCTGCGCTTCGGGATCTCCCCAGCGCGAATTAAACTCGATGGTGGTGACTTCGCCCGAGTCCTTCTCGACCATTCCTCCGACATACAAAACGCCGGTATACGGTCTGCCGTCCGCGCGCATACCCTGAATCGTTTTGTCGAGAATGTTGGTGCGCACGTCCTGCATCACCTCATCGGTCAGTACGAGCGGCGGCGTGCTGCACCCCATGCCTCCCGTGTTCTCGCCCGTATCGAAATTGCCGGCCAGCTTGTGATCCTGCGCAGATCCGAGCACTTTGTAATTGTCTCCGTCGGACAGCGCGAACATCGAAAACTCCTCGCCCGTCACGAACTCTTCGATCACGAACGTCTCACCCGCCGCTTTGAAACGCGGCATCATGCGAACCGCATCAATGGCATCGTTGCTATTAGAACAGATGATGACGCCCTTCCCTTCCGCAAGTCCGTTGGCCTTCACCACCCACGCACGATCGGGCTGGCCGCGCAGGTAATCGATGCCGTCTTCGACCGAGTGGCACACATGAAACGACGGATGCGGAACGCCATATCGCTCCATGCGCTTGCGTGCATCGCCCTTATCCCATTCCAGTTGTCCCGCCTCGCGTGTCGGCCCGACGGCACGCATACCCTTCGCACGGAGAGCATCGACCAGACCCGCCTCGACCGCATTGTCCTGTGCGACATCCACGAGCCCGACGCGTCGTTCAGCGCAAAGTGCAACGATCTCTTTCACACTGGTCGTCGTCAGGTGCTGAAATGTTTCGACCCGCGCGGTCCCGGTATGGAGATGCTTCATCAGATCATTCCCCGGGATCGCGAGCACGCCCTTGACGTGCGGACTTTGCACATACGCATGCGCGATCGCGGACTCTCTGCCGCCACCACCGATGACGGCGACTGTTTCTGCACCAAACATAGGAGGGAATTAGTACCAAGCGCAGCAAACCCTGTCAATCGGCGCTCACCCCGCACCTGCGGGCCGTTGCTGCAGCCAGTGTTGTTTTACGTATTGTTTCCCGCCGGCTTTCCGCGCTTGCGCTCGTTCTCGGAAAGAAGCTTCTTGCGCAGACGGATGTTGAGCGGCGTGATCTCGACGAGCTCGTCGTCATCGATGTACTCGAGTGCCTGTTCGAGGCCCATCGGCTTGATCGGCGTCAGGTTGACCGCTTCGTCGCTGCCGGATGCGCGCATGTTGGAGAGCTTCTTGCCTTTGGTCACGTTGACCGCCATGTCCTGGTCCTTCGAACTTTCGCCGATGATCATTCCTTCGTACATTCTCGTTCCCGGAACGATAAAGAGCATGCCACGTTCCTCGAGTTTCCAAAGGTCGTAGGCAGTCGCTTCGCCTGCCAGCATCGAGAGGATCGAACCGCGTGCGCGGCCTGGCAGATCGCCTTTGTACGCCGCATACTCGATGAATGAGTGGTTGAGGATGCCTTCGCCGCGGGTCTCGATGATGAAGTCGCCGCGGAATCCGAGGAGTCCGCGTGTCGGCACCTTGAATTCCATGCGGGTGTGTCCGTCTGCCGTCACCATGTCGACGAGCTCCGCCTTGCGACGGTTGAGCATATCGATGACCGTACCGGATGACGCCTCTGGGACGTCGATGATGACCTGTTCGATCGGTTCTTCTTTGCCAGTGGGGCCGTCACGCATGATGACCTGGGGGCGGGAAACCTGCAATTCAAAGCCTTCACGACGCATCTGCTCGATGAGGACGGAAAGGTGCAATTCGCCTCTTCCCGAAACGCGGTAGCTGTCGCTGTTGGGGATTTCTTCGACGTGGAGTCCGACGTTGGTTTCCTTTTCTTTCTCCAGACGCGCCTTGATGTGGCGGGTGGTGACGAGCTTTCCTTCGCGTCCGGCGAACGGCGAATCATTAACGATGAAGGTCATCGTGACCGTCGGGGGATCGATACGCAGCGCCGGCAATGCCTCGCCCTTTTCATCAGCGGCGATCGTTTCACCGACATAGATATCGGGGATGCCCGCGAGGATCACGATATCGCCGGCCATCGTTTCCTGGACTTCGACGCGCTTGAGACCGTCGTAGATGAAAATCTTGCTGACCTTCCCCGGCCGAACCTTGCCGTCGAGCGCGGTGATGTACACCTTGTCATTGGCTTTCAGGACGCCTTCGTAGACGCGACCGATACCGAGACGGCCGACGTAGTTATCGTATCCAAGTGAACTCGGCTGCATGCGGAACGGCACGCCGGTGTTCTGCTTGGCGGGCGGGACGTGAGTCATGATGAGATCGAAGAGCGGCGTCAGATCTTTCGAATCATCCTCCAGTGTTTTCTTGGCGATTCCCTCGCGGGCGATGGCGAACATGTAGGGGAAGTCGAGCTGCTCGTTGTTGGCGCCGAGTGCGGCGAAGAGATCGAAGACCATATCGACGACCTTCATCGGACGCGCCGCAGGTTTGTCTATTTTATTAATTATTACAATCGGTTTAAGCCCTAGAGCTAGAGACTTCTTGAGAACAAATTTTGTCTGCGGCATCGGGCCTTCCTGCGCGTCCACCAAGAGGAGAACACTGTCGACTGTCCGGAGAATACGTTCCACTTCGGATCCGAAGTCGGCATGTCCGGGGGTGTCGACGATGTTGATCTTACAATCCTTGTAATGGATCGACGCATTCTTCGCGTAGATCGTGATACCACGCTCACGCTCCTGATCGTTGCTGTCCATCACGAGCTCACCCACTTCTTCGTGTTCGTTAAACGCACCTCCCTGACGAAGCAGACCATCAACGAGGGTTGTTTTGCCGTGGTCAACGTGCGCGATGATGGCGATGTTCCGGATTTCCATGGAATAGGGGAAATGTATCCTCCTGGAGCAGTTCCTTATAAGGCTCGCAATGAGATGCCCCTTTGTACCTTTGGATCTATCGAAAAGCAATGACAAACCGCATGGAAAACGCATTTTCGCGGTTTAGAATCGCCTATGGTATGCTTTTTTTGACACTACGCGGGTGCCCGTGCGGTGTATTCCATTCATGCAGCTCTTCTTCCAGCGTCTGACGGCCACCGTGCTCTGCCTCGTCTGCGGACTCGCAATGATCGAAGGCATACGAGGGTCGGATCTGCCTGCAGCCACAGCCGTCCGGTCGGTGGAACGCCTGTCCCAGAAGCGCGAGCAGGACGGCCACTGGACGCTCGTTGCTGTTGGCGACATCATGCTCTCGCGCTTCGTCGATACGACGATCGAGCGCTCGGGTGATCCCACCTTCCCCTTCCTCTATACCAAGGAAATCCTGCAGGACGGCGACATCACCTTCGCCAATCTCGAAAATCCCGTCGCTCCGGGGAAGAAGATGCCGAACTCCGGCCTCGTCTTCCGCATGGACCCCGAGATGGCACCGATCCTCCGTGACGCGGGGTTCGACGTCGTGTCGCTCGCAAACAACCACATGACCGACACTGGCATTGGCGTGGTGAAAACCACCCGTGACATCCTCTGGGACGCCGGCATCGCACATACGGGCGCCGGTACGAACGAAACTGAAGCTCGCTCCCCCGCGTTCTTCACGATCAACGGTACGAGGATTGCCTTCCTTGCCTACGGCGATCCGCGGTTTTCGAACCAGACCCACTTCGCCACGGCCACGTCTCCGGGCATCGCCAAAGCAAGCAGTGCGCTGATGGCGGAAGATATTACCGCTGCAAAAATGACCGCCGACGTCGTCATCGTGTCGCTCCATGCCGGCGGCGAGTACCGGATAACACCGGACTTCACGCAGCGCACCTTTGCAGAAGCCGCGATCGATGGCGGAGCCGACCTCGTCCTCGGCCACCATCCCCACGTTCTCCAGCCGATCGAGATCTATAAGGGGAAGCCAATCGTCTACAGCCTCGGCAACTTCATCTTCGACCAGTCCCTGCCAGAAACCAAGCAAGGTGTCATCATGCGGTTCTTCTTCAAGAAGAACGACCTCCTCTCGATGGCGGCGGTCCCCGTGACCATCCACGAATTCGCGCAGCCGCGTCCGGCTAACGAAGCGGATGCCGCCTGGATTATCGAGCGTCTGAACTTCGGAAACTTACCCGCGTACTGACACCCCCTCGAGCGACAGCAGGTGCTTCTTCGCCTTACGCCCGAAGGCGTAGCCGCCGAGTCCCCCGTCCGATGTGGTAACACGGTGGCACGGAGTGACGATACAAAGGGGATTGCGGTTGAGTGCGTTGCCAACGGCGCGGTAGGCATTGGGCCTGCCGATCTCACGTGCGATGTCGGCGTAGCTGCGCGTGCGACCGGCGGGGATTTTCTGTATCGCCTTCCACACTGCTTTCTGGAACGGGGTGCCGTCCGGGTCGATGGGTAGTGCGAAGCCCGAACGTGCGCCGCTGAAATACTGATCAAATTGCGCACTCACCTCTTGTGAGAATGCACTCGGAGATTCTGACTTATGAATAATTTTAGTATTCGTTATTTTTATTTATATCAAGGCCTGATCCTTAATTGTGATTTTTAAATTTCCTATAGGGGAGTGGTAGGTGAATATTTCGATTGTGGTGTCTGTACGGGTCTTCATGGCCTCATGCTACCATGGGTGCATGCTTTTCTCATCCAACCGACGGAATAAATACGAAGTCTCCCGCTCCGGCCGCCCCTTCGGGTCAAGCCTCCTCTTTACCGGACTACTCAGCGTCTTCTTCGGACTCGCGGTGATCGCCCGTCCCGAACTGCTCGCGTACATCGTCGCCAGCTTCTTCATCATCACCGGCCTTTCCCTGCTGTCCGTATGGTGGAGCCTGCGGCGCTGACCGGATTGCGATGTTAACCATAGTTTCTTGCGCGCAGTCCGGCGCCTATGGTTGGATGAAGACACATCACCGTTCTTCTTTCTCCCCTTACGCACATGCCGCTGCTCACGTCAGAATCGGTGACCGAGGGCCACCCCGATAAGGTCTGTGACAAAGTCAGTGATGCCGTTCTGGATGCTGCCCTGCAGGGAGATCCCCGCTCCCGCGTCGCCTGCGAGAACATCGTCACGACGCAGTTCGGCGTCGTCATGGGCGAGATCACGAGCAATGCCCGCCTGGACTTCGAAAAAATCGCTCGCGACACCTACAGAGACATCGGATACACGGAGAAAGGGATTGGATTTGACGCGGATACCGCGGAGGTCCTCGTGAAAGTCGGTCAGCAGAGTCCGGACATCGCACGCGGCGTCGATCGCGGCGATCCTCTGCTACAGGGGGCCGGCGATCAGGGCATCATGTACGGCTATGCCACGAATGAAACACCGGAAATGATGCCGATGACTATCTCCCTCGCGCATAAACTGACGGAAAAACTCACGGATATCCGCAAATCAGGCGCAGTGAATTATCTGAGGCCGGACGGCAAGAGTCAGGTCACGGTTCAGTACAGCAAGCATGGCAAACCCGAACGCATCGATGCAATCGTCGTATCGGCGCACCATAATGCGACCGTGACGCAGGAACAGCTGGCAGCAGACATCCGCAGACTCGTGATCGACGCCGTCTGCGGCAAGCTGGTGGACGATCAAACGAAGTATCACATCAACCCGACCGGCAAATTCGAAGTCGGCGGACCGACGGGCGACAGCGGACTCACCGGCCGCAAAATAATCGTCGATACCTACGGCGGCATCGGCCGTCACGGCGGGGGTGCGTTCTCCGGCAAGGATCCGAGCAAAGTCGACCGCAGCGCCGCCTACATGGCCCGGTATGCAGCCAAGAACATCGTCGCGGCGGATCTCGCAGATCAGTGTGAAATCCAACTGGGATATGCGATTGGCGTCGCAGAGCCGGTCTCCATCCACATCAATACCTTCGGAACGGGCCAAGTGGCAGATGATAGAATCGAAGCTGCCGTCCGCAAGGTATTCGACTTCCGGCCTGCAGCGATCATCGAAGAGCTCGATCTGCGCAGACCCCAGTACTACGATCTCGCGGCATACGGGCACATGGGTCGCGAAGATCTCAATGTCGCCTGGGAAAAGAAGGACAAGACCGAGGATCTGCTACGCGCAATAAAAGGCTGATCATTTCTTCCGTCCATCGATCCACTTCTTCACCTCTTTGTAGCTCCGGGTATTGATCACGTTCTTCGCTTCGAGCCACGCCCGCCGCGCCTGGGTGATGCCGAAGCGATAATCGAACTCGCGCGGGTGATGGGCGTCGCTGTTGATGACGATCATGACGCCGGCATCCTTCGCACGCTTCGCCAGCACGTCGTTTAGATCCAGCCGGAAAATCGACGCGTTGATTTCCAACGCGACATTGTGCTTGGCCGCGGCCTTGAAGACCGCATCGAAGTCATACTCGATCGGATCACGCCGCAGCAGTAGCCGTGCCGTCGGGTGCGCGATCATGCAGACATACGGATTCTCGATTGCTCGCAGGATTCGCTTGGTCATGTCGGCACTCGACATCTTGAAGTGCGCATGGACCGAAGCGACGACCCAGTCGAGTTTCGCGAGAATGTTGTCGGACAGATACAGACTCCCGTCTTCCTCAATGTCGACTTCGGTTCCCGCCATGATCTCAATCCCCTTCACTTCTTTGCGCGCCTGTGCGATCAATCCCAGATACTCGTCGATGTTCTTCTCCTTGATGCCATAGACCATGCCCATCACGGACCCATGATCGGCGATCGCGATGTATTCGTGGCCGTAGGCCTTCGCCGCGCTCGCCATATCGGAAGCAGTGGCACTCCCGTCGCTGAAATTGGTGTGCATGTGCAGATCCCCTTTCATGTCCTTCAATTCGATCAGGGAAGGCAGCGTCCCCTTCTCCGCCGCATCGATCTCTCCCCTGTCCTCGCGCAGCTCCGGCGGGATGAACGGCAGCCCGACGGCCTTGTAGATGTCTTCCTCCGTCCGGGAGGTTTTCAGTTTCCCCTTCTTCTCCGCCGTTCCCTCGTGCACACCGTATTCCGAAATCGTCAGTCCCCGTTCGATTCCCATTTTGCGGATGCGGATGTTGTGCTCTTTGTTGCCGGTGAAGTAGTGCAGCGCAGCGCCGAACACCTTCGCGTCGATCACGCGGAGATCGGAATTCATGCCTGAGCTCAAATGCACGCTCGCGCGCGTCGGTCCCCTCGCGAGAATCCTGTCGACTAAAGAGAACGTGCAGAAGACGTCCATGATCTTCTCGACGTCGTCGCCCGACACGAGGATGTCGACATCGCCGATGGATTCCCTCCGCCGGCGCAGACTGCCCGCGATTTCGATCCGATCGCACAGCCCGCTGTCCTTCAGTTCCTGCACGATCTGGTCCGCGACTACGAGCGCAGTAGGAAGAGCAACGCGTTCGCTGTGCGTGCGTTTGGTGACGATGCCAAGAAGTACGTTCTCGACAGACTTGTCACCCCAGCCTTTGACGCCGTTGAGCTTGCCGGACTTCGCGAGCTTCTCGAGGTCGTCGATCGACTTCACCTTGAATTTCTCCCACACGAACTTCGTCTTCTTGGGACCCATGCCCTGGATCTCGGTGATCTCAATGAGTCCGGCGGGGACTTTCTTCTCGAGATCCGCCAAAAATTTGAGTTTGCCGGTCTTCACGAGTTCCTCGATCTTCAGCGACAGATCCTCGCCGATACCGGGGATCTCCATCAATGCATCCCTGCCTAGGCGCGTGTAGACCATTTCGAGATCCTCGCCGAGTGCCAGGATCGTCTGTGCGGCGCGCTCGTAGGCGCGGATCCGGAAGGGATTCTCGTCCTTCAAACTCAGGATGTTGGCTATTTTTTCGAATGCCCGTGCTATCTGGGTGTTGGTCATGAATTGATGGAGTTTAGCAGATTTGTGAAGCTTTGGAAAAAGAGAAAACCTATCTGTTCTTTACCACTACTGTCCCGTTAACTCTGACACAGATTTGAGGTTTAGCTCTCGCACATAACGAACAGGGGCGGCAATGTAGACGTGTCAACGCTCTACACGCTTCCCCCGTTTCGCTATGTCTAAGACTACCA
>Ga0163150_10006948_pt1 | contig 13581 bp, 36 predicted proteins | sample OliLakLV19P2IB_FD_148628 | JGI IMG/M metagenome (GOLD analysis project Ga0163150, IMG submission 148628) | Freshwater microbial mat bacterial communities from Lake Vanda, McMurdo Dry Valleys, Antarctica - Oligotrophic Lake LV.19.P2.IB | ecosystem: Environmental > Aquatic > Freshwater > Lake >...
AAAATAAATATATAGGAAATCAAATATGAAAAACACATCTCCGACTAACATTAACAGACATATCGTAGCAGATTTATATGATATTGTTGATATAGAATTTTTTGATAATACAGAGAATATGCGTGAGGTTCTACACGTGGCTACGCAAAAAGCGAACATGACCATCGCTGGGGAAGTTTTTAAAAAATTTGAACCATCAGGGAGTAGTGGAGTGTTACTTTTACAAGAATCTCACGCTAGTTATCATTTATGGTTTGATGAATGTATTGTGACCTTAGATATTTTCTGTTGCGGTAAAGAGGGCGACCCCCAGATAGCTTTAGATTGCTTAATTGAAAGAATGAAACCAAATCTAGAGAAATCCAGGATTATTCACTTAGACAGAAGTTTTTAGCTTTGTGAAATAAGGGTTTTTGCTAGAAAATAACCCTTGAAAAACTCCGACAAAGTGGTATAATATCCATAGTGGGAAACATCCACTGTGTATTGTGCCGAATGGTGAAACGTGACCAAAGGAAATAAATTACAAGTTGGTTCGAAGTGGCGTTTTAAAAGCGCGAGTAAAAAATTATTGGTTAAGATTTTTGATATAGAGATTTGGACGATTGCCGGGAAGAAAAACGTTGTTGTTGTATATGGTCTAATTAGTGCCAAGGCTGGTCATATTTGTCAGAACGTTTCTGGATTCAAAGAGAATCACGAACGGGAGAAGTCATGATTATTAAGTTCATTAACACGTATCTACAAACCAAATTGTCGCTTGAAAGCGCAACGCATGTAATTGATAAAAATCTAGAAGACCACATTCGTGACATCTCAGACTTTGATTTAGAACACTTCATTGAACTTATAGAAGACACTGACAAATTCGAAGTTGTTATCCCAGATGATGATGACGACATCGCTGTTGAATATACGCAAGATGAGATTGATGCCTTTGTAGACAAGGTGACGGATGAACTTTATCTTGATGAAGACGATGACGATGACGATGACGATGACGATGACGATGACGATGACGATGACGATGACGATGATGGTGATGGTGATGGTAACGGCTGGGATTAAACTTCTGGGAGTAAAATGAAATTTTTGTTTTTAACCTTCTGTCCTGAGAAATCCCTTTCCTTCAGGTGAGGGATGGTTCAGCCCGAATTTACGCTTCTGGAGAGACCACTTGTGGATGAACGTTCTGAAAAGAACCTAAAAAGCAATGTCTCGTTGAAAGAAGAAGCCCTCTGCTTTAGCAGAGGGAGATTCACCCTAGCCAACTATATTATCGGAGAATAACCATGAAGGTTATCGTGGCTGGAAGTAGAACGATTACAGATTATGAGTTTTTAGAACATGCCATAACAGAATCTGGTTTTGAAATAACGCAAATTATATCAGGTGGCGCACGCGGAGTGGATTCAATGGGGGAAAGATTCGCCAGAGAAAAGAACATCCAATGCCGAGTGATGACAGCAAATTGGGATGTTTACGGAAAATCCGCTGGCTATATAAGAAATGAAGATATGGCTAAAGTTGCAGATGCCCTGATAGCATTGTGGGATGGCGAATCAAAAGGAACACGTAATATGATTAACATTGCTAAACGTAACAATCTGAAGGTGTTCATTAAAGAAATTAGGCCAGAAGTAAAAAAGAACGAAATTAATGATTTGCCACTTTTTGAAAAATAAGTTAAAATCTTACAGTTCGTTAGCAAGAAAGCCCATCGAATTCATTCGTGGGATGAATTGTGTCCAGTGCGACTGTGGTTATACTCAAGACAGAGACATTCATAGTGCTATTAACATAATCCTTGCGGAGCGCAAGGAATTTAAACCTTTGGAGAATGATATCACTTCTTCGATGTTGAAATACTTTAAAACTATTCCAAACATCGAAGTAAATATTGTTTGTTGAAGAAGGAAGCCCCACAGCTTTAGCGTGGGGTAGCTCACAAACTTGCGGGTTGGAATGGAACCACCATTGGATTGGCTCTGATTTCAAACACAGCCATGTTTTCATATCTCAATGGGTGGATGCGCGGAAAGTTGGAAGGTCAAAAAGAAATAACGGATATTCTCAGAGAAGAAAATGCCAACAGTATTCCAAGAAAAACTAAACAAAAGACTAAGGGACGGTAAGAAGGCTCTATTCAATCTTTCCGTACATTCCGAGGACTTGTCTGATGAAGACGAAGGATGTTTTTTTTGTGAAGTAAAGGTATACGATGGAAAGAGTGTGGTGGGGGAATATTACCGGAAGTTTTTGGTATACAATTACACCAAACAACACTTTTCAAAATTTGTGGAAAAGTTCTGCGAAGAAGATAAATATAGAGAACAGTTTAATGTTATTCACGACAAAATATACGAGCCGCACAAGCAAGAGATTGACCAGGAAATAAAAGGAATCATCGAAGAATTGAATGGTTTAGGAATGAAGACTATTTACTGTTGTCAGGGAACTAAAGACCAATTCTCTGATAGACCGAGACCGACAGATGGACACAGCATTTTGGCTTATATCTACTTTCAAAAAGCATTATCATCTGATTTCATGAAGATAATAGCAATGTTTGATTTGTTTCTAACTTTTAAAGGTACTGCGGTATATGCTAAGAAGAGAAAGTTCAATATTTTTTTCAAAGAAATCATGGAAAAGGTAATCAAAGAATACAAACTCACTCTGAGGCAATAATGGCTAAGGCACAAGTGGTAGAAAAGGCAAAAAGAACGGTTCGTAACATTGCGAATAAAGTAGAACAAGTTTTGGACTCAGTCAGTGGACATGTTGATGGATTTACCGGAAAGTGTAAAGACGCCTTCCTTTCCCTCCAAATTACTCAAGAGATGATTCGGGAAATTGGAAAATACGTTCCTGACATGCAAGATATGAAGCTTTATAATGTTCATTTCGTTGAATATATTGATGGTAAAAAAGAAACCGATGTTCCCGTATTCTTGGCATCTTCCCCCGAATGGGCATTTGGATATTGTAAGAACCACACCAAAGCCGCCCCGAGGGACCAGGAAAATTCTTGGTGGTACTTTTACGTCACCGAAATGACAGTGAACAACAGCGATGAACCAGAGAATTGGATTGCCTGTCTCGATTGGGATGGAAAACTTGTTACCAATACTTACCACATTAACAAAGGTTATGGTGTTGAATATGCCAAGGACCACATTATCTACGAACAAAGCGAAGATAATTGTGAAGAGTGTGCGGATAACGAGAAAGACGAAGAAACCAAGATTGCTGAAAGAAGTGAGATTGCCAAGAATGCTTCTCAAGAATTAATGAAGAAGTTCTACGGAACCGAGAACACAATTGTCCAGAAGGACGGGGACTGGTATAAGGTCTGGGCCTTAGTTCCTGAAGGAAGAGATTTGAAAATCACTGATATGGAATACGCCTTCTTGCACAAGAAGTTTGGAATTTCAGCCGGGAACCGTATTCTCTTCTATCTTGCTCGGAAGACAAAATGAGTTTTGACAAAATTGGTTCTTGGTTAAGTGGTATATGTATAGTCCATTGTGTTTTAACACCGCTCTTCCTGGTCATGTTTCCATTTCTTACTGTTGCTATCGCAACTAGCGAGACGTGGGAGTGGGGTTTTATAGGATTCAGTGTGGTAATTGCTTTTTTTGCGTTGTTGCAGGGATATATTTATCATAAAAAACCAGTTCCATACTTACTGGCGATAGTTGGTTTTGGTGTGTTTATATTCGCCAAGGTAGCCTTTCATGAAGCTTTTCACTTCGGAATATTCACATCAGCTTTGGTTTATGTCGGTGCTGGATGTGCTATTTTGACTGCTCATTATTTAAATCATAAGTGGATGCATAATGCGAAGTGCGAATGCGGAGAACACCATTGTAATGTGGAAGAAATGGATGGACCAAAAGCTAGTAAGTCCACCAATTAAGAAAAGAAGAGGGAAAAATGATTAGTATTGCTTTCGCACTTTTAGCATTGGCTGTATTTGAAATTTTGATTGTGTATGGGTGGGATACGGTTAAAGTTTTTGTAGTTGAATTTTTGGATGGACGTGAAGAAAAGTGACACCCAAAATAGGAGACATTCTCAAAAATAACTTTGCCACTCTAACCACAACGGTCTCGCCTATTAGAGTTATTCAGTCAATACCGGAGAAGGATGTTTATGTTTTGCAAAACCAAATCACTGGACACATAGAACAGTATTCTTCAGCACAACTTGATATTTATTTTCACTACATCAATTATAAGGGTGATAGGGCAAGATAATGGATAATTCTTTTGTGAGATGGGAGAGTGATATGCCTGCGGATGAACAAGTCGAATATATCAGAATGCCAAGGCTGGGTAGACGTAGGACGATAGGTTATTATGACCCCAATTCTAAAGATGATGGTGTTAAAAGAAACCGTCTACAAGAAGTAGATGATGATAGAGTTGAATCTCCAAGAAACAGACTTGAAGAGGTAGATGAGTGAAAGTTGGAGAGGTATGGAGTGATAAAGAAGACGGAGAAAAAGTCAAGATTAAAGATATCTCTTATGGATATGTTGCCGAACACCTATTACCGACAAGACGGGAAAAAGAAAAAGATTACATAATTTATATTGAATCGTTGGATGGTTCTAGCGGATATGGTATGGCGAGTGAAAATTTTCTCATACAATATGAGAAATGTTATGGAAAATAAAATGGAAATCGAAAAGGGACAAATTTGCATTTTAACCTTCTGTCCTGAGAAATCCCTTTCCTTTAGGTGAGGGGTGAATTAGATAAAGCACGACAAATGAAAGATAAATTGTGAAAAAAGGTGAAATTTGGGAATCGAAGGGCGAACATGAAAGAGTTTGTATAAATGACATCGAATATGTATCAGATTTTTTGATTGACGATGGTTATTTTGTTAGTTATACGTATTTAGAAAAACCAAAGGACCACGAACAACCAACGGTAGAACAAATGATATCGAGACAATGGTTCGCGGCTAACTTCTCAAAATGCCAAAACGCATGACCGAAACAGAAATTATAAAATCTATGGTTGTGGATGTAGAAGAAACTGAAAAATATTTTCTGGATAAAAAAAATATTTGTAAAGAAGTTATTCATGTCATAAATACTAGCAAATCCTCCAGAATTAGGCTGTGCGTCTTTAAGAAAATTAACTCGGAGAACACAATGGACCTCGGTGTGTTTGAAAGATATGAATCGGAAATGGTTTCCATACCAAATTGTGTAGTGGAGAAAATGCATATTACTTAATTTGTTTTAAAACTCTTGAAAAATCTGTCAGAAAAGGCTAAAATAGGATGAGAATTCTCATCCTTTTTTCTATTAGGCATACCATGATTCAATTTTCCAACCTAGAAGAACTTCATGAATATCTGGAAGAATTTAGTCCCGAAACCAAGACAGCCGATGGATTGGATGAGGCATTGATGGGTCTAGCCCAAAATGCTCACGGAACTGTAGCTGTATATGACAGAGAAAAGTGCATAGAGATTTTCCAAAGGGACATGGAAAGTTATGAAGAAGCGGAAGAATGGTTTGAGTATAATACAATCCGTTCTCTAGCGTATGCTGGTGAATTGGCACCTATATTTATGACAGGACTTTTGTATGCCTAATATTGGCGATATTTTTCAGAATACACTAAACATTCGTAGATTTATTCGCCTAGAACGAATCTGCAAACCCACAGGGGACATCCAAAAATAAACATAAATACAGATTCACAAATTGGTTTGAACTTAATGATGAAAAATATTTAGCGGTTGATTTGAAGGGAGATTTAGTCCACTTAAGCATTGAATACGAACTCATGATGCTATAAGGGCAATAGAAAGATATAAAAAATGCCAGAAATCATAGCAGAAAGAATGCACATAAAAATTCAAATTGGAGATACAAGATGAAATTGGGACAAATTTGGTACGAAAAACACTCTAAATCCTTGCCGGAAAACAAAAAATCATTTTGTAGGATTAAAAAGATATCACATGGAAGATACAGCCACAATCTACAAAGAAAGGTCGAATATGATTATCAAGAATCGCTTATCTTCAGAGGTTCCGGGGAAGATTATTTGATTTATTATGATTATTGGAAGCACGATGAAAGTGGTGGACATTGGGAATCCCCAGACGGTTTCTTGGGAAGACCAGCCTTCCTCGCTCTATACTATAGGCCCGAAGGACTCATTAGTGATATGGAGAATTTGTGAACGTCTATTATCGTGGTGGAAAAATGAAAGATTACGAGCGTCTTGAAAAATGGGACGATGATTGGACTGTAGACAACGCTCCTAAATTTAAGAAAATTGGGGCCTACAAGTTTAAAATTCACCACGTTCGAGCTATAGACGGAGGATTAATATATGATTATGTCGAAGATGAAACAGAAAAATACACATGTGAACACTGTTCTGGGATGGGCAAACATTCTTGCGAATTTTGTGATGGGTCTGGGATGATAGACTGTGATTTTTGTCAAGGTGAGGGTTCATTAAGACCGCCTGAGACTGAGAGAGGAAGATTGAATCGAGAAGAAAAAGAGAGAAAAAAGCAAGAATTCATGAAAAATCAATTAGATTTGTTTTAAAAAATATTGTTTGATGAAGAAGGAAGCCCCACAGCTTTAGCGTGGGTAACTCACAGACAAAACGTATCCTAGAGACCATTTTTGATTTTATCAAAGTATGGTCTTTTTTATTGACCCTAAAATTGTGTTGTAAACAAACATCTTTTCTGAATAATTGACTTTATCGCGCCTTTATATTAATTAGCATAAAATATTGTACAAAAGTAAATTGAGAAAATATGTGTAAATGTTATAAAAATTTATTAACGTGAGGCTCATTTTTATCTAGCAGTAAAAAGGGGACAACATGAAGACAGGTGAAATTTGGAAATACAGACAATGGGTTGCCAAGCTAATAGATGAGAACATGAAAGATTATCTGGGAGGACCAGATTTAGCTTCTACGGCCCAAATAAGAATAAAAATCACGAAGATTGACAATGACGTTGTGTGGTTTCGGGAGTTCAGAGAACAAGATTCCGAGCACAATATAAAGCGTGAAACGTTTGTCCAGATTTTTGAAAAGGTATATGGAGAACAATGAAAAAAACACCTCAAAACATACTGTCCTGTAAGTGGTCTCCTAAAATAAAAGACCTAGATTTTGTTTATCCAAAAGGACAGCACGGAAAAGTTCTTTCGTATAGTCTAAAACGAGCTAGAAGTCTGAATGGAAAGAATTTAATGGACGAACTTGAGGAAATGGGATTTGACCTAACTACACTCAAGTTTTCAATCAAGCTGAAAGAGGAAGAATAAAATGCAACATTGCCTTTTATGTGGGAAAATAAATTGCCAAATTACCTCCTCTCGCGGGAAGGTGAATTATTTCAAATGTGGCGATTGTGGTTATGGATTCTCCAACAATAAAACCGCATCCATAAAACTTTCCCTTAGGGACGAAATACCGAAACAAGGGATTCAAAAAATATCTGCTAGAGAGCTTTAGAACTTTAGAACCTTAAAACAAGAAGACCCTTTCCTAATTGGAGAGGGTCTTTTTATTTGCGTCTGAAGTCTTTTTAACCTTCTCCGTCTTCTTCAAGCCAATATCCGAAAACTACGTCTTCCTTGTGTTTTCTATCCCTGAAAAATTCAGACATGTTCTCAACATCACACGTGTCTTCGTCTATATCCACAATCACAACATGCGCCTCTTTGATGGCGTCAATTCTAAATTGTATCCCGCTATCATTCTCGACCCACATTTCCCCAGACTTCATATATCTCCCTCTTTATAATTATAGATTCTCTGGTAGGAATCTACAAAGTCGCCTCTAGATAAAATCCCAAGCGCCCCACTTTCTAGATGTTGAAATTCTATGAAATCATCCACTTCCACTTCCAAATACGGCATTGCACCCCCAAGCACAGCCCCATCTTTATAGATATTCAATATCTTTACAAAATTTTCGCGTTGAATATTATCAAAGCTGGATGGGCTTATGGGCACGACATAGTGTTCCCACTGTGTTTTGATGTCACCACGATATAGCCACACTTCTCCGACCTTCACTCAATCTCCGTTAGTCTGTTTCTTTTTGGCTTTGGTTCCGGGACATAGAAATCATAATTTTCTATAATCCAATGAGTGCTAACATCACACTTATACATCCAGTGAGAGGAATCACAGGAAAAAGAAACCGAAACCTTATTGTAATAAGGATTAGATTCTATTTGGATTAATTTTTGCGAGAATCGGCTTGTTTTTCGTCTATCCTGGATGTTGGCAGGCGGGATGACTAACTTGCCATGTTTCGGTCCAAAAATTTGACCAATTTGTATGTCAGACTTGGTTAACACTAAATAGGTTTTTTCGTATTGTATGCCATTGTCCCAGCAACAATCCCAATGATAGCAAAAATACTAACCCAAATCCAACTCCCAGTCGTTATCTTAGCGTTGTCTGCTTGAACTGGTTGATTCAACTCGGCAATGACTCCTGAGTTGATTTGAGCCATGGGTGTTATGTCGGCATATGCGGGTCGCGACATCATCAATGCCAAAACTACCATTAAAATATTTTTCATGTTTTCTCCAAGAAATAGTGTTTTTTTATTACTTTTAGGTGTGAGCTACCCCACGCTAAAGCTGTGGGGCTTCCTTCTTCAACAAACAATATTTACTTTTATACAATAGATTAATTAAACCCACATGGTCCGATTCATCCCTGCGCTAAAGCATCAGGGCTTTCTCGGACGGAATTGTAACCAGCGCTCACCAATTCTCATAATTTATTCACCAATTCAGCCAAGACATCTCCATGACATTTACCGTTTCCATTAGCATCTTCACACCAACATCCAAGCACCTTGCCTTTGAGTTCTGGAAGTGCTTTCATTAGTTCTGGATTTGACATAAGATAATCCCCATATTTCTCTATAGCTTCTTTTTTTGAGGCCACTCTGAACTCTGCAATCGAGTCATCTTTATGAGAATAGGGATTTCCCCATTTTGAATCCACTCCTCTTCCGATATAAACATCGAAGGATTCCCTGTTTTTGTGAACCACCCGACACTTCGGTTCTAACCTGAAGAGTTCAAATTGCTTGTTTACCATTTCACTTTTGGTGTTCTTTTGTCTTTGTCTTCTTTGATGAATTTTTCAGAAAGTTCCCTGTTTAGAAAATTGCCAAGAAATTTCCATCCCAAGGTTTCATCGTAACGCCTTAACCGGAAATAGAATTGTGACCACACGTCCCTACGTTCATCAATCTTCTTTGGAAACAAAGCAAATTTTTCTTTAATTTCGTAGTCATTTGCGAGTGGTTTATAAATTATCACAATTTTTTCCAGAGCATGAGTTTTATGTATTATACCCCTTTTACGATAGATTTTCAAGACTTTTCAAACTTTAACCTTCTGTCCTGAGAAATCCCTTTCCTTCAGGGGAGGGAGCATTCAAGCTTAAACGATTAAATAATAAAAGTGCTTGTAAATGTTAAGAAAAAGTGGTAAAATATAATAACTAAAAAACTATGGAGGAAAGATGGATAAGAAGCTTAGATTCCCTTGCACCAATCACGTTCGGCCTGCAATGGATGCAAAAAAACAGAGACTCAAAGACCGCCCTTTGGACGAACAATTTCTAACACCAGAAGAGTTTGAATCTCTTTACGATGGGCGCTGTGAAGATTGTAGGTCTGGATACAAGGATTATACTAGATTGGATTTATATACTGACAAGGTTTTGAATTGGAGGCTTCACTTCAATCCAATCATAACGATAAAATGGTATTGGCAATGCTTTACTGGCACGCTAACACCAACGCACAAGACTGGCTGGCGCTGGGCGTTAAATAGAATATTCAAAGAGTGCATCTATGGTTGTCATAAAGGTTATGATGGATGTTGGTATTCTCATAGATGGTTTCTTTTCTTCGAATTCATATGTATCCATTATGAGATAAGAGACCTGATACCAGACGGAGAGAATGGATTTACAGATTTGAGCAAGTTGAAAGAATACAAATACAATGATAGTAAATACGATGATATGAGAAAGCACCAATTGAGAGTGGTCAAGAGGTATTATAGGATGTTCGGGGGCAAGAATGGGAAAATGGAAGCACAACAGTGAACCGAGCAAAATAGTAAATAGCTCACTGAGGGCAACGAACACCTGTGCTCTTTGTGGCAAACAAATCTTAAAGCGAAAAGAGGTCACTTTAGACCACATTGTTCCGTCTTGTCGTGGTGGGTCAGATGCTCCGGAAAACGCCCAGTTAGCACACAAGTGGTGTAACGAATATAAAGGGATTAAAGGGATTAAAGGGATGTCCGAAATAACTATGGAGGAATTCCAGTGTTTAGAGAAAAATCAAGAATTAGAGCGGAAGAAATGTGGATGATGAAAGACTGGGCGATGAAACAATATCCTCAGCTCACAGAATCAAGAGTCAAAATTATGAAAGTCGGCAACATTCCAGAATGTGGAGAAGGTGTTGAATTTCATTTCACTGATTCTGAAGAAAACCTATTCATGCCAGCAAATGAATTTGCATCTAAATTCGATAAAATATATTAATGTTTCCTTTGTTTAAAAACGAACTCCTCGAATGGGGTGTGGGGGAAAGCTGTTGCGAACTAACCGTCTATAGTAACGGTAAAGAATATCTATGTATTGCTACCGAGGTTAGTCATAACGGCGGGGAGAGTATCACGAATGATGCCGAAAAAGTTTGGCAAGCTGTTCTTGATGAATATGGTTATCAGGAAGAGAAGTGTAGATTTATTGAGTGTTATGTTCACGGCGGGATTCCGGAATATTCGGAAGTTGAGTTAAAAAGTGGTGAGTCACATTCCCCCATTTGGATTTCAGTGGATATAGACAAAATAATGAAAGAATTCTTTTCTGGGATGAAGAAACGTAACCGTTTAGAAGAGGTGGATTGATGAAAGCCGTTAAGATTGGAAGAATCTTTTGCCACAATGTCTCTGGAAAGAGGATTAAGGTTATGGATATTGAGCAAGCTGATGGAATTAAATACAATTTCATATTCTATGTGGAAATGGATGTTCCCGAGAATGTCCCTAGATATAGACTAAAGCTTCCCGAACACACATTTATAAATAAATACTCTGCTCAGGCAAACGAATGACTATAAAAGAAGTGTTGGAACTTATCGAAGCTAAAAAGAAAGACCTTAGCGCATTAGATGGTAAAACGTCACCAGCGGGATTTGAAAATCCGGCTTCCTATGCTCTTAGCGTTCTTAATGTCTTAAAGCTACAAATAGAATATTTAGAAAAGAAGTCACAGACACAAACGACAAATTTAGGCAATATTTCCACAAACACAACCAATTTGTGAAAAGTGTGAAAATGGTATGCCTTGGGGTGGACCAGACCATCCAGTTATGATGGATGGCATCTATTGTTGCAAAAAGTGCGGCTGGATTCCGTATCAAAATCTAGGGGAAAATTAAAATGAAAATTAAAAAGAATGTATACATAATTTTCCACACCTATAAAAAACATGGTGAGACCAGATTTAGAATTGATGGGGCTTCTTTGGATATCAAAAAGGCTGAACACGAATATGAGGGACTAATGGAGAACAATAGAACTGGAGAATACACTCTTCAGGCTGTTGAGTTGTCATGACACCATCTATGGGATTTATTCGTGGGGATGTCAAATTTTGTTGTGAGTTTTGTGATTTTCAAACCCGTTTCACATATAATTCAAAAGAAGAAAAACGTGAATCGTGAGAAGATAGAAAAGTGGTTCGAAGGAATGAACGATGTTCGCTGGGGATACAGTGATAAGATTTGTGATATAGCACATTCAAAGAGATTGAATGCCAATGGGGCCTTTTTGGACATATTTCTCACCGAGACAAAGAGGAAGTGGTGTGACTATCTACTTCCAGGCGTTGAACACTACGACTTCATAAAGAAATATGACAAATACATAACGCCGAAAAATATTGATTTGAATCAACTGATATCTGAAGCAAAAACATGGTATGAAATAACAAACGAAGAATACGATAAGATTTTTTCAAGGAAATATGTTGGATTCATTGGGACAACATCTCAAATCAAATCAATCATAGGAGAATGGAATGAGCGTAGAATTTAGCGACTTCAAGGGCAATAAGATGATTTCCATCAAAAAGGGTCCAGAGGATAAATTTGCATTTTCTTTTGGCAGGACCAAAGCGAAGTTGATTATGGAGAACTATGAAGCCATTAAAAAGTTTGCCGAAGACGAAGGCGAAGAAAATGAAAAACAGGCAGAGTCTATCAAGTGAGTCTTGTAACCAATCTGGTTCTCACAACATTTGTTGATGAACACGTGGCTATGAGAGCCGTTAACGCAGACCTAGAACGGAACGAACTGGGAATGATGCGGGGTTCCATGTGGGATGTTGGTGAACATGGAACAAATACAACCCGGACACGTTTAGTTTGATACATGATGACCTTGCAATTATTTACTATTCCGTCCGAGAAAGCCCTGATGCTTTAGCGCAAGGAATTCAAACCTTTGGAGAATGATATCACTTCTTCGATGTTGAAGTATTTTAAAACAATACCTAACATTGAAGTAAATATTGTTTGTTGAAGAAGGAAGCCCCACAGCTTTAGCGTGGGGTAGCTCACATAAGGGCACAATATAGGAGATATAATGAGACCTATTGAATTCAAAGGCGTTAACACAACTTATGCAAAAGACCAACGGAATATTCGCCACTTCCATCCCACAAAGATTCTGATGGACAAGTAATAACCTGTTGGAGTTTGGATTGGAAAGAAAGGATTCAAGTTCTTCTATTGGAAGAATTTGGCTTAGAATCCTAACATTCAATCAACCACTTCAACCAGTGGCTTTGTCAACAGATTCATCCTTTGAGGAAACTGATGAAGGTCGGTGAGATTTGGGAACTTAAGTCACCACAGTCTAGTGGAGTTTGTTCCTATTTGGATAAGGTAAAAATCAAAAAATTGTATGAAGGATTCATGGGGATAGACAACCGCGATAGAGTTGAGGTTGCACCGATAGATGGATACATCCCTTCAGATGACATGTGGATAGCCGATATGTCACGACAGATATTCTTATCAAAATACAAGAGGCTATATGAGGATAGGTGAAATCTGGGTAGCAAAAAAATGATGACTATTCTGGTGCATCCCAGTAAAAATAGTTGGTCTAAAAGACGGAATAGTATATTTCAACAGTTTTATAATCTACAAAATAACGAATTTGTTGTACGTCACTTAGATAATGGAAATGGAGACTAAAATGAGAAAAATCACAGGGAAGAAAATAGAAATAGAGGAAGAAGAAATTATTTGTGACCTTTGTAAGAAGGTTATAGACGCCCCAGAAAATATGCATGGACTGGAGCACTCTGGTGTTCTAAACTTTAGATTTGGATATTTTTCCGGCAGAGATGGAGACGCTTTCCAATTAGACGCTTGTCATAAGTGTTCCAACGAGATTGTCGAGATGTTGGAAAAACGCTGGGAGACAAAGTTTGAAAGTCAGTGAAGTGTGGA
>Ga0163150_10006950_pt1 | contig 13579 bp, 9 predicted proteins | sample OliLakLV19P2IB_FD_148628 | JGI IMG/M metagenome (GOLD analysis project Ga0163150, IMG submission 148628) | Freshwater microbial mat bacterial communities from Lake Vanda, McMurdo Dry Valleys, Antarctica - Oligotrophic Lake LV.19.P2.IB | ecosystem: Environmental > Aquatic > Freshwater > Lake >...
ATCCATAATCTCGAGCAGACTCATGCCGCGGCCGCGCGTCAACTTGAGGTCTTCGCGCAAACGGTCGAACACGACGATGGTGTCGTTGAGCGAATAACCGATGACCGTCAGCACCGCGGCCACAACGCCAAGCGAGATTTCGCGCCCCGAAATGGCCAAGAGTCCGATGGTGATACCGACGTCGTGCATCATCGATGCGATGGCCCCGATCGAGAATTTCAGCTCGAAGCGGAACCATAGGTACGCCATGATGAAAATGGTCGCCCAGAACACCGCCAACGCCGCGTCCCACTTCAACTCCTCCCCGACCGCCGGTCCTACCATGTCGACTTTTTCTATGACCACCTTCGATGAGTCGCCGCCCGCCAAACTGGCCAGCGCGTTCTGCATCCGCACCGAAATGTCTTCTGTTTGCTGCTCGTCCGTTCCTGTCGTCGATTCCTTTTCCGCGTCGCCGACGTGGACCATGAATCGGTTGCGCGACGTATCGCCCGTCTGTTCATACGCCGTGACCGTGGGGTCTTCGAATCCCATGCCTTCAATCTGCGAGCGCACCGCGCCGTCACCGACTTCGGTTTCCGAGTTTACGTTGAGCACCACATTCGTGCCCGTCGTGAATTCCACGCCGAAGTTGTCGTTGCCGCGATAGCCAAAATAGACGAGCCCAATCAGCATCAACACCACTGTCAGCGGCGTTAGCCAGGTGCGTTGCGCAAGAAATGGAATCTTTGTGCCCGAGGGGATCAGGTGCAACATCGTGATCTTGGTGAGCAGCTTCTTTGCCATCAAGAATTCGGTGATCGCGCGCGTAACCGTAAGCGAGGTGAACAGGCTCGCCGCGATACCGATAGTCAAAGTGACGGCAAATCCCTGGATCGGACCGGAACCATATTGCAGCAGCACGATGCCGGAAATCAGCGTGGTGACGTGTCCATCAAGGATTGCGGGAAAGGCGTGCGAATAGCCGCCCGCGATGACCGCGGTCAGTGTTTTACCGAGCCGCAATTCTTCGCGCATGCGCTCGTAAATAAGCACGTTCGCGTCCACCGCCATGCCCAAAGTCAGAATCAGGCCCGCGATACCGGGTAGTGTAAGCGTTGCGCCCATGTACGCCATCGCCGCGAGGATCAGAAGTCCGTTAAACAGCAGCGCAGTACACGCAATGAACCCAAGCGCATGGTAGTAAATGGTCATGCCAATGAAAACAATGATGATGCCGATGATGCACGAAAACACGCCCTTCCGGATCGAGTCTTCGCCCAAACGCGCGCCAACGTACCCCGTCAGTTCTTCTTTCACGGGCACGGGCAAAGACCCCGAGTTCAACGCGATCGCGAGATCGCGCGCTTCGTCCTGGTCGAAGCGTCCGGTTATGGATCCACTCGTGGTGATCCGGCTCTGGATGTTGGGCGCGGCTTCAACAACGCCATCTACGACGATCGCCATGGCCTGATCAATGTTTTGCTCGGTGCGCTCTCCAAACAGGCGCCCACTTTCCGCGTCAAGACCAAATGCGATTTCCCATTGTCCGCCGCCGCTCCGGCTATCCGGCCGCGCCACCGCCGTGGTGAGGCCATCGCCCGTCATGACGGATTCTTTCTTCAGCAGGTACAAGGTATACACTTGGCGGTCTTTCGGGCGCGGCTTCCGGCTGAACGCAAGCATGCGGTCTTCGAGAATGAGGCCGGGAACGCTTTCGGCCTCCTTCGCCATCCGGTTGACTTGTTCAAACTGTTCGACCGGCACCTCGATCAGCCAACCTTGTCCGGGCGCGGGCCGTTGAAGGCGCGGAAGAAAATCGTTCTTGAAGTGCGCGTCGATCTTCCGTATCACCTCGATCGTGTCATCCTCCCCGGCGACAATGTGAAACGAAAGATAAGCCGTCGAAATGATAAGTTTCTTCGCGCGCTGCACGTCTTTTTCGCCGGGAAGCTGAATCTGTATCTGTCGCGTGCCCATCGTCTGGATGATCGGCTCTTTCGTGCCGAATTCGTTCGCGCGCCGCTCGATGCGCTGCTTGACCTGCTGCTGCAATTCCGCGAGCAGTGATTCGTCGTTGTGGCCGAGGTCGAAGTAACGCTGCTTGGACGCCGGATCCATGTTCGGGTAGTCGATACCGACGATCATTTCCACGCCGCCCTGGAGGTCGAGCCCAAGGTTGATGACCCACTCGCGGTCGAACGCAATCCACCGCTTTACCGTGCGACTGGTCTCACCAAAAAAGCCCAGCTCTTCGGTTGACGCATCTTCCTTGTCCCACTGGGCAAGCCGCGCTTCACGCTGTTCGGGCGAAAGCGTCGCCCAGCCAATCGTCGGATACACGTAGATAATCGAGATCAGGAGCACCAGATAGATTATCAACGTGCGGTACAGGTTCTTTCGCATTCCTCACTCCACTCACGCCGCGGGCGGCCCGGCCGGGCCATCCGGGCTACTTCGATTCGTTTTCTTCGCGCGCTGCGACGCGAGACACGGCCGCGCGCATAAATTCCAATTTTACGGGCGGGTCGTCGCTCACCCGCAGAACAACCGATTTTTCGGATAGCCCAACTATGCTTCCCACAATTCCGCTTGACGTAATTACGCGGTCACCTTTGGCCAGCTTCGAGAGCATGTCCTGGCGTTCGCGTTCGCGTTTCTGGTTGGGCCGGATCATGAAATACCACATGACCGCAATCATCGGGATCATGATATAAATAATACTGAAAGGGTCGGAGGGCTTGGCCGCGGGTTGACCCCCCGGCGCGGCGGCCGGCGCGGTCGTTGTGGTCGTGGTCGATTCCGCCCCCGCCAACAAAATATCCATCGTCAACCCTGCGATATGCTCGAATGCCACTAGACTTACCTCGTAAAAGACAAAAGAAAGCGCCTAAGCGCCCGTATACCCGTGAAGGAATTCCCGCTTGAACTCCAGAAAGCGCCCCGCCCGGATGGCAGAGCGCACGCCAGCCGCGAAGTTTAGCATGAAGCGAAGGTTATGTAAAGTATTCAACCGCAACGCGGAAATCTCTCCTGCCCGGAATAAATGGCAGAGATACGCCCTGCTATACGTCGCGCAGACCGGGCAATCGCAGCGTTCGTCCAACGGCGAAAAATCGGTGCGATACTGCTGGTTCTTGATATTGACCTTGCCGTGGGACGTAAACAGCGTCCCGTTCCGCGCGTTGCGGGTAGGCATCACGCAATCGAACATATCCACCCCGCGCTCGACGGCGGCCAGAATGTCCTCCGGCGGGCCAACACCCATGAGATAGCGCGGTTTACCTTCGGGCAGCAGCGGCGCCACCCAGTCCACTGCGGCAACCATCTGCTCCTTGTTTTCACCCACGCTAACACCGCCAATGGCATAGCCCGGAAAGTCCAGCGCGACCGTGCCCAAGGCGCTCTCGCGGCGCAGGTCTTCGTAAGTGCTCCCCTGCACAATGCCGAACAGGGCCGAGATTGCCTCCCGCCGCTCCCACTGCGCCTTGCACCGCGCCGCCCAGTCCAACGTCATCCGCATAGACTTCTCCGCTTCCGCATGCGTGGCGGGGTAGGCAGTGCATTCATCGAAACACATGATGATGTCCGCGCCAATCGACACCTGCACGTCAATGGCCCGTTCCGGGGTCATGTGGTGACGGGACCCATCGAGATGGCTCTGGAAAGTCACCCCTTCAGTCGTGACTTTGTTCAGCGCGCTGAGACTGAATACCTGGAATCCACCCGAGTCCGTCAGGATGGGCCGGTCCCAGTTCATAAACCGGTGCAAACCACCGGCCTGCTCCAGAATATCGGTACCCGGGCGAAGAAATAGATGATAGGCGTTCCCAAGGATGATTTTGGCGTCGATTACTCGTAAGTCCTCTTGCGACAATGCCTTAACACTTGCTTGCGTACCCACGGGCATGAAAACAGGCGTCTCGAATTCCCCATGCGGCGTGCGCACCCGCCCCACCCGCGCGCCACACGAGGGGTCCTCGGCCTCAACTTCGAATGTGAATGGGGTGTCCATGATGCGAAGGCCGGTAGTATACCCAAATCGCGGTCATCGGCGCGGCATCTAGAGAAAAAGCCTATTTGGACTGCGGCGGTCCCCAAGGCGCCTCTTTGGCTGTTTGTCGCAGGGCGCCCCGCCCTCTTTTTTTCAAGCGGAAATCCTACTATCTCTCGAAGCGCCCTGGATTGCGGCGCGAAGTTAGGTCAGGACTCAGCCGCCTTCGGTCCGTACAGGTAGACATAACGAGTCGTAAAGCCCATCCACGAGAAGTAGGGGACTTCCTTAAGTATCTCGTCGTTAAGTCTAGGTCGCAATCGTATTGGCGAAACGCGATAGGTATCGTTAACAACCCACCACTTCTGGTACTCAACCTTATATGGTTCTGTCCGCGACAGACGAATGAACTCTTGGCTTGTGTACATGCCGTTGAACTCGTATCCGGCATCGATTTGATAATCGTGAGCGCCATATTTTGTCCGCAGAATTTTGATTCCCTGCCATCGTGCAGTGTTCCAAGCCATATAGTCTTGAACGCCAGCCACCGAGAAAACGAATAGCATGGCCGAGACAAATGACGCTGCGCGCAAATGAATTGACTGCGGCCGATATCCGAGTATTGTAACGGCTAGTAAGGCCAGCACATGGATTGTTCCTAAAAAATACCGATCAAAATACGGCCCCGTCATTGCGAATGCGGGGAGTAGGATGAGCAAACCGCTCTGAGCAAGTAGAAACTGTCGCTGCATCGCGCGGATGGAAATCCCTGAGCGTAATCGCCCGAAAATTGCAGTGACGACAATTACAGATGGTGTACAAACCAAAAAACACAAGACAAAAAGGACCAATCGAGGCAAGCGAAACGTGACTTGTACCGGAAGCCACGTAAGTGGATCGCTGGGGCGCAAAAAAGAAAATGCAACAACGCCAACGCCGACGTCCTCATTTAACCGAAGAATTGGAACAACCAGTTGAAAATCCCTGACGATCAGCCACGCCAGTGCAAAAACTGACAGTAGTAATGACGCGAAAACCACTTTTGTTAGGTAAATTCGTGGCTCGCGATTCGGCAATGCAAGCAATCTTGCATTCGCTGCGTAGCCAAGCGGCGCAACCATGGTTCCAATATAGAAAAAAGTAGCTGCGGCACCCAATAAAAATGAAATGACAAGCTCCAGACCCGAAAAACGTCCACCACGTAATTTAGGGACGATTTGTTCGGATTCCGGCACGTTTAAAAGAAAAATAGTTCCAAATGCCAAAATCCAAGGGACCAGGAGTACCCCAAAATATTGAATAGCGAAGTACGAACGGGATTTCGACCAATTCATTAGCGCGACCGCCACAAATGCAAACGGAATCAACACCCCCAACTGCCGATTGTAAAACGCCGCTATCGAAAACAATGTCCCAAGCAGCAAATATCGCGTTAGCGGCGTGCGCAGCGCCTTCACAAAATAATACGTGCTGATCGAAGCAAACGCGCAGAACGGCACATCGGTCATGAACGTGTACGACAGGTTGATGAACAACGGATTGACGAGCACCGTCAGCCCCGCGAGCAACGCGCTGCGATTGGGCAGGCCAAGTTCACGCGCCGTAAACGCGACGGTGCAGACGGTGACCCATGCCATGAAAATCGTGGTGAGCCGAAGCAGTGTAAAACTGAAACCGAAGAGTTTGACCAAGGGCGCTGCATACAGCGTTTGCGTGATTGCGAAAGCATTGCTCAACGGCGAGAACCCGATGTGCCCATCCTCGGCCAGCGCCTGCACCATTTTCGCGTAGACCCAGTCGTCGTTCAGCGGGAAATCGCCGCGCGGCGGCACGAGCAGCATTAACGCGACAAATGGGACCGCCAACAGCAACGCAAGCCGCACGCGGTGATTAATTTCTCCCATCCCCGGAGCGTATCACCGCAACCCGCGCCAGGCAAAGCAAACTACGTTGAGTCCGCGCGAAGCCTTGGAGTGCGGTAGCGGTAGCTACCGCTATGGGGCGGTTGTTAGCCTTGCCCTATGCGGGTGATACGAAGTGCTGGAAGTCTCCGAATGCAAAGCGGCAGCTACCGCTGTCGCACTCCAACGCCTTTGCAAAGTGCGCTATTTGGACTGCGGTGGCGAAAGCGGGTAGCGTAGACACCGCTTTGGCTGTTTAGGGGCAACGGCTTTGTGCGCGCATGGCAAGGGTAGACCAACTGTGATAAACAGCCAAAGCGGCGCCTTGGGGGCCGCCGCAGTCCAAATAGGCCCCATCATATAATGTTGCACCGGGGACTCTATCGCACCATTTTTATTTCCGACGCGCAATGACCGATGACATATGCACTAATTCGGCTATGATGGAGCCATGAGTGAACGACACTACACCTATCCCTATCCGCGGCCGATTCTCGCGGCGGATTCCGCCGTGTTTACCCTGCGCGACGGTGCGCTGCACGTGCTGCTGATCGAACGAGGCCACGGACCATTCGAGGGTGATTGGGCGTTGCCCGGGGGGTGGGTGGACGAGGATGAGCCGGTCGACAAAGCAGGGGCGCGGGAGTTGTTCGAGGAAACAGGGCTTCAGAACGTTTCATTGCGGCAGGTTTTCGCAATTGGCGATCCGGGGCGCGATCCGCGAGGTTGGTGCGTGACGGTGGTCTACATCGCGGTGATAGACTTCAAGGAACATCCATTGCGTCCCGGCGACGACGCGCGGCACGCGGAATGGATGCCCGTAAATAAATTGCCGCCGCTGGCGTTTGATCATGCGAAAGTCATGCGGGTCGCGGTGCAACGGCTTGCGACACATTTTGCGAACCCCGGCGCGCAATTGGTAGCAATGCCGGAACACTATACGGAAGATCAACTGGATTGTTTGTGGAAAAACGCGGAACGCTTTTTGACGACAGGGCAAAAGTAAACGTGAAAATGGAACATACTTTGGAAATTGACGCTTCGGACGCTTTGGTCGTCGTCGATCTGCAACAGGATTTTTGCCCCGGTGGCGCGCTTGCGGTGAACGAAGGCGACACAATCATCGCCGGCATTAATGCCATTACGCCGCGCTTTACGCAGACGGTGTTCACGCGCGACTGGCATCCCGCCAACCATAGCAGCTTTAGCGCCGCGCCGAAGTTCGTGGACAAGAGTTGGCCGCCGCATTGTGTCGCGAAAACGGCCGGAGCCGATTTTCATCCCGCGCTCGAAATTCCAGGTGACGCGCTAATTGTAAGCAAGGGAAGCGATCCCGCCCGCGAGGCGTACAGCGGGTTCGACGGGACGACGCTGGCCGAGACCTTGCACGCGCGCGGCGTGCGCCGCGTGTTTGTGTGCGGTCTCGCGACGGATTATTGCGTGAAGGCGACGGCGCTGGATGCCGTGAAAAACGGGTTCGAGACCATTCTGATTGAAGACCTATGCCGTGGCGTGGACAATCCTCCGGGCGCCGCCGGCGCCGCAATCGCGAAAATGAAGTCCGCGGGTGTCAGTATTCGCACGATGGCCAACTACGCATGAGTACGCTCTGGCGCACGCGCGACGGCCTTGCGCTGCTGACCGATTTTTACGAGCTCACGATGATGGCGGGCTATCTGAAGGAGGACCGCGCGGACCTGCGCGTTTGCTTCGAGTACTTTTTCCGGCACCTGCCGCCGCACGCGGGATTCGCGGTCGCTGCGGGTCTGAATCCGTTCCTCGACTATCTTGAGCATCTGCGATTTACGGACGACGATATCGCTTATCTCAGGTCGCTCGATGTATTCGACGAAGATTTTTTCGCGTATCTGCGCGGGTTCTCGCCAACGTGCACCGTACGGGCAATCGCCGAAGGCACGCTTGTTTTTCCGCACGAGCCGATCGTACAAATCGAAGGCGCCATGTTTGAAGCGCAATTCATCGAGACCGCGCTGTTGAACATGCTGAACTTTCAAACGCTGATCGCGACCAAGGCCGCGCGCGTGTGTCTCGCGGCGGACGGCGACCCGGTCATGGAATTTGGTCTGCGCCGCGCACACGGGCCCGACGGCGGGTTGAGCGGATCGCGCGCCGCGTACATTGGCGGGTGTACTTCGACGTCCAACGTGCTCGCGGGAAAAATCTATGACATTCCCGTGTCCGGCACGCACGCGCACAGTTGGGTGATGAGTTTCGCGGATGAGCTCGAAGCATTCCGCGCGTTTGCGCGCCACTATCCCGACCGCTGCGTGCTATTGGCCGACACCTACGACACCATCGCCAGCGGCGTTCCAAACGCGATACAGACGTTCAAGGAAATGCACGCGCGGGGTCTGAATACGCGCCCGGCGATCCGGCTCGATTCGGGCGATTTGGCGAAACTCAGCAAAATTGCTTATCACATGATGCGGGACGCGGGATTCGACGATCCGCTGATCGTTGGCTCAAACGATCTGGATGAAGACCTGATCGCCGACCTGAAACGGCAGGGCGCAAAAATAAATGCATGGGGCGTGGGCACACACTTGATTACGTCCAGCGATTGTCCCGCTCTGAGCGGCGTGTACAAGCTTGTCGCACTCGAACAGGACGGAACGTGGCAGCCGCGCATCAAGATTTCGTCCAACCTCACCAAGGCAACCAATCCCGGGCGCAAGCAGGTGGTGCGCTACTATGGCGAAGACAACACGCCGTTGGGCGACGTCCTGTACGACATCGACGAGCCGTATGCGCGAGACGGCGTGGCGCGCGGACGCGACGCAATCCAACCGCATCGCGGCGTCCGGCTGCGGCATGCAACGCGCGCGGAACCTTTGCTGGAAACCGTGTTTGAAAATGGAAAGCGCATCAATGCGCAATCGCCGATAAAGGATATTCGCGCGCGCTATCTCGTGCAGTCATCCACGTTGCCCGAAGAGTACAAGCGGTTGCGGAATCCCGAAATCTATCGCGTAATCCTCTCGGAGCGCATTGGCGCGCTAAAAGATGAATTGCTGAAATCGCCGGAAACCGTGTAGTAGTGCGTGGGCGTTAAAGGAGAAGCGCATGAAGCGTCGGACATTTTTACAAACCGCGGGCACCCTGGTTGCGGGGACGACCATCCAGGCCGGCGCGGCCATCGCTCCGGCGCGCAACGTGATCTTGTATATCACGGATGATCACGGAATGAACGACGCGGGGTGTTACGGCAATCCCCATGTAAAGACACCTGGCCTCGACGCGCTTGCGCGCGAGGGCGTACGGTTCACGCACGCGTTCTGCACGACGCCAAGCTGCAGTCCGAGCCGGTCCGTTATCCTGACGGGCATGCACAACCACGCGAACGGCCAGTACGGATTGGCACACGCAAAACATCATTTCAATTCATTCGCCGATGTTAAAAGCCTGCCCGTCGTGCTGGGCGAAGCGGGGTATCGCACGTTGTGCGCGGGTAAAGTGCACGTACTGCCGGAAGCCGCATACCATTTTCAGGAGTATATTCCGGGCGCCGCGCCGGTGGACATGGCGGAAAAGTGCCGTCCGCTCCTTGAGTCGAAAGACCCCACTCCTTTTTTTCTTTATTTCTGTCCCACCGAGCCGCATCGCCCATTCCGGCGCGAAGGATCAGACGTAATTGATGCCACGAAAATCACCGTTCCGCCACACCTCCCGGACATTCCCGAATGCCGGCAAGAACTCGCGGAGTATTACGCCTCGATTCAACGTGCGGACAGTGGACTGGTTTTGTTGATGAACATGCTGCGCGAAACCGGTCATTGGGAAGACACTTTGATTGTGTTTGCGACGGACAACGGCATGCCGTGGCCGGGCGCAAAGACGACGTTATACGAACCGGGTGTGCACCTGCCGTGCGTCGTGCGCGATCCGCGGAATCCGAGGCAAGGCTACACATCGAACGCGATGGTTTCGTGGATCGACATCATGCCGTCAATCCTTGAGTATTGCGGCGCGACGGCGAACACCTGCCACGGCAGATCGTTTCTGGACGCGGCGCGCGCGGAAACCGCGGCTGAATGGGACGAGGTATATCATTCGCACACGTTTCACGAAGTGACAATGTATTACCCGATGCGCGCCGTGCGAACCCGGCGGCACAAGCTGATCTGGAACATCGCGCACGGCCTTCCGTTTCCGTTCGCGAGCGACCTGTGGCAATCGAAGACGTGGCAGGGCGTGCGCGCACGGGGCCTGACGGCTTATGGAAAACGCACGGTGGAAGCGTACGAACGGCGTCCGGAATTTGAGTTGTACGACCTCGAGGCCGATCCACACGAAATTCAGAATCTCGCGGAGAATCCCCAGCTTGCGACCCTGCTCGCGGATTTGAAGCACCGGATTCGCGCAATGCAGGAGAAGACGAACGACCCGTGGCTGTTAAAGTGGGACCGCGAGTAGCTCAGTCACCGCAGCCAAACCCCGAAAGACCGCTCGCTTTACCGCGCGCTCACCGCCGCGCTTTTCGCGTGCGCTTTCTTGCGGCCATTGGTGCTGACGATGGGTTGAAGCCCCAGCGCGATAGCCAGCACCTCCTCCATTCGGTTCACGAAGTGAAACGTAAGTTTGTCGCGCGCGGATGCCGGAACGTCGATCAGATCGGGTTCGCACGCGGCCGGCAAGACGATTTCGCGAATGCCCGCGCGCGCGGCAGCGAGCACCTTCTCCTTGACGCCACCGACGGGCAACACGAGCCCGCGCAACGTAATCTCGCCTGTCATGGCAAGGCTGTCCTTCACGCGTTTGCCCGTCAGGAGCGACGCCACCGCGGTGAGAATCGTGACGCCGGCGCTGGGTCCGTCTTTCGGGACCGCGCCCGCGGGTACGTGGATGTGAATGTCCGACGAGGTGAACAACGAATCTTCGATGCCCAACGCATGTGAGTTTGCGCGCACATAGCTCAACACTGCCTGCGCCGATTCTTTCATCACGTCGCCAAGCTGGCCAGTTAGGACAAGGTTCCCCTTGCCCGGCATGCGCGTTGCCTCGACGAACAGGATGTCTCCGCCTACCGCCGTCCAGGCGAGACCCGTTGACACGCCGGGGATGCGGGTGCGTTCAGCGGTTTCCGGCCGCACCCTCGGATTGCCAAGATACGTCGAGATGTCCGCGAGCGAGATCGTGATCGGTTTTCGACGGCCTTCCGCGAATGAGCGCGCGCACCCGCGGCACACGTTCGCGATCTCGCGGTCGAGATTACGCACCCCTGCTTCGCGCGTGTACCGCGTGATGATGTAGCGAAGTATCGGCGCGGAAAACATCAGCTTGCCCTTCGGAATCCCGTGGGCCTCGAGTTGGCGCGGCACGAGGTATTTCCGCGCGATATTCAGTTTTTCCTCGACGGTATAGCCGGGAATCTCGATGACTTCCATGCGATCACGCAACGCCCACGGGATGGTGTCCAGCATGTTCGCGGTCGCCACGAACATGACATCCGACAGATCAAAGGGAACGTTCAAATATAAATCCGAAAACGTGCTGTTTTGCGCGGGATCGAGCACCTCGAGTAATGCTGACGACGGATCGCCGCGGAAATCATTCCCAAGTTTGTCGATTTCGTCCAGCATGAACACGGGGCTTCGCGTGCCTGCCTTGCGAATCAGTTGGATGATGCGGCCCGGCATTGCGCCGATGTACGTTTTGCGATGGCCCCGGATTTCCGCTTCGTCACGCATTCCGCCGAGCGACATCCGCACAAATTTCCGGTCCAGCGCGCGGGCGATGGACTGTCCGAGCGAAGTCTTGCCGACGCCCGGCGGGCCAACGAAACAAATGATCGCGCCTGACGCGTCGGGTTTGAGTTTTCGCACGGCGAGATGTTCAAGGATGCGGCGCTTCACCCGGTCAAGGCCGTAATGGTCCTGGTTCAGGATGCGTTCCGCGCGCGCAATATCGATTTCGCCATAGGCGACGGCGTTCCACGGCAGTTCAACGACCCAGTCCAGATACGTTGCGAGCACGTGATACTCGGCGCCAGCGGGATTCATGCTCTCGAACCGGTCAAGTTCGCGCATGATTTCTTTTTTTACGTCGGCGTTTAGCTCCAATGCGGTGATTTTTTTACGGAACTCGGATGCTTCTGTTCGGTCGCCTTCGCCTTCCCCAAGTTCATCTTGAATGGCCTTCATTTGCTGTCGCAGGAAATATTCGCGCTGGGTCTTGTCGATGGAGCTGCGCACGTCATTGCGGATTTTGTCCGACAACTCCATCATCTCAACTTCGCGCGCCAGCAAAAACGTCAACCGGTCCAGCCGTTTGGTGCGGTCTATCGTATCCAGCAACTGCTGCTTTTCCTCAATCGAAATGCTCAGATTGCTTGCGATGAGATCGGCCAGAAAACCCGGGTCGTCAATATTGTCCAACACGCCCGAAGCGGCGTCGGGGATGTCCGGAGACAAGGTGATCAACCGCGCCATTTGCATTTTCACGGTGGCGACAAGCGGCCCGATTTTTTTCTTATCGTACTTGCGTTCTTCCAGCAGCGTGACTTTCACGACGGGAAACGGTTCGCGCTGTACAACGCCTCCGATGCGGAACCGGCGCAACGCCTGCAACACGACGTTCAGCGAGCCATCGGGCAACCGCTGCAATTGCATGATACGGCCCACGCATCCAACGTTGAATGCCGCGTCAACGCCGGTGGCGTCGGTCGTCGGCTTTCGCGCGATAAAGGCCAGCATTTTCGACCCCATCACCGCGTGGTCGATAAGTTTCACGTCCGCGGAATCGGTAATCCGGAGCGGCACGACGGACATGGGGAACAGCACCATGTTGCTGATGAGCAACGGCAGGGTGGCGGGAGTATCCGGCAGGCTGATGCCCTGCTCGGCCGCTGCTTTCTTTCCATTAGCTGCTACTTTTTTTCCGTTAGCCGCTGCTTTCTTTCCGTTAGCCATTGCGTTTGCCTCGCGGTACACACACGGTCAGGTATCCGTCGCGGTATTCGGCGTCGATATGTTCGACGTCCACCGCGCAGGGCAACCTCACAAAGCGCGCGAACGGCCCGTATGGCACTTCCATCTGATACACGTGGCTGGTCAATTCGGGTATGGTCCGATGTTTTACACCGCTAATGCGCAGGATGCCTTCTACTACTTCGACGTCGATGTTCTGCTTCTCGACACCGGGAAGTTCCGCCACGATGGTGATGCGTTCCTCCGTTTCATAGATGTCAACGGGGGGTTGCCAAGTTGCCCCCCGAAGTTGATCGAATGGGGCTTGTCCGTGCAAATCGTTCATCATGGAATGCATTTGCGCCAGTAAGTTCGTCAAATCATGCATATATGCACCTTGTAGCTGCCGCAGCCGGGTCAATGGACAGTATAGGCAGCGCTTTGGCCTAACGGCAACGTAGCGCGCAACCTATTGACGAATAACCCCGGCTAACGTATTCTTGTTCCTTGTTCGAGTTCCTGTGCGCCAAAGGCTGATCCCGTGACGCGATATACCCCACATTGGTTTTCGTTGCTTTTCCAGCGGCGGGTGCTGCGCGCCGTGGCATGGGCTGCGGTGGCGTTTCTCGCCGCCGCCGAAGGCCATGAAGCACTGCTGGGCCCGCATCACGCCGCGGCGCACGCGGACGCCGAATCCCACCAGTCGCATGAAACCAACCACGAATGCGCATTGTGCGTGCTGGCCGGCACACCTGCCCTGGTCACGGCGCACCATTACG
>Ga0163150_10006955_pt1 | contig 13573 bp, 7 predicted proteins | sample OliLakLV19P2IB_FD_148628 | JGI IMG/M metagenome (GOLD analysis project Ga0163150, IMG submission 148628) | Freshwater microbial mat bacterial communities from Lake Vanda, McMurdo Dry Valleys, Antarctica - Oligotrophic Lake LV.19.P2.IB | ecosystem: Environmental > Aquatic > Freshwater > Lake >...
TTGGGAACGACGATCTCCGGGCGGTTCAGCGGCAGGCGCTGGCCGGGATGATCTGGAGCAAGCAGTTCTTCTACTACGACATTCCGCAATGGGTGAAGGGCGACCCGGGGGCGCCGGCTCCGCCCGAGGGACGGAAGTACGGGCGCAACTTCGAGTGGTCGCACTTAAACAATGCCGATGTTGTATCGATGCCGGACAAGTGGGAGTATCCCTGGTACGCGGCATGGGATCTTGCATTCCACACGGTGGCGCTGGCGGTGGTTGATACCGATTTCGCGAAGGGCCAGTTGGTTCTGATGACGCGCGAATGGTACATGCACCCCAACGGGCAGTTACCCGCGTATGAGTGGGCATTTGGCGATGTGAATCCCCCGGTGCACGCCTGGGCGACGTGGCGCGTGTTCCAGATGGACCGCAAGCAACAGCGGCGAGAGAACCCGGGCTATGCCGGCGACCTCGAATTTCTCGAGCGCGTGTTCCACAAGCTGATGTTGAACTTCACCTGGTGGGTGAACCGGAAAGACGCCGCGGGACGCAACATCTTTCAGGGCGGGTTTCTGGGACTGGACAACATCGGCGTGTTTGACCGCAGCGCGCCGCTCCCAACAGGCGGCTACATCAACCAATCCGACGGTACGAGCTGGATGGCGATGTATAGCCTGAACCTGATGCGGATCGCGCTCGAACTGGCGCAGCACAATCACGTTTACGAAGACATCGCGACGAAGTTCTTCGAGCACTTCCTGCATATCGCCGAGGCGATGACGAAGGTGGGCGGCCAGGAGGGAGTGGGTCTTTGGGACGACGAGGACGGCTTCTACTACGACGTTCTGAATTTGCCGAACGGGCAGATGATCCCGCTGAAAGTCCGGTCGATGGTGGGGCTGATTCCGCTGTACGCAGTGGAGACGCTCGATCCGGATCTGCTCGACCGCGTACCCGAGTTTAAGGCGCGGCTGGAGTGGTTTCTGAATTACCGGCCGGATCTGGCGCGACTGGTTTCACGATGGTCGGAGCCGCGTTCAGGTGAGCGCCGGCTGCTGTCGCTGCTTCGCGGCAGCCGGATGAAGAAACTGCTGAAGCGCATGCTGGATGAAAGCGAGTTCCTGAGCGACTACGGGATCCGTGCGATTTCGGCATGCCACAATCAGAATCCGTACTCGTTCCATTGGAACGGCCAGTCGATGGGCGTGTCGTACGAGCCGGGTGAATCGACCTCCGGCATGTTTGGCGGGAACTCGAACTGGCGCGGCCCGATCTGGTTTCCGGTAAACTACCTGCTGATCGAATCGCTACAGAAATTTCATCACTACTATGGCGATGAATTTAAGATCGAGTGCCCGACCGGCTCGGGCCACTTCATCACTCTCGAGGAGGTTGCGGCTGAACTCAGCAATCGCATGAGCCGCATCTTCCTGCGCGACGCAAACGGCCGCCGGCCGGTATTCGGCGGTTATGAGAAGTTTCAGCAGGATCCGCATTTCCGGGATCACCTGCTGTTTTACGAGTATTTCCACGGAGACACCGGGCGCGGTGTTGGGGCCAACCATCAGACCGGGTGGACCGGGCTGATTGCGAAGCTGATCCAGCGCGGCGCCGTTAAAGAGAAGAGTTCGATCGCGAAACAGGAGAACTGACCCTTGCCCGAAAATCCAGATTTATATCCAAAACCATATTTCCCCGATATCAAGGACATGCCCAAATTGCTCAAGGGGCAGAAGGCCTTGGTTACCGGCGCCAACTCAGGCATCGGTTTGGCCGTGGCCGTGGCACTGGGACAGGCCGGCGCGGACGTCGTCGTGAACTACGTTCGCGGCGACGAATCAGCCGCGGAAGTCGTCAAAACAATCAAAGGAAACGGCACCAACGCCATCGCCCTCCAAGCTGACATCTCGAAAGAGGATCAGGTTCAGGCGATGTTCAAGAAGATGGTGGAGGAGTTTGGCACCATTGATGTGCTGGTGAACAATGCCGGCCTGCAGCAGGACGCCAACATTGATGACATGACGCTGGCCCAGTGGAACCTGGTAATCGCGGTGAACCTCACCGGCCAGTGGCTTTGCGCGCGCGAAGCGGTGCGCGAGTTCAAGCGGCGCGGCGTGAAGCCGGAAGTGTCAGTGTCGGCCGGCAAGATCATCTGCATGAGTTCGGTTCACGATGTGATCCCGTGGGCGGGCCACGTCAATTACGCGGCCTCCAAGGGCGGCGTGATGATGATGATGAAGAGCCTGGCGCAGGAACTGGCGCCGCACCGGATTCGCGTGAACAGCGTGTGTCCGGGCGCGATCCGCACGCCGATCAACACGCAGGCTTGGGAGACTCCCGAAGCTTTGCGCGGCCTGATGAAACTGGTGCCGTACAACCGCATCGGCGATCCTACCGACATCGGCGGCGTGTGCGTGTTTCTGGCGTCGGATCTGGCTGACTACATCATCGGCACCAACATCTACGTGGATGGCGGCATGACGCTTTATCCCGGGTTTGAGGGCGGCGGCTAAACATCCGCACGGCAAACCGGGGTCGTAATATATTGACAAGGGGCCGGTAACCAACCGGCCCTCAACCGTTCTGAGGCACCACCATGGACATCATCAAGTACCACTGGCAGGAGTATCTGATGGAAGCAGCGGGCTTGGGGATCTTCATGATCTCGGCCGGTCTGTTCACCATCCTGTTTGAGTATCCTGACTCTCCAGTTCACCAGGCTATCGCTTCCGACTTTATCCGCCGGGCCTTGATCGGTCTGGCGATGGGTCTCACTGCGATCGGGATCATCTACTCGGCGTGGGGGAAGCAATCGGGAGCGCATCTAAACCCGGCCGTAACGCTAAGCTTTCTGAGGCTGGGGAAGATTCCGAAGTGGGATGCGATCTACTACATGATCGCCCAGTTCATCGGTGGAACCGCGGGAGTGCTGTTGGTGGAGTTGATCTTCCAGCAGGCATTCATAAAGGCGCCGGTGGCGTATGTGGCCACCGTGCCGGGCGCGGGTGGAGCGTGGGTTGCGTTCGGGGCGGAGTTTCTCATTTCGTTCGGAATGATGACCACGGTTTTGATGGTGAGCCGCAATCCGAAGCTCGGGCAATTCACCGGAGTCTTTGCCGGTACGCTGGTGTTTCTGTACATCACCTTTGAAGCGCCGATGTCGGGCATGAGCATGAACCCGGCGCGCACCTTCGCCTCCGCTTTGCCGGGCATGATCTGGACGGATGTCTGGATTTACTTCACGGCTCCGATCGCGGGCATGCTGGGCGCGGTGGAAGGATACCGTTGGTTGTTTGAGCATCACCACCACTGCCCGAAGCTGGTTCATAGTCATGTCCACCGGTGCATATTCTGCGGATGGCGGATGGAGACGGGGGACGCGAGTTGAGTTTGAGAAAACTGCTGGCCGTTGCGCTGCTGAGCGCGGCCTGGCTGAGCGCGCAGATCAAGCCGGCTGCGATGGGCGCCATCGCGGTGACGGTGTCGGACCTGGATCGATCAGTGGAATTCTTCACGAAGATCCTGGAGTTTGAAAAGGAATCGACGATTGAGATGCGCGCCGAGTCGTTCGACCGGCTCACCGGCATCTTCGGCACAAACATTCGCGTGGCGACGATGCGGCTCGGCACCGACCGGGTGCAACTCGTCGAGTACATATCCCCGCACGGGCGCCCGATGCCATCGCCGTCACGCAGCAACGACGGATGGTTTCAACACATCGCGATCGTGGTGAGCGACATGGAGCGCGCCTTCCAGCGTCTGATGCAGAACAAGGTTCCGCATATTTCCACGGAGCCTCAACTCCTGCCGGGCTGGAACCCGAACGCCGGGGGTATCAAGGCGTTCTACTTTCGCGATCCCGACAACCATGCGCTCGAGCTGATCTGGTTTCCGGCGGGCAAGGGCCATCCTCGCTGGCAGGGCGGCAAGACGCTGTTCCTCGGCATCGACCATACGGCGATTGCAGTCCAGGATACCGACAGGAGCATGAAGTTCTACAGTGAGCTGCTGGGTTTGAAGAAGGTGGGCGAGGCGCTCAATTACGGCCCCGAGCAGGAGCACTTAAATCACGTGTTCGGTTCGCGCGTTCGCATAACCGGCTTAGCGGCGCCGCTGGGACCGGGCGTCGAGTTTCTGGAATACGTGGCGCCGACGGACGGGCTGCCGATGCCTGCGGACTCACACCCCAACGACATCTGGCATTGGAACTCCACGCTAGTTGTCGACGATCTGGCGGGGACGATCGCGGAACTGCGCAAGACCCGCACGCGTTGGGTGACTTCAGATGCGGTGGATGCGGCGCCGCTGGGTCAGCCCGGGAAGAAGGGCGTGTTTATCCGCGACCCCGATGGTCATGCGGTGCTGGTGCTGGCGAAGTAAAGCCGCTACCTCCAAGGTTCAGGCTGCGCCAGATAATTCGGCTTGATCTCGATATCGGGCCAATCCTTGTGATACACGGGCGTCACCGAGCCGGAGATGGGCGGCACGATCCAACTCCAGCGGGCGTGAACGGAGCGGCCGGCCTGGCATTCGAGATCGTCGAACTTCATGAACGACTGGCTGGCGCTGTGATGATCCATGATCTTCACGCCTGCCTTCTCGTAGGAATAGAGGACGGCCACGTTGATTTCGACAAGCGCCCGGTCGCGCCAAAGTGTGCGTTCGGACGTGGTGTTGAGGCCCATTTTTCGGGCCACGGTTTCGAGCATGTTGTAACGATTCCGATCGGTAAAGATTCGAGCGCCGATCTCAGTCCCCATGCTCCACCCGTTAAACGGGATTGCCGAATACTGAACACCGCCGGCGTCGAGCATCATCAGCGCAACCACTCGCATCGCGTACCATTTGAGGCCGAGTTCCGCGAACCATGGAAAGTCCGGGTGCTGCATCGCCACCTGGTATCGGAGCGGCTCCGGGATTTCGCGCCACTGAGGCGGGCGGCCTCCGGCACTGAGGACGATCGGCAGGAGGTCGAAGGCGGTGCGCTGAGACGGTGGCCGCCAGCCAAGATCCATCACGATTTTGGTGAACTCGACGTTGACGGGATCGCCGAGAATCGATCCGTCACCGCTGGGATACCCGGCGTAGCGAAAGAGCTGCGAATTCCAGATGCGGGGCTTGTGGCCGCTTGAGTCGGCGGGTTGAAACGCAGTCATGAGCGGACGCAGGTTGCCGCCGTTGAAGGCGATGCCGATGTGCTCGAAGATGGCATCGAACATTTCGGTCTCTGTATCGACGTGCCGGAAATCGCGGACGGCGAGTCCCTGCCAGAACAAACGGCCGACGCACTTGACGCTGTTCCGCCAAGCTACCTGGGCGCCGTAGACCAGTTCCTCATAGGTCTGAACGTAGGTGCCGGTTCGATTAAACTCGTCTTCCACTTGACGCCATCGGGCATCGAACGCGGCAAGTGCGCGGCTCTCGCGATAGTAATCCTGGAGCATCGCGCGGGCCTGTTCGAGCATCGTTGCCGGTGTCTCGGCTACCACCGCGGAGTGTTGCACGGGGCATCCTGGGGTAGCGGCTTTGGCGGGTTCCACGGGCTTTGAGCCTGCATGCGTGAAGACTTCGATGCGGATCCGCTCGTCAGGTACACCGGAGGCTTTCAACTGCTGGGCGACGCCGGCCATAAACGGTTCGCTGCCGCAGAGGAAGTAGATCGCGTTGGGAAAGCGCTCGGCGAGCGAGTTTGCGTGTTCCGCGGAGAAGCGGCCATCACGACGAGTGGCACGGGTTTGAATCGTGATGGACGAGTTTGCGGTGGACAGCGCAGCCAACTCATCCGAGCAGACCAGTTCCTCGGGATGCGATGCGGAGTAATCCACATGAAGCCGCATGCCGCCCTGCGGGGTGGCGAGGGCGCGGGCCATCGATAATGCCGGTGTGACGCCGATGCCGCCGACGACGCAGACAACATCGGAGTCGTAGCCGGCCGGCAGGCAGTAATCGCCCGAGGGCTCGGAAATGCGGAGCACTGCGTCGGGCTGGAGACGATCGAACAGCCAGCGCGAGAAGACGCCTTGCGGCTCTCGCTTCACCGTGATTTCGTAATAGCCGGCTCCGGGCGCGGCCGAAATCGTATAGGCCCGCTGCACCCATCGATTGTCGATACGGGCTTGCAACACCAGGTGCTGGCCGGGTAGGAACGTTCGGCACTGGCCGTTGAGCGGGCGCATTCGGAAGCCGCGAATGTCGGAAGTGTGGGGGATGGTCTCGATCACGCGCGCGGTGGTCCAGTCAGACTGCCCGAGCAGTTCACGCACAAGCGGCTTGCAACCGCCGCAGACTCGGGTGGCGCCGGTCTTATTCGCGACATCCTCGACACTGGAACAACCCTGCCGGATGCACTCGTTGATACGGCCGCACGTGGTCTGCGTGCAGGTGCAGATGATCTCGCGGTCTTCATAGAGGGGAGCGATCTCCTGGGTGCGAAAATCACCGCGCTCGCGAAAGAGCTGAAGTTGATATTCCTCAACCGGCGTTCCATCGAGCAGGCGCCCGAGCATCTCGCCGAGGCCGGTCCACTCACCTTCCGACTCGATGCCGATGATGCGATTTGCGGCGACGCGGATTTCACGGCGAAGGCCGCGGGCCTGGTCGTCAAACTCCGCCGACACTCCCTGCTCCTCGGCTCCGAGCAACTGTGCGACGAACGCATCGCTGCCCGCGAGTTTCGTGCTCAGCACGCGGCGGCCGTCGGGCAGGTTGTGGACCGCGGTAAGTGCCGGCTTGCCGTCGAGGCGCCCTGTTTGGAGGGTCAGCAAGCCTCGCCTCGGCAGAAGGTACATGCTGGAGAGCGACTCCATCAGCGACTGTAGTGTCGGGTTCTGATGGTGCGCCTGACGGAACCAATCGGCATCGACGCTCACCAACTCAAGCTCGGTTGAAGCCGCGACTGTCGCGTTGCGGGGCGCGTCATTCAGGATCGCGACCTCGCCGAAAAATTGGCCGGGCAGCAGTTCGGCGAGGACACTGCCGTCGCGGCGTACTTCAACCTGCCCTCTGAGAATGAGGTAGAGCTTGTCGCCGGGATCGCCCTGGTTGAAGACGACGTCGCCGGCGGCGAAGTTCTCGATGCGATAGTCGCCCACCGTACCGCCAGATAGACCCAGCGACGCGAACACGCTATCGCGCAGTTGGGCGTTGCGAAGCGAACGCTGCTCTTCGCCCCGCGTCCTTAGTTGGGCAAGAAGCTCGGTGTTACGACTCACGGCGTCGAGAAAGAGCGGGCGCGAGACCACGAGAAGGCGGCCGGCGTCGAGCGCTCTCACGCTGGCGTTGCGATGGCCGGTTCCTCCGGGGAGCAGCGACTGCTCACCAAACCAGCGGCCTGACTCGAGTCTTGCCAGCACGAGATCGGTGCCGTCGAAGGATGTGGTGAAGACTTGCATGGCGCCGCTCTCGATGACGTACATGCGATCGCCGATTTCGCCTTCGCGGACGATCAGGTCGCCCGGTGAGACGTCCAGCACGGCCGCGGCTTCCGCCAGTCGGCTCAGCTCATCGCGACTCATCGCAGCGAAGAACGGGATCGTCTCAAATACCGTCATGCAAGGGCGCTGGAATTCGGGCGGGAACCTTATTGTACCGTGCCGCGCCGCAGTCGCGGAGGACGAACGTACTATTGTGCCCTCTACCCTTTATCAGCTTAAGTCGATAGTGGGAGAACCGTTAAGGTCCGGGCGGATCGTCCGTCGGGTTGCTGCGATGCGAAAACAACATAAAGTCCGCTTCCTGGTTTGGTTCGCCGCCGTGTGTCTGTGCGCGCCCGCCGCGTTCGCCCTGCCGCATTACTATCTGGTGCTGGGTGGGGGTAACGTCTTTGAAGGCGGCGAAGGAGCGATGATCCTGAACAATAGCCTCACCGGTGCATCGGTGGTGGTTACGGGAGTACTGGACGGCGTAGCGCCTTCTTCGATTCAGGTGCAGGGCGTCACCATACCGCGACTCGGTCCGCCGGGCGCCCTGTTCTATTATCAAGGCTCAATCTACTTTCAAGGCGGGTGTTGCGGATCGGTCTCCGTGGGAGGGCTTTCTGGATCCTGGCTCTTTGACTACGACCCCGACATTCTCCGGCCGCCGCCACCCCCCGTGCCACCTGGAGAACAGCCGCCTCCGGAGGAATTCTTCATGCCGAGGGGCGACTATTCATATGTTGCCGCACCCCCGGCGGATGTCCCTGAACCATCGGCGCTGGTGCTATTCGGGATGGGAGGAATGGCATTACTTCTTCTGAGAATACGCGCACAACGGACTCGCTAACGGCGCTCCGGGACGGCGTGTTCGTCTATCGTTTGGCGACGCGTCTTCGCGGCCTGTGTGTCTCTGTCCGGCCTTTTCGAAAGCGGTCGCCTGGAGGGCAGGGCGAGGGTCGCGAGTAGGTGACTAGCCGTCCATGGGTGGCTGCGGTGAGCGTCATGTCGTGTCAAAACCGCATACAGCCCGGGCCACCATGCGCAACACGCCCGGCGACAGGGTAGCCCAGTCTATCCCAAGCGCCCGATCCCTGGGACAAGACCCCTCGCCGCAAGAGCAGGCCAGGCAAGTTCCGGCGTAGTTGGTTCGATTAGCGTCTCCAAGGCACGCGCCGACAACCGCAAGCTAAGCTCCGGGCTGCCGGCTCCCAGGCCTCGAAGTCGATTTGTTCGGCGGCGGTCCGCCCGATCAGGGTTTCGACCTCTTGGCGGACCTCGGCTTGGAAGCTCGTTTGGAGCCCCCTTTTTTCGCCTCGGCGGTGTCGATAAACCGGCCTTCCACTTGCTCGTCCGCCCATTGCTCGCGGATCTTCCAATACTGATCCACCTGCTCACGGAGCTCGTGGCCCGCCTCGATTTGCGACGCTTGCACCGAGCTCACCAGACGCGATTGGGTCCGGCGCTGACGGCGCGCGTCAGGCTGTAATAGGGACCATGCCGCGCTTCTGGGTCCGTTGCACAAGGGCAGCCGGGCTTGCTGCACTTGACGAACCGCTCCGATAAAGACCCCCGCCGCATGGGCTTGGGCTGAGCCAAGCGCGAAAAAAGGCATCCGGCGAAGTCGCAATTTTGACGTCGTGCGCCCCCAACCGTGTCTCTTCGGTTTGCACGGATTTGTTCTCACGGAGTACACTAAATCTTCTGTGACAGTATCGGTTGTTATACCGGTCTATCAGGCTGCGGAGCACCTTCGACAGTGTCTGTTGGCGTTTAGCCGCTGCTCGTCTCCACCCCTTGAAATCATTGTCGTGGACGATAGCTCCACCGACGGCTCCGCGCAAGTAGCCGCGGAGTTCGGTGCAACCGTGCTCCACACCGGCGGTCGCCGGGGTCCTGCGTACGCCAGAAATCTCGGCGCGAAAAGCGCGGGCGGCGACATCCTTTTCTTCGTTGATTCCGACGTTTGCGTCCAGCCTGAGACCGTTTCCCGCGTCACCTGGAAATTTTCAGAACGGCCGGACCTCGACGCGGTCATCGGCTCCTACGACGACTCGCCCGCCTCCAGCGACTTCATCTCGCAATACAAAAACCTCATGCACGCGTTCTTTCACCAGAACGCTCGCGAGGAAGCCTGCACCTTCTGGAGCGGTTGCGGCGCCGTCCGGCGCTCCGTCTTCCTCGAGTTCGGGGGCTTCGACGTCAGCTACCACCGGCCCGCCATTGAGGACATCGAACTCGGCTACCGCATGAAGGGCGCCGGCAAATTTATCCTCCTCGACCGCCAGCTTCAGGTGAAACATCTCAAGCGCTGGACGTTCTGGAACCTGCTGGTCACCGACGTCGCCAATCGCGGCATTCCCTGGACCGAACTCATCCTCCGCGACCGGCACATGCCGAACGACCTGAACGTCCGCCTCGGCGAACGCATCAGCGTCGCGCTCGTGTTTCTGCTGTTCTTCTTCGCCCTCGAAGGCGCCGTCCGCTACGGCGGCTTCTTCCTGCTCCCCGTGGGTTCGCTGCTGCTCTTCGTCCTCGCCCGATACTGGGCTGAGAGCGCCACCCATCCCGGCGGAATCGTTCCAACCAGCATCATGGGCGCCCTCGCCGGAGTCTTCGTGTGGCAGTGCTACGCCCACGGAATGCTGCCTGTCGCCACCACTGTGCTCGTCGGTTATCTGCTCCTGTTCCTGCGCGGGCAGTTCGCCCACACCAAACGAACGCGCGTGATGACTGGCCTCGCCTGCGCCGTCTACCTCTTCTCCGCCGTTCTCTTCACGCTTACCTTCCTGCCGAAACGGCCCGCTGTGTTCGTGTTCTACACCCTGCTGTTGGTCGTGGTCATCCTCAATCAGCAGTTCTATCGCTTTCTGACCTCACGCATGGGGCCGCTCTCGACGCTCGCGATCCTGCCCCTTCACTTGCTCTACCACTTCTACAACGGAATCTCTTTTGCCGTCGGCTTGGCCCTGCACACATGGAAGACAATCTTCGGCGGCTCCCGTTCGCGAACACCGCTCCAACGCGAGCTCCAATGAAGTCCTCCATCCTGATGTATCACTCGCTCGACGAGAGCGGGTCGGTCGTTTCGGTCTCACCGGCTCAATTCGAAGATCAGGCCGCGCAACTTGCGTCCGGACCCCGTCCAGTCGTCACCCTCGACCGTGTGCGGCAAACGCCCGGCGCCATCGCCATTACCTTCGACGATGGCATGTGCAGCTTCGCCGACGTCGCCCTCCCCATCCTCGAGCGCTACCGGCTACCCGCGACAGTCTTTATCGTGTCGGATCGCGTGGGACTCGCCAACCACTGGCAGCCCGACTCATGGTCGATTCCGTCGCTCCCGCTGATGAGCCTCCACCAGATCCGCGCTCTCCCTCCGCACCTGGTTACCATCGGCGCCCACTCCGCCACCCATCCCGATCTGACTCGGCTATCAATGGACCGCGTACGCTCTGAAGTGGCCGCCGGCCGCGCATCTATTGAGGATATGATCGGCCGCCCCATTGATTCCTTCGCCTACCCATTCGGCCGCTTCAACCGGAGCGTCCGCGAGATCGTCAGCCAACACTTCGTCCGCGCCTGTGGAACACGGCTCGCACAAGTCGGCGACGGCGGCGATCCGTTTGATCTGCCGAGGATCGACGCTTACTACCTTCGCGCCAAAGGCCGTTTTGAAGCGTTTCTCCAGGATGGCAGTTCTACGTACCTCGCCGGCCGTCGTATGCTGCACGGCATCCGTGCGCTCGCGATAACAGCTGGCTTTAGGTAGTTTATGAGCGATAGGGAGTTGGCTATCGCTCAGCGCAAGTAGGCTCCCTGGCTCGCACTATTTACAATAGAAGTAGTGAACTTCCCTCCCGTTGAAGAGCAGTTGACCTATCTCAAGAAGGGGCTGGCGGAGCTGATCCGTGAAGAGGATCTGCGCGAGCGGCTGGAGCAATCGCGCGCCGTTGGTAGACCGCTGCGCGTGAAGGTGGGCTTTGATCCAACGGCGCCCGATCTGCACCTGGGGCACACCGTCGTGATCCGCAAGCTGAAACATTTTCAAGATCTCGGGCACACCGTCATCTTCCTCATCGGCGACAGTACGGCGCTGATCGGCGATCCGACGGGACGCAATGCGACGCGGCCGCCGATGACGCGCGAAGAAATCGAAGGCAACGCCGATACTTACAAGACGCAGGTGTTTAAGCTGCTCGATCCGGCGAAGACCGAGGTTCGGTTCAACAGCGAGTGGCTGGCCGACCTGCGCTATGAGGAGATCATACGGCTATGCTCGCGCTACACGGTGGCGCGACTGCTGGAGCGTGACGACTTCTCAAAGCGCTTCAAGGCGAGTACGCCGATTTCCGTTCACGAACTGATGTACCCGCTGGCGCAGGCCTACGATTCGGTGGCGCTGAAGTGCGACGTGGAGATGGGCGGCACCGACCAGAAGTTTAACCTGCTGGTGGGCCGCGAGATCCAGCGCGACTACGGGCAGCCGGCGCAGATTGTGGCGACGGTGCCGATTTTAGAGGGCACCGATGGCGTCGAGAAAATGTCGAAGTCAAAGGGGAATTACATCGGCATCACCGAGCGTCCCGAGGAGATGTTCCGTAAGGTGATGCTGATCGGCGACGAGCTGGTGTTCCGCTATTACGAGCTGCTCACCGACATGCCGATGAGCCGGATCGAGGAGCTGCGCGCGGCCGTCACTTCGGGCGCGGCGCATCCAAAGCAGGTGAAGATCGACCTGGCTAAGACCATCGTCACTGACTTCCACTCGGCCGCGGATGCCGAAGAGGCAGCGTCGCGATTCGCGCAGGTGCTCTCCGGTGGAAAGGGCGCGGATACCGGCGAGCGGATGGCGGTGAACGACTGGCGCGCGGCGAAAATCCTGATCGAATGTAAACTGGCGTCATCCGGGAAAGAGGCCGAGCGGCTCATCAAGCAGAACGCGGTGACTGTGGCGCCGGCGGGCGGTGAGTTTCGCTTGGTGTCGAGTCCGATGGAGAGGCTCGAGCCCGGCGAGTACACGATTCGCGCTGGGAAGAATTACAAACATATACGATCGTGAGTGGCGGCGGATTCGTAGTGGGTAGGGGTAGATGCTGGCGCTTTCAGACAACATTTCGCAGAGCCTTGCCGCAATGCGCGCGCACAAGCTGAGGGCGGCGTTGACCGTGCTCGGCTTGACCATGGGGGTGGCGACCCTCATCACCGTGATGACGATTGTGCAGGGTGCGAACGTCTACGTGGAGCAGAAAGTGGCCAACCTGGGCACGGACGTTTTTCAGGTTGCGCGCACGCCCTTTGCGGCTACCGATTTCGAACTCGTACTGAAGGCGCTCAAGTACAAACACATCGAGAACGACGATTACAAGGCGCTGGCGGAGGCGTGCCGAAGCTGCGACCAGATGGGCGCGACGGCTTCATTTACGGGTCGTGTGAAGTATCAGGTCAACGAGCTTGAGGACGTGACCATTTACGGTTATACGCCGAACATGACCGACATCGATACGCGCACGGTGGACCAGGGGCGGTACTTCACGCCGGTTGAAGACGAGCGTGGTGCGGCGGTTTGCCTGATCGGGTCGAACATCGCGGAGAAGCTTTTTACCGGCATGGATCCGATCGGCAAGACGCTGCGGGCGGCGAGTTGGGAGTACACGGTCATCGGCACGTTTGAGAAAATCGGGAGCGTGTTGGGGCAGGATCAGGACAGCTTTGTGATGATCCCGATGAGCGGGTTTTTGAAGATCCGCGGTAACCGGTCGAGTTTGACGTTGAACATTCGGGCGGTGGGCGAGAGCAAATTTCAGGCGGCGCAGGACGAGGTGCGGACGCTGCTACGGGCGCGGCGGCACATCACGCGCAACGATCCGGAGACGTTCTTCATCGGCACCAAGGAGAGCTACATTTCGCTGTGGAAGAGTATCAGCGGTGCGTTCTTCACGGTGTTCATCATGGTGAGTTCGATCTCGGCGATTGTGGGCGGCATCGTCATCATGAACGTGATGCTGGTGAGCGTTACTGAGCGTACGAAGGAGATCGGCATACGGCGCGCGATGGGCGCGACGCAGCAAGACATCCAGCGGCAGTTTCTCGCGGAGAGTGTGATTCAATGCATGATCGGCGGTGTGACGGGAGTGGGCATCGGATTTCTGCTCGCGATGGCGCTAAGGGCTTTC
>Ga0163150_10006957_pt1 | contig 13570 bp, 8 predicted proteins | sample OliLakLV19P2IB_FD_148628 | JGI IMG/M metagenome (GOLD analysis project Ga0163150, IMG submission 148628) | Freshwater microbial mat bacterial communities from Lake Vanda, McMurdo Dry Valleys, Antarctica - Oligotrophic Lake LV.19.P2.IB | ecosystem: Environmental > Aquatic > Freshwater > Lake >...
CCTACGTGCGCTACGGCGCCTCGCCGCGCGCGGCGAGGCGCCGTAGCGCACGTAGGTCCGCACCTTCTCGGGCGCCAGGTCCGACTTGGGATGCGTCGCGTCGACGAGGCGCGCGACGTAGGCCGCGACGCTCTTCGGCAAGTGGATGCGCTCGATCACGCCGAACAGCTTCTGCAGCGCGGTCGCGTCGGCCACGGGCACCAACGCCGGCGGCTTGCCCCACGAGCGCTCGTTCAGGATCGACTGCAACGCTTCGCGACCGACGCCCGTCACCTCGACCTTGAACAGGAATCGGTCGACCTGCGCCTCGGGCAGCGGGTACGTGCCTTCGAGCTCGATCGGATTCTGCGTCGCCAGCACCCAGAACGGATCGGGCAGCGTGCGCGTCTCGCCCAGAACCGTGACGCGCCGCTCCTGCATCGCCTCGAGCAGCGCCGACTGCGTCTTCGGGCTCGCTCGGTTGATCTCGTCGGCCAGCAGCACGTTCGTGAACACCGGCCCGGGATGGAACACGAGGCGGCGGCTGCCCTGCACGTCCTCCAGCATGTGCCCGCCCGTGATGTCGCCCGGCAGGAGGTCGGGCGTGAACTGCAGGCGCTTGAACGACAACCCGAGCAACGTCGCGAGCGCCTTGACGAGCTCCGTCTTGCCGAGTCCCGGCAACCCTTCGAGCAGCACGTGGCCGCGCGCCAGCGCGCCGACCAGCACGAGCCGCGTGAGCTCCTGCTGTCCGTACAGCGTGCGGTCGAGGCCTTCCAGGATCGCCAGCGCCTGCGTGCGCGCGCCCGCGACTTCCTCGGGCGACGGAAGGGCGGGAGGTGTCGGATTCATGCGGAATTCCTGTCCGAAACGCGTGCTGCGGAGCTCAACGGCCCCCCGGCCCGAACCAGGAGCGCACCGCGTCGCGGTGGTGCGGCGCGAGGCGACGCCGCCACGCGGACTGGCCGCCCGACGCCTCCATCGTGCCCGAACCCGGCGCTTCCGCCGTCGGATCGACCGGCGGTGCCGTCGCGCCGATGCCGACGATCCCGGAGTGCTCCGGATCGGCGTAGCGCGCGTCGGGCAGCGTCTTCGCCTCGAAGCGCGACGTGTCGCCGGCGGTCTCCTCGCCCCAGATCATCTCCGCGTCGGCGCGCCCGCGGCTGACGTCGCCTCTTCCCGGAAGGTTGCCGTGCGTCACGCGCCGGCCATGACCGACGCCCTTTCATGTCCCCCCGGGCTTCTTCTCGCACGTCTCGTCGCAGACGTGCTCCTCGAACTCGAAGCCGTCGAGCTTGGCCAGCTCGCCCAGCTTGGCGAGGCCCTTCGCGTCGATCAGGCCGGCCTTGCCCAGCGCGTCGGCGCGCAGCCCGAGCTTCTCGGCCAATTCCTTCGAGATCGCCGTGATCTGACCGGCGTCGAGCTTCGTGCCCGGCGGCAGCGAGACGCCGGCCGCGCCGAGCTCCTTCTCGAGCGCCGACTGGATGTCCTTCGAGAAGCCGGCCTTCGCGAGCTGGCCCAGCGTGCGCTCGAGCTGCTCCTGCGCCTCATCCGCACTCGACGCGGCCTGATCGGCCGCATCGGCCAGATCCTCCTGCGCCGACTGCGCCGCCTCGGCGCGCTCGTACGCTTCCTGCTCGAGCTTCTCCTGCGCGCGGTCGAGCGCCTCGAACGCGCCTTCGGGTTCCGCGAGCGCGCCCTCGCGACGCAACCGTTCCAGCGCTTCCTGCAGCTCCGCCGCGACCTCCGGCTCGAGCTCGACCTGCTCCTGCAACGCCGCGAGCTGCTCCTCGATCCGCTCGAGGGTCGCCTGCTGCACCGCGATGGGCGGCCCGAGGAGTGCCGGCGCGATCGGCACGCACAGCACGAGCACCGCGAAGGCGACCGCCAGGGCCGCGACGCGCGCCGGCCGCACGACGTCGAAGCGCGGCTGCGCCGGCTCGGCCGCGAGAGCGCGCTGCATCTGCGCGGCCCAGCGCGGATCCGACGTCTCCCACGCTCCGACGACCGCGCCGGTCCCGCCCGTGCGCACGTCGAGCCACGCGACGGTCCCCGCGCGCGAAGGCACGCGCTTCTTCGCCGCGATCCACGCCGCGACGGGCACGAGCACGAGCGGCGCGAACACCCACGCTGCTTCGCCGCGCTCGAACCCGAACGCGACGCGCAGAAGGAGCGCGACACCCGCGAGGACTGCCGCGGCGATCGCGAACCAGCGCAGGAACGTCCCCAGGAACGCCCCCTGGAGGGCGCGCAGGCGCAGCCGGTCGATCGAGCGTTCGAGTTCGGGAGCCAACGTCGGGATGGTCAGCGTGCGGGGGAAGGCGTCGATCCTACTCCAGGGGACGCCCTGACCGAGTCTCAATGCCGGACAGGCCGCCCAAGTTGCGAAACGGCGCGGAAACCATCGATCTTGGGCCGCGAGAGCGCGCCGATACGAAGTCCGTGCGCCATTGTTTCCGGCTCAATCGGGCGCGCGGACGACCAATTCCTGCTCGGTGCCGCCGGCGACGCGAACCGAGCGGTCGAGGAGGACGACCGAAGACGGGTTCTTTCGCAACGCGAGCCAGCCGAGACCGGCTTCGACGAGCGCAAGCGCGGTGAGCAAGGCCAGGGAGCGTCGAGCCTTCACGCCCACGCTCAATCCGGTTCCCGCATCTCGATCTCGCGCGTCGTGCCGCCCGCCACGTGCACCGTCTGGCGCACGTCCTTGGGTCCGAACAGCACGCGCACCTCGTAATCACCGTCCGGTAGCGGCCCGTACTGGCGCGCGCCGATCGCGTGCGATGCCTGCCAATCCTGATCCCAGACGACTGCCCTCGCGTCGGTGATCGACACGAACAGCCTCGACGGGTCGGTGACGGCCTGTCCCGTCCGGTCCACGAGGCGCACGATCAGGGTGGTCCCGGGCACGAGCTGGAGCGTCGTCTCGAAGGTCTCACCGGCGCGCACGGACAGCAGCGTGTCACGCGCGACCGTGGCGTTCCCCGTGCGCGCGAACAGCTTTGCCTCGCCCGTAGGCAGACCCTCGAGGCGCGCCACGCCGGCCGAGTCCGACATCGCCGTCGCGCTCTCCTTGTCGATCGACCAGTTCACGATCGCGCCCGGCACGGGCCGTCCGTCGGGAGCGAGCACGCGCGCCAGCACGGTCGCGCCCTCCGTGAGGCGCAGCTCGAGGCCTTCGCGTACGCCGTCCTGCGCCAGCTCGATGCCGTTCAGCTCGGCGTCCGCGAACGGTTTCTTGGTGCGGCCGTCCGCGAACATCTGGTCCATGCTCGTCTTCAACTGGTACGTGCCCGCCGCGACGCCTTCGAAGGCAAATGCTCCGTCCGCCGACGATTGCTGCCAGCCCTGAGAGCGCGCACCCTCCTTCCGCTTGCCGGAGATGCCGAGCCGAACGCCGACGTTCGCGAGGGGCTTCCCATCCGGCCCGACGACGCGACCGGCGAGGCGCCCGGCCGGGAAATCGAAGTCGACCACCGTGCCCGGCGCGTCCGTGATCTGGAGCGTGCGGTGCAGGCTCGCGATCCCCTCCGGCGAGGCGTTGGCGGAATACTGTCCGGCGGCGACGAGCGTGATCTCGTACCGCCCGTTCTCGTCGGTTCGCGCGGTGCGGTTCCGGTCGCTCGTGTCGAGGCTGCTCTTCTGCGCGAAGAACGAGATGCGCGTGCCGGCGACCGGGAACTTGCCGCGCACGGTTCCCGTCACGGTGAGCGTGCCCTTCGGACGCCCGCCAATCTGCACGCGCACGACCTCGCCGTCCTTCACGTCGACCTGCGCCTGCGAATCCCCGTCGTACTTGCCGTCCTCCATCACGGACAGGAAGACTCGGCCGGGGCTTACGTGCTCCGCGCGGAACGAGCCGTCTGCCGCGGTCGTCGCCGAATCGGCCTCGTTGGGTCCGTTCATCGAGCTGACGTACACGACCCGGCCGGCGCGGGGCCGGTCCTCGCGGTCGCGCACGAGGCCCTCGATCGTCCCGCCGCGCCGCAGGACCAGCGTTAGCCCGTCCACCGTCTGTCCCGCGGCAAGGTCTCGCTCGATCGCGAGCGAAGACGCCGAGCCCTTCGCCTGCGCCTGGATGGTCGTGGCGCCCGGCGCGACGTCGAACGTGAAGCGTCCGTCGGCGTCGCAACGCTCGGGCCCGTCCCCGTTCAGGGAGAACGTCTGGGGCGCCGCCTTCGCGACCGCGTGCACGCGCGCATCCGCGCGAGGCAACCCGTCCGGATCGACGACGCGACCCGAGATGTGCGCGGGCCGCGGCAGGACCAGCGTGACCTCGCGCGCCGCGTCGCGCGGCATGTCGACCTGGACGCGGCCCGATTCACGCCCGTCCTTCAGCGCGGCGACGAGATCCCACATCCCGTCCGGCAGCGCGGGCATCTCGAAGGTGCCGCCGCCGCTCCCGTTGGCCGAGACGGTGCGCCGTCCCGCGGCGTCCGGCTCGACCGGCTCGGCGCGCACGCGGAACGTCTCGACCTTGCCGCCGACGTCGTCGACGACGCGGCCGCGCAGCGCGTTGCCGAGGCCCAGCACGAGCTCGAGCCCGACGGTCCCCGCGCCGACGTCGTCGCGCCGGGTGGTCCAGTCAACGCGCCCGGCCTTCTTGTCCGCGCCGGATTCGCGCTTGGCGCGCGCGCTGACCGTCAGCGGACCGGCCAGGAGGCCTGTGAGACGGAACGTGCCGTCCGCGTCCGCACGCGTGCTGGCCTGCGGGTCGCCGTTCCCGAAGAAGAACGCGTTGGTTCGCTCCCAGGACCCTTCGACGATCGCCTTCGCGGCCGGCGTGCCGTCGGGCCAGCGGACGACGCCCGCGACCGCGAGCCCGCTGTCGAGCACGATCTCGAGGCCGGATTGCTCGAAGCCCTCGGTCGCGTCGATCGGGGGCATCTCCGTCTCGACGTAGCCCTTCTTCCGCGCGGTGAGCGTGAGCTTGCCGGCCAAGCTGGAAACGCTGAATTTCCCGCCGTCTTTCGTCGTCTCCGGCATGTTCATGCCCCCGCCCGGTCCGTGCCCCGCCTGCACGACGATCGTCGCGCCGTCCACCGGCACGCCGGCCGTGTCGCGCACGACGCCCGACAGCCGGGCCGCGAGCGTGACCGCGGCTTCGCGCTCGATGACCTGTCCGGGCTCGACGCGCAGGCTGTGCACCGGGTTCACGATGCAGTCCGCGACCTCGACGGTGACGTACCAGGGCACCTCCGGATCGAGCCCCCAGAACTCGAGCGCACCCGGTTCCGCGTGCGAGCTGCGCTGGAGCGGCACGGCGACCTCGCTCGTCTGACCGTGGGCGACCCCGCGCGCGGACGCGATCTCCGCCGCGCGCGGCAGCGCGAGCCGGCTCGGCACGAGGTTCAGGCGCAGGCAGCCGCCGACCTTGGGCTCGAGCACGATGTCGTCCGGCGACGCGCTGGGATCGAGCTGCAGCGACGTCGGCGTGAAGAGGAAGCGTCCCTCGATGCGCAGCCAGCCCTTGCGCGTCGTCGGCGCGAACGCGGCGCGGAAACGGCCGTCGGCGCCGACCTCGAAGCGGTGCTCCTGCGCGTCGCCGAGCTTGCGCCCGCGCGCGTGCACGAACGTGCGCGCATCGCGCGGCGTTTCGGGCGGGAAGCGCACGAGACCCTCGACCCACAGCGCGCCGGCGAGAGCGTCCTGGTCCAGCGCATCGATTTCGGCCGCCGTGCGCTCGTCGGCGGCGGCGGACTTCGACGCGGCCGGGCCGGGCGTCGCCAGCTCCGCGGCGGGATGGTTCGTCGCAGCGGCCTGCATGCTCGCAGCCGGCATGGACTCCTCGACGGCCGTGGAGATCGGATCCGTGCGCAGAGCGAGCCAACCCAGGCCCATCGCAACGAGCACGATCGCGGCGAGCAGGGCGAGTGAACGTCGGGACATCGTCACCTCCAGGCGCAGTTCTACTGCAACCCGGCGCAGGAAGGGCAACTCGGCGGGCGCGCGTCGCCATGGGGCTCCGGCCCCGGGCAGAATCCCCTCTTCTCAGTCCGGCTCGCGCAGGACCAGATGCTGCTCCGTGCCGCCGGCCACGTAGACCGACTGCCGGACCTCCTTCGATCCGAACGCGGCCAACACCTCGTACTCGCCATCGAGCAGGGGGCCGAATCGAAAAGCAAGGCCAGGGAACGTCGGGACATCGTCGAATCCACCCTGCAGTTCTACTGCAAGCGCCGGGAAATGCGCATCCCGCTGCGCGACGAGGTCGCAGTCAGTCGGGCTCGCGCACCTCGACTTCCTGTTCCTTCCCGCCGGCGACGTGCACGGTCTGGCGCGCCGTCTTCGAGCCGAACGCGACGTGCACGGTGTAGTCCCCGCTCGGAAGCGGTCCGAACGGACGCGCCGACCAGCTGTGCAAGCCCGGAGGCCGGTGAGACCAGGACTCGTGCTGCGAGTCGTAGACGAGCACGAGGTGATCTCTCGCATCGATGCGATTGCCAGCCGCGTCGAGGACGCGTACGAGCAGGACGGTTCCAGGCACGAGCTGCAGCGTGGTTTCGGTCGGATCGCTCGCACGCACGTCGAGCCTGCTCTCCCCGCGCAGCGTGGCGCTCGCCGAGTAGGCGAAGAGTGCGATCGATCCGGTGGCGAGGCCTTCGATCCTCGCCACGCCGCTCGCGTCCGCATCCACGTCGGCGCCCTGCCCCTCGAGACCCTTCCAGGTCACGCGGGCGCCGGGCGCAGGCTGACCGTCCGGCGCGAGAACGCGCACGAGGAGCGTCGCTCCCATCGTGAGGCGGAGCTCGAGTCCATCTCGAATGGCGTCCGCTGCGACCTGGACCTTGTGCAGAGTCGCGTTCGCGTAGGCGTTGTGTGCGGGGTTTGCCGCGACGTCGACATCCGTGCTGATCAGGTACTCGCCTGCCTCCACGCCTTCGAACGCAAAGCGTCCTTCGGCATCGGTCGACGTGAATGCCTCGGAGCCGGCCTCCGCCGCGTCGCTCCACTTGCCCTCGGGTTCGATCAGCACGACGACTTCGGCCAGGGGCTGGCCTTCGGGGTCGAGCACGCGCCCGGAGACGCGCGCCGACGGCAAGTCGAAATCGACGACCATTCCCGCGGCGTCCGGGATCAAGATGGATCGGCGCAGCCGCGCGAATCCTTCGGCCTGCACCTCGGCCAGGTAGGAGCCCGTGGCCGCGAGCCGGATCTCGTAGCGTCCGGCCTCGTCGGTCTTCGCAGTGCGGTACCGGTCGCGGTCCTGGACCCTTTCGCCTTGCGCGAGGAACACGATCTGCGCTCCGGCTACCGGCGATTTCGCGCGGACGGTGCCGGTGACGATAAGACGTCCCTCCTCGCTGCCCCCGAGGCGCACGCGCGCGACCTGTCCGTCCTCGACGTCGACCTGGACGCGCGAGACCGAATTCCAGTCGCGATCGCCGCGCGCGGAGACCGAGACCTTGCCCGGTGCCACGCTCTCGATGCGGAACGATCCGTCCACGGAAGTCGTCGTGCGCCTCGTTCCGAGCCGGATGCCGGCGGAGGTGAAATCGAAGTCCACAACCGCGTCCTTGCGCGGGCGGTCCTGGGAGTCGAGCACGATCCCTTCGATCGTTCCGCCGCGACGCAGCGCGATCTTGATTCACTCGAGCTCCTCTCCGGGCGCGACTTCGCGCTCGATCACGGCGGAAGGAGCCGTGCCGGGAGCACTGGCCTGGATGCGCATTGTTCCGGGCTCGACCGTCAGCACGAATGCGCCGTCCCCGTCGCTCTGCTCGCTGACCCCGGGCATCGAAAAGCCCGGCGTGCCGGTCGGTCGCGGAGTCGCACCGCGCACGTCGGCGCGCACGTTCGCCTGGGGCCAAGGCTGACCCGTCGGACCGACGACGAGCCCGCGGATGCGCGCGGGGCGCACGGGCGGCGCGTCGACCTCGCCGTCGACTGGCGCGGAGCTCGGGACGACTTCGGATCGATCCACCTCGGAAGCGGACGGCGGCGCGAGCTCGGCGGCGGTAGCACGCGGCGTTTCCGCGTCCGTGCTCAGCGCGGCACCGACCGGAGCGACGCTGGCCGGCTCGCGATCCGCGCGTGACACGAGCCATGCGATCGCGGCGGCGAAGACCGCCGCGACGACGCAGAGCAGGAGTGCGCGTCCGAATCTCTGGATCACGAGTCCCCCTTCTCCGGCAAGGTGCGGCGCCGCCGCCATTCCGCCGGCGGTCTACTGCACGGCGCGCCCGATCCCTACCATCCGACGGATGCGTGGCTTCCGCGGCGGGTTCGTCGCCCTCCAGCACCGGGATTTCCGTCTCCTGTGGTTCGGGCAGCTCGTGTCCACGTCGGGCTCGATGATGCACACGGCTGCGATCCTGTGGCACATCGCGCTGCTCGTGCCCGGCGACCAGCGCGCGGCGGCGCTCGGGCTCGTCGGCCTCGTCAAGTTCCTGCCGATCGTCGCGTTCTCGCTCCTGTCGGGCGTCATCGCGGATGCGGTCGACCGGCGCAAGCTGATGCTCTGGACGCAAGCGACGATGGCGACGATCGCGGGCGTCCTGGCCTGGATCACGTTCCGCGGCGAGACGCAGGTGTGGCATCTCTACACGCTGACGGCGCTGCTCTCCTCGGCCGGATCGTTCGACGGGCCGGCGCGGCAGTCGCTGATCCCGAAGCTGGTGCCGGCGCACCACTTCCCCAGCGCGATCAGCCTGAACTCGATGCTGTTCGAGGTCGCCTCGGTCGCCGGACCGCTCTTGGCCGGCATCGCGATCGCGAGCCTCGGGCTGGCCTGGGTCTACGCGGTCAACGCGCTGTCGTTCGTGGCCGTGATCGTCGCGCTGCTGCGCATGCGGCCGCTGCCGCCGCGCGAGCCGCACGAGCACGTCGCGATCTCGCTGGCGTCGGCGCTGGAAGGCCTGAAGTGGGTCTTCAGCGCGCCGCTGATCCGTTCGTCGATGCTCCTGGATTTCTTTGCGACGTTCTGCGCGTCGGCGCTGTCCCTGCTGCCGATCTTCGCGGTCGACGTGCTGCACGTCGGGGTCGAGGGCTACGGCTGGCTCGTCGCGGCGACGCCGATCGGCGCGGTGATGGGCAGCATCTGGATGGCCCAGCGCGCGGACCGCATCGTGCGGCGCGGGATCGTGCTGATGTGGTCCGTTGCGGCGTACGGAGCGTTCACGATCGCGTTCGGGCTCTCGACGAGCTTCGAGCTGACGTTCCTGTTCCTCGCCCTGGCCGGCGTCGCGGACACGATCAGCGCGGTCCTGCGCAACGTGATCCGCCAGCTCTCGACGCCGGACCGCCTGCGCGGGCGCATGACCGGCGTGAACATGGTGTTCTTCCTGGGCGGGCCTCAGTTGGGCGAATCGAAGTCGGGCTTCGTGGCGCAGGCGTTCGGGCCCCTGGCGTCGGTCGTGAGCGGCGGGATCGCGTGCCTGCTCGTCACGGCCTGGACGGCACGCACGTCGCCAGAGTTGCGCAACTACCGGCGCGACGACCCGGGGCCCGGCGCCTGAGCTTCATTTCTCGGCGACGAGGACGCGCAGCAGCGGCCCGGCCAACTGCGAAGGTGTCGAAGTTGTCCCTGGCACCGTATCGACACCCTCATTCTTCGGCGACGAGGTCGCGCGGCACGCCGAACTGCGCCACGCGCGTGCGCAGGTTTTGCCAGCGCTTCGCGACCGTGTCTTTCTGCAGCTTCATGCGTTCGCCGACCTCGGTGTAGGAGAGGCCCTCGAGGCCGCAGTGCACGAAGAGCTGCCGCTCCTCCTCCTCGAGGCCTTCGACCCAACCGAGGAGCTTCTGGATGCCCTCGTGACGCGCGACGCGCTGGCTGATCGCGCTGGCGGGATCCGCGACGTTCTGCATCTGGAACAGGCGCGTCGTCGGACCCGCTTCCGTGCGGCCGCGCTGGATCTTGCGGAAGCCCTCGAGCAGCACGTTCTTGCCGATGCGGAAGACCCACAGGCGGAAGCTGGTCGATTCCGGATCGAAGCCCGGGAACGCCTTCCAGGCGCGGCTCCACACCTCCTGCACGACGTCCTCGGGGTCCAGCGCGCCGCGCATCGCCGGGCGGATCCGGATCGAGGCCCAGGCGTAGAGCGCGGGCGCGATCCGCTCGTACAGCTCGCTGAAACGCGACGAATCGCCGGCGTGGGCCTCGCGCGCGAGGCGCTGCGTATCGGACGAGTCCTCGCCCGGTTCGATCTCGCCGTAGGTCATCGGTTGCAGGCGATGCTAGCAGCGCGCGTGCGAGCGAGCGACAATCGCACGCCGTGCAGCGCAGCGACGACCCGCAGGCCGCGGACGTCTTCGATTTCGTCGACGCCTTCCTGGCGGCGCGCGAGCGAGGCGAGGACCCGTCGCTGGCTTACTGGCTCGAGCGGTTCCCCACCAGCCAGGAGGCCGTCGCGCGCGAGTGGATCCTGCTGCGCGGATCGGACTCGGACGCGGGCGCGCCGGAGGGGGCGACGTTCGCCGCGCCGATCGCGTCGGGACCGGATCGCATCGGGCCCTACCGACTGATCGGCGAGCTCGGCCGCGGCGGGCAGGGCACCGTATTTCTGGCCGAGGACACGCGCATCCTGCGGCGCGTCGCCCTCAAGGTGCTGGCATCGCGCTTCGACACGATCAGCGACGAGAAGCTGCGCCGTTTCCGGCGCGAGGCCGAGATCATCGCGCGCCTCGAGCATCCCAGCCTGTGCACGGTGTACGACGCCGACCTGACCGGCGAAGTGCCGTACCTGGCGATGCGCCTCGTCGAGGGCCGCACGCTGGCCGACGTCCTCATGGATGCGCGCAAGCAGGACGACTCGAGCACGCGCGTGCAGCTCGACGCCGGCGACGAGACGACGCCGCGCGCGGCCGAGGCGCGTTTCCCGCCCGGCTCGACGCTCGAGCTGAACCAGGTGCTGCTCTTCTTCGAGCGCGCCGCGCGCGCGCTGCACGCCGCGCACGAGGCCGGCGTCGTCCACCGCGACGTCAAGCCGGGCAACGTGATCGTCACGACGGACGGCAAGCCGGTCCTGCTCGATTTCGGACTCGCGCGCGACGAGCGCGAGACCGACGCCGCGCGCATCACGGAGTCGGGCGAGGTGTTCGGCACGCCGGCCTACATGTCGCCCGAGCAATTGGAGTTCTCGAGCGACCAACTCGACCGGCGCACGGACGTGTATTCGCTGGGCGTGGCGCTGTACGAGGCACTCACGCTGCACCGGCCGTTCGAGCAGGCCGTCCGGCCGGCGCTGTACACCGCGATCCAGACGCAACCGCCGCCGGATCCGCGCAGCTTCAACGCCTACCTGCCGAACGACGTGGCGGTCGTTCTCGAAACGGCGCTCGAGAAGGACCGCGGGCGGCGCTATGCCACGGCGCTCGCGCTGGCCGAGGACCTGCGGCGGATCCGCCAGTACGAGCCGATCCGCGCGCGGCCGGCGGGAATTCCCGTGCGGTTCGCACGCTGGGTGCGGCGTCACCCGGCGCTCGCGGCGGCGACGATCGGGACGATCCTTTCGCTGTCGGCCGGCCTCGCGGTGGCGTTGCACCTCCTGGCGGCGAAGAACGAGATGCTGTCCTTCGCGCTCGGGGAGAAGCTGTCGCAGCGCAGCGTGCAGCTCGTGTCGCAGGATGCCAGCGCCGCGCTGGCGCTGGGCGTCGAGGCGGTCGAGCGCGCGCCGGGATACCTGACGCGATCGGCGCTGTACCCGGCGCTCGAGAGCTGCTGGCTCGAGCGCGTCCTCGGCGGCGAAGACACGGCCGTGCTGGCGACGAGCCTCGAGATCGCGCCCCAGGGCGACCTGGTCGCGGCGGGTTTCGACGACGGGCTGGCGCTCGTGTGGGAGCTCGACACGGGGCGTCGCGTCGCGCGCATCGCGCTCGGCCGAGGCCCGGTCGACGCGGTCGGCTGGCATCCGGACGGGACGCGGCTCGCCCTGGCGAGTCGAGACGGGGCGATCACCTTCGTCGACCCGCGCAGCGGCGCGATCCTGAGATCGGTCGCCTTGCGCGATCCTGCGCCCGCCCGTGCCGGTGCCGTGAACGCGCGCAACGGCGAGGGCGAGAAGCAGCCCGGGGAGATCGCGAAGTGCGCCGCGTTCTCGCCGGACGGAGCGCGCTGCTTCGTGCGCACGTCGCGGGGTGTTCTCACGCTGGTCGATCCGGAGCGCGGGACGTTCCTGATCCAGCACGAGCACTGCACCGATGCGCATTGGGTCGACGCCGACAACCTGCTCGCGCTGATCGGTGGCTCCGCGTTCATCCTGGACCAGGGGCTCGAGCAGAAACTGCCGATCGCGCCCGGCTTCCGCTCGCCGATCGTGGCCTGCGACGTCTCCGAGGATGGCTCTCGATTCGCGTTGGGCACGACGAAGGGCGAAGTGGAGATCGTCGACGCGGCCACTTTCGAGTCGAGCGTGCGCGCTCTCGCGAGAGGACCCGTGCGCTGTCTCGACCTCTCCCCTACCGGCGATCGCGTCGCCGTGCTGGTCGGCAACGACGAAGAAGTGACGCCTTGGATCTGGACTCCCGGCGCGGACCCGGTGGCCCTCCTCGGGCACGGCCGCCGCACCGTTTCGTGCGCGCGCTTCAGCCCGGACGGCGCGCGCGTCGCGACAGCCTCGCACGACCTGAGCGTGCGCGTGTGGGACGCCTCGACGGGCGCGCTCCAGAACACGTTCACGCTGCCGCTGCGTCACGTCGACGTGCGCTGGAGCCCGGACGGCGGACGCCTGGTCTCGCGCTCGCTGTTCTTGTTCGCGCACGTGTGGTTCACGCGGCCGCGCGTCGACACGTTCGACCTGGTCGGCCACGTGGCGGAGGTGCGCACTCTCGAGGCGTCCGCCGACGGAACGCGCGTCCTGAGCGCCGGCGCGGACGGCACTGCGCGGTTGTGGGCCCTGGCGCAGGATCCCCGCGGAGCTTCGCAACAGCTTCTCGGCACGCCGTTCCAGACCCTGGCGCACGCAGCGCCGCTCCTCGACGCGCGCTTCCTCGACCGCGGCTCGGCGGCGGTCACGGCCGGCGAGGACGGCATCGTGCGCGCCTGGTCCAGCGCGGACGGCGTGCAGATCGGAGAGTCCTTGCACGTCGTCCCCGGTGTGGCATCCGTCGACGTCGCGCCCGGCGGCAAGAGCGTCGCGATCCTCGACCGCGCGGGCGGAGTGCGCCTGTGGCATCCGCTCGAGGATCCGCAGCGCGTCGAGATCGTCCACGAGCCGTCCGACGGCGCGCGCGCGACGTGCGCCGCGTTCCTGCGCGACGGCAAGCGCATCGCGATCGGGTCCTCGGACGGCAAGCTGTGGATCCGCGGCGGCAGCGCCGACGGGCGCGTCGACTCGCGCTCCTTCGCGCGCGGCACAGAGAGCGTCGCCGGCGTGCTGGCGCTGGCCGTGCATCCGGGCCGCGACGAGGTTGCTGTCGCGTGCGGCGACAAGCGCGTGCGCTTCTGGCGCGTCGGCGACGAGCAGGAATCGCGCCCCGAGGCGTTCACGTTCGACCTGCGCAGCATCGGCTGGGACCCGCTCGGCCAGCGCGTGCTCGCGCTGGGTCGGTTGGGCGGCAACGCCGTCCGCGTCGTCGAGATCGCACGCCACGCGTCCATCCATCCGCGCAACCCGCACTCGGGCGACATCACCTGCGCCGCGTTCTCGCC
>Ga0163150_10006958_pt1 | contig 13570 bp, 10 predicted proteins | sample OliLakLV19P2IB_FD_148628 | JGI IMG/M metagenome (GOLD analysis project Ga0163150, IMG submission 148628) | Freshwater microbial mat bacterial communities from Lake Vanda, McMurdo Dry Valleys, Antarctica - Oligotrophic Lake LV.19.P2.IB | ecosystem: Environmental > Aquatic > Freshwater > Lake >...
ATATTAATCGCTATCCGCATGAGTTCTCTGGGGGCCAGCGACAGCGCATCAGTATTGCCAGAGCGCTGGTGCTGGAGCCAAAGTTCATGGTGCTGGACGAACCGATCTCGGCGCTGGATGTTTCGATTCAGTCGCAGGTGATCAATCTGCTGATGGACCTGAAGCGCGAGCTGGGGCTGACGTACCTGTTTATCTCGCACGATCTGTCGGTGGTCGAATACCTGTCGGATCGCGTGGCGGTGATGTATCTGGGAGAAATTGTCGAAACGGCCCCCAGCGGCGATCTGTATCGGCATCCGCTCCATCCTTACACGCATGCGCTATTGTCGTCGATCCCATCCATCGATCCGACTCAACGGCGTAAGCGGATCATTCTGCAAGGAGATGTGCCTAGCCCGATCAATCCGCCCTCTGGCTGCCGCTTTCACCCCCGGTGTCCGTTGGCGATGGACGTTTGCAGTCTAGAATCACCGCGCGAGTTGCGATTTGGCGAGCATTCTGTGGGCTGTCATGCGGTAGAGCAATTGGTGCAAGAGATTTCCCCACTTGGCACAACCTCCAGCAGCGGTGGGCAGTCCGTCACGCAGTTGAGCGATGGGATCAAGTCGCAGTTGGCCAAGAAGGCACCGACAACAGTCGTTGCCAGCTAGCTCCACGGGAAATATTCCAACATTGCAAAATCTGAACACGCGTGTCATTCGCACTGGCAGAGCCAGTGGCACACGAAAAGAGATCGCTAGGCAGATTCCGTCACGTTGGCACTGATTGACCGTGACACAAAGACGCCACCGATCCGATAGAACGGGCCCACCGACTGGCAACGAGTCACTTCGACGATCGTGTTCAGGGTGCTTCCGTCAGCGTTAGAAAACTCGACCGCCAATCGTCGAGCGCGGACGATTCGGGTATGCACCAGGCAGATACCGGTCGTGGAAATGTCTCGCGTCACACACTTGAACGGGGCATCTGCCGGCAGTCCATCGTCATCCAAGGGAACCACCACGACCGTGCAAGTCATTAGGTATCGCTGGCGTGCCCTAAGCTCGATCTGACAAGGCAAGCAGTCTAGCGTTCGCAGAATGAACTGATAGATACCGCTCGGTGGTTCCGGCAGAAATTCGGTGACGGTTTTCATCATGGCCGCCAGAAAATACGAAGTCGGAACGAGTTAACTACCAACCGCACACACATCGGCCGCCGCTTCGTACGTAACCGCGATCCCTGTTGCCGGAGCGGTGCTCAAGAAGCAATGGCTTGGCAGCGCCGACTTGGCGGCGTCTTCGGCCTTTTTGGACAGTCGCACAGCGTCGTCCCCTAATTCCAAGGTCGACACTCCAACGCTGACACTGAACTTGCACCCTTCGGCATCGGTCGAGCTGGGGGCCGCAGCCGCCAGGCGTTCGCGAATTCGCTTCACCGGAATTTGCTTCTGGCTGTTATCCGTCTCTTGCAGAATCACGGCGAACTGCGAAGGGCTATAACGAGCCACCAGATCGCCGTCGCGAATCGTCGATTCGATCTGGCTGTAAACAAAACTCAATGCGCCTTCGACCTGCGACTCGTGATTCAGATCCGTGTATCGGTCGATGGCTACAATCATCACCGAAAGTGAGGCGGGCGAATGTCGGCGAAGCTGGATCTGATTGCGAAGTTGTTCAATGAACTCGAATCGACTGAGCAAGCCATCTCGCTCGAAGCTATCTGCGGTCGTCGTCGATGACCCCGATTCACTTGAAGAATCGCGTTCGCTACGGCCTGTCGAACTGCCACTCTTTACAGCAGCAGCTGCTTTGGCCACGACCTTCTGTGGCGAACCTGTTCCATTGTGTACGGAAACCGTGTTGCGCCCCTGTCGTTTTGCCGCGTAGACTGCATCGTCGGCGCGTGCCACCAATTCCTTGCCAGTCTCGTTTTGAGTAATTGAGGCGATTCCAACGCTGGCAGTGACTTGCAAGCTCTTTCCCTGGAATTCGCAACGGCTCTCTTCAATCGCACAGCGAATCCGTTCGGCCACTACTGTGCCGGTGTGGATATTGGAGTTAGGCAGGATGACTACAAACTCCTCGCCCCCATACCGGGCTACGTGCCCATTCTTGCGAACGGTGGCCGCCAGAATGTTGGCGACATTTTGTAGGACTGCGTCCCCTGCCTGATGGCCAAACTCGTCATTGAATCGCTTGAAGTGATCGACATCCAACATAATCAGCGAGAACGATTCGCCGCTCCGCAAGTATTCATTGCGGCGAGCGTCTAGTTCCAGATCAAAGGCGCGTCGATTGGCAATTCCGGTCAATGCGTCGGTATTAGCCACAACCATTTGTGACTCCAACATTTTGGATTGCTCAACAATCTGAGACTGCGCCAGGCTGAGCTGCTGATTCAGTCGTGTGTTGGCATTGGCAATCTTGTCGACAACCTCCATGACAAACTGCACTCGAGCCGCGCTAGGGTCTTCTTTTTCACGGCTGAGATCGGCATTGATAACGTTCATTTCCGCAGTATGGTCGTCAACGTTCTTTCCCATGCCCACGGTCAATTCGTGGAGGCGACCAAGTAGCAGACTCATCTCCGCTGGATCCACAGCGGCAGCTACTGAGCTCTCGCCGGCAGGCTGTTCCGAGGGCGTTTCCGCAGACTGCCGTTCAACTCGTCGCATACGGCTTGCCTCGCGCATCATATAAAAACCTGCGCCAAAGGAGAGCCAAGCCAGCGAAATGGTGATGAAGAACGGCAAGAAGTCGATCATGATGGGCAAACCGAGCTGAGGGTGTCACGCGAAAAATTCACTCTTGTAAGATGCAATACGGATTGCCGCATGTCCAAAAGAACTCGCGACTTTCTCTTTCTTTTATCTTTCAAGCGGATCCGGTGATAATCGCACCAGGTCGACAGTTCACCCCCCACAACGCGTTACTTAACCGTAGCTTACGTTGACAAAATCAAGTTTCCATCCGCAGCGAAAACGAATGTTCGCGGCTTGCGGATTCCCGCAAAATATTTCCCTTCAACCGCACGCCGAACCCTTGCAACGATTGTGCGCGTTGTATCGCCAGAGTGACGAGAATGCCGCAGGGTCCGGTAATGCAGCGCAAATCTCCGAACTTTGCAGTGCAGCCAAGAATTTTACTTTTGAGCCGCGAACGACCCACCAGTTCAGTTTGAATGCGAATTGCGAGTCGTCACGCGGTGGGTAGGGGGAAGTTTTTTCGGAAACTCACTGTTCAGCGAGCCACCGTCAACAGCATTGCGGTCGGTGGGGCCGCTGCCTGGTAGATCGTGGGCAGGTGCATTGCGCGAGGTCTCAAACCACTCCCTGCCACGGTTGTTGAGCTCCTGAATATTCTGCCGTGCATTGTCGGTTTCTTCGGTGGCACGCTTGAGTGCCTGGCGCAGCCGCTGCCGCTCCTCCACCGTACGTGCAGGCAGAATGGCCTTATTTTGAAACGCTTTCTCTGTACCACCAGCCCAGTCGTTACGCTCCTCGGCCACAGTAGCACGGGTTTCCGATTGCGCCAGAGTGAGCGGAAACTTTGTTTGGTACAACGACTTGCAACTGTCGAGATCGGTCTGCCACCGATCCAGCGCTGAATGTACTTCGGTCAGTTGCTCGGCGGTTACATTCGGACGCTGAGGTAAATCGTGGACAATTTGCCGGAGCGAGCGGAGACTGTAGCGTTGCCGAAACAGCGTCCGTCCACTCTCCCGGATCTGCCGCTCATCGATTTCACCGGCGGAATCGCTGCCAGCGTTTTTGTTATCCGACTGCACCAACCAGTCCCGGATCATGGCCGTGCGGTTGATTTCAATGCCGATCTGTTCCTCCAACTGGTCAATAATAACTTCCACCGGGCGCAAAGCATCGGCAATTTCTTGTGCCTTTGCTGCCGAATCGCGCGTCCGCTCAATCTCGGCCAGCTTGTATTCCAATGGCCACAATGCAAACACAAAGCGTGCCATCACGCTGGCTTTTTCGCGAGGGCTGAGTGCCCAGGCGGTCATCACCTCCCCCTGGTCGGGCGAATCGGGCGAAAAGTGATTGCACTCGACCTTCACGTAAAAAAATGCGGATCTCGGTGAACTGGATTGTGATTCAATTTCGCTTGGTTCGGCACGCCCGTTGGTCGGGCCTTCGCCGGTTTCGATCTCGCGGCGAAGCTGCTCGATATAAAAATTCTTTGTCCGGTCGGCGTTGGTGTAGGCCGCATTGCCCAGTGCTTGAATCGGCTCCAGTGTGACTCCTAGCGTGCGCGTAACCCAACCGGCAGGGCTTGGTTTGGAACCAGAATCAATTTCGATGAAAACCACCCGGCGTCGCGTCAACTGCGACAGCAGCCGGCGACCACGTGGCGAGGCCTGCAAGCCATGATAGACATCGAACAATGTGTCGATGCCAGTGTTATCAACGATCGCCCCATCCAGAACCAACACAGGGTCGTGCGTCGGATGATTCTCAACTTCTGGAAATTCGATCCGGCTGGCAAAGAACCCCCAGGGAAAATTCGACGATAGCCGGACAGCGCGCGCCAAACCGATCCGCGATTCGAAACTCGAATGCAAATGGACCAGTTCATGCGGGGCATGCCGAGATAAGGACTGAGGTCGTCCTTTGACATCTCCGCCGGTATTCAACAGCCCGTCGTCTTTATTCTGGATGCCTTCGGCTGAGGCCAAGGTGACCCGCGTATCACCATCAGGGTTGTACAAGGGGGCAATAGAGTCTGCGATGGCCGTATTCGACGTTTGCGGGTGATCGGCATGCGCGACCTCGGATTCGTGATCGTCCGCCGGAAAAATGTTATGTGGGAGCGGCGGAAATCCAATCACCAGCCTGGCCCCCTTGGAAACGTCCGACGCATTAAAGAGCGCCGCTGGAACTGAGCTGTTGCGGGCGGTCCACGCCTCGTCGGCATGATATCCATCTAGATTGTTGCTTTCGTCCCAGTCGAACAGTTCGTTCCAGAATTTTCCCAGTGCATCACCGCGATACAACCTGGCCGCAGTCATGCCTCGCAAAATCGGGGCCATGAAGTTCGCGCACATGTCGTCGATAAAACGCTTGCGAAAGAGCCATGCATAGGGGCTTTTTGCGCCATCGCGGAGTAGTCCATCGCGAATTTTCATGGCCATTGCCCGCGTCTGCCGCCAATCTTCACCATTACAGGCCAGGTTATCGGCCCCTCCCAGGCGATTGATCTCGGCAACAATTCCCTGGATTAATTCAGCCTGAATCGTGTGGTTCGTCTCGCTTTGCCAGTCGCTCTCGCGACAGCCGCGGTGTGTAAAGTGCGCCGTTGCCAGGCTTCCGCCGGAAACACTGCTCATCAGAATGATGTTGTCTGCCCAGCGTCGCGGGCGTTTCAGTTTTTCATTCCAAGAGCCTGGAATCTCGGTTTGTGCCAGATACTCCATGACCAGAGCCGAAAAAATTGCCGCGCGCGATCCACCGCCACTAGCGGCGACAATCACCACCGGATCGTCCGCCGGAATCGAACGGAGGCGGCTTTCCATCATCTGATACCACTGCTCACTGCGCTGTGCAGCTTGAAATGGAATCGGCCGCGCTTGCAAATTGGTCGTCGGATCGGCGACCTGCGCTTGATTGTGCGGCAGTGGGATGAGTTCCACATCAGAGTTCTTCTCTGGTCGCACCAGCACGCCGACAAAGAACAGCACCATCAGGACCAGCAGCCGCCCTGGGAAGTCGGTGTTGCGGTCCAAGTAATCCGCTGTCGCCGCTAGCAGTGTCAGTAGAGCCAGAATGTGCAACATTCCCCACAGCGTGTAGAGTCGATAAGAGAAAATGTTGTTCTCGGAATAGCCGGACAGGCTGGCCACACCCCAGAGAATTTCTCCGATCAAGTTAGCAATAAATAACCAGGCAATTAAACGTCCCAGCACAATGAAGACCAGATCGCGCTGGCGCCCAGAATGGATATTCAACTTTCGTGAACCGATGAACAGCGGCACAAAAACCAACCAGGCACCAGCCAGCATCGACCAGACTGCAACATTGTGACAAAGCGCACCCGCCAGCAAGTAAGAGCGGCTACTATCGTCCGCCGGGCCATAAGAAATTGCCACTGCTCCGAACGCGGCCATTCCGACACCGACCAATACCGTGAGTACGGTATGCGATCGCAGAATACAATCTCGCGCGAATACCAGCCAACAGACAAGTACGTTCATGACCATCAGAGCCGTGTCAGTCAGTCTGGCAAAGACCCGAATAAACGAACCATGTTCAGCAGCTCGCATCCGTTGCCAAGAGACATCCAGCGGCAAATCGGCGCGCGGCACAATCACCAGCGACAATACATAGAAAACCAGATCCAGCGTCAGGAATAATGCCGATGCCAGCCAATTGATCAGCCAGGCCGAGTTTTGCGGGGGAGGGGTTTGCGAAGCCCAGATCCGCTGCACCTGTGGAATCAAAAAGAAAACAACCGCGCAACCAGCTACCGTAATCGCGGTAAACACATGGTGATAGAGCCGCATGCGGGTGCGACGGAACAACCGCATCATCAGCGCTATTAGCGGCAGGCTTCGACTGGCCAGGACGGCACGCCGTAGCGGCCGAGGTATCGGCAGATTCGCATCGCCCTCTTCTTCAGAATTGAATCGCAGCCGCAAGTGCGGGGCAGGGACCGGCGACTTCGCATCCGCTGTTGGCGACGCATTATTGCCGCCCGGCAAGACTCGCCGGCGTGGACGTGTTAGCTTGGAGTCTTTATCAGAAAAATGCACGGCAGAACCTCATGCTCGCCAATTTGATCGTCGACAATAGGCGCGAAGGTGAAAGACCTGAACAGGTGCCACCTTCACTAGACCCTCTGATCTAGCATCGACCTCTGAGGGGGTGCATGTATTGCCGGTTTTGCAGCTTTTGCAGAGGTGCTGATAAGCGGCCGCTAAGTGCGCGAAATGAGAGAAGCTGCACAAACAAGTGAAGGCCAAGAGCACACGTTTTCATGCTAGCAACAGAGCATGCGTATGCCCACCGCAATTCCCTGGATTCCCGCCTGCGCGGGAAAGACAGAGCCCCCGTGATTAACGCCCGCGATTAACCGGGGTGTTCTAAGCCGGTGATCTTTTCGATGCGTCGAGCATGCCGCCCTGCTTCAAACGGGGTATTCAACCAGATCTCGACCATTCGGTCGATGAGCTTTTCGCCGAGCATGTCCGCCGACAGACAGAGCACATTCAAATCATTATGTCGGCGGCTCATTTCGGCCGTGAGATCATCGTGACAGGGAGCAGCGCGCACGCCCGAAAATTTATTGGCGGCGATACTCATGCCGATACCGGTGCCGCAGATTAGAATTCCGCGGTCCACCTCTCCCTTGCTGACCTTGCTTGCGACCACGGCGGCCACGTCAGGGTAATCGACACTCGCATTAGCGGCCGACCCCTCGTCCACGACTTCGTGTCCAAGTCGGCGCGCCAAGTCAATCACCTTGGATTTGATGTTATAGCCGCGATGATCACTGCCAACAATAATTCGCATATAGTCCCTTTGTCACCGATAGGGTTCCCCCTATCACTCGAATTCAAAATACTCTTAGTTAATTTCCAGTTGCTTCAACCGCGCATTAATCTCCAGCTCCATGCTGTCGGCACACTGCTGATAATACTCCAGCGGTCCACCGATCGGATCCGGAATGTCACGCATATCCAAGCACAACAAATCGCAACGCCGCGCCGCTTCGGGCCACTGCGCCAAAATATCCTGCCGATGCGAGCGCGTCATGGCCCAGATCACGTCCGCATGCCGAACCAGGTTAGCCGTCAAGGCCTGACTTTCGTGCGGGGTCAGATCAATTCCACGCGTATGCATTGCCTCGACCGCTTCGGCGGCCGGCCGGCCACCCATGCTGGCCGATAGCCCCGCCGACATCACCATAATACCGCGATCTTCCAATTCTTCGATTTTGCATCCTAATCGATCCGCCAGCAGTTTTCGACACATTGCCTCCGCCATCGGGCTACGGCAGGTATTTCCGGTGCAGGCAAACAAGATCAGAAAGCTGCTCAGCCGCCGCAAGGTTTGCTCCGAGACCACCCCTGGCCGCAGAATCTCCATCTGATCCTTGTCCACACGGACAACGGTCGACGGCTGCCCAAACCGACTCCGCCCATCGTCCAAAATCAACTGCACGTCGTCTTCCAAAGCCTTTGCTGCATCCTGCGCAGTCAGCGACTCCGGCTCCTTCGTTCGGTTGGCACTGCTGATCACCACCGGCCCGGCCAGCATCCGCAAAACATCGATAAACGTCTGATGTCCTGGCACCCGCAGGCCAAGTGTACCGCTCGGAACTACCGCTTGCCGAACGGCTTGCGGCAGTTGTGTGATCAAACTGTCGGGGTGATTGTCGGGGCAGACGAGCGTCACTGGGCCTGGCCAACATCGCCGCGCCAGCCGCAATGCCAGGCGACTCATATTGGGAATATAGTCCAAGGCATCGTCGGCGCTCTTGATGGCCAATGTTAAGGGCGTTTCCCCTGGCTGGCGACGTTTGACGGCTAATAGGCGTTGCACCGCGCCGGCGTTCAACGCACTGGCGGCCATTGCATAAACGGTTTCGGTCGGAAAAACGACCAGCTTTCCTTCGGCAAGTGCCTGCACGGCACGATGCACGACATCGCGAGAGTCATCGGCGCTGCGAATATCGATCACCAATGGCGGCATCAAACTACTTTCAGGCCGTGCAAGGCCACGCCGGTTTGAGAAACAATGCGGTCAACTGCTCCCTGACGCCAAGGATGCCGGCCCATCGATCCGGGTACCGGACGACCCTCCGCCCTGCATAATGCCACGGCTAGGGGAACGACGCGCGACTTATTCCGGCAGAAGAGCGACAGGGGGGATGTTCGATAGGCCATTAAAATGCCTAATTGTTTATACTCGCCAATGTGGACACGGGTCAAGGTAGCCGTTTCTAGGAATTGCCATAACTGTCTATTGTGTAATATTTTGCGCCTCTGGTGAAATGAGAAGGTGCCGAACGTAACTCGTGCGATTTACTGACGAGGCAATTCTCTTTCGTTGAAGCAAAGACAATTGTATACAAGGCCGACCGGACCGGGTTGTCGCAGTACCAGCGGTTTCCATCCTGTGCGGACACAGCCCCCAGTAGATTAAGCCCGATCGATGGGAAAAGCGATCACTTCATCCAAAGATTTTTCACCAGCAATCAACATGACCAGCCGGTCCAGGCCAAGTGCCACCCCCGCACAGGGAGGCAGGCCATGCTGCATTGCCTCTAGCAGGCGGCTTTCTTCTGGCAGCGCCGGTTTGCCATCGGCCATCCGCTGCGTATTGGCGGCTTGGTTTCGCTTTCGTAGCGCTGTCGGATCCAGCAGTTCGTGGTAGCCATTGGCCAGTTCGATCCCGTAGAGGTATAGCTCAAAACGCTCTGCCACCGGGGGATCGTCGTGCCGCACGACCGCCAGCGCCGCCTGCGAGGCCGGGTAATCGAACAACAACACTGGCCCCTCCGTCCCGAGGTGAGGCTCAACGCACTCGGCCAGAAGCAAATTCAGCCAGTTGTCGCGGTCGGTGCCAAAATCGGCTGGCACGGTGACATATTTCCGTGCGGCGGCTGCTTGCAATTCGGCCACGGTCGCGCGGTGCGGGTCGATTTGCAGATATTGCAAGAACGCCTGTTGATAACTGATGCGAGAACACGTGGTGCCCGGCAGCATCTCTTCGATCAGTTCAGCGAGCAACTGCATGCCGCGCTGCATGTCGTCCCCAACGCGGTACCACTCGACCATCGTGAACTCGGGATTGTGCATTCGACCTCGGTCACCGTTGCGAAACGCCTTGCAGATCTGATAGATGGCGGTCGCACCGGCGGCCAGCAGCCTCTTCATGGCGAACTCGGGCGAAGTCTGTAGCCACAATCGCTGACCTTGCACTGGCCGGCGTGGATCGTCGGCCAGAACTGTGCTGAACGGATCGAGATGCCGATCGATCACCGTATCGGCGGAGAGGAGTGGCGTCTCGACTTCGAGGAACCCTCGCGCATCAAAAAATCGCCGCAACTGCGCGACCACTTTGGCACGCAGTTGCAGGCGATCAATATTGGCAGTAGGTCGCCAGTCGTGTGTCATTTGGGTATGGCACTGTGGAGACACTACTCTTTGGCGGCGGCTTTTTCAGCCCTTCTCTTCTTACCACCCTTCTTGGCACCCTCTTTCTTAGCGTGCAATTCCTTCAACCGAACATCCTTGTACTCAACCACCATCGGCGGGCCGGCGTGAATTTGGAATGCTAGAACTCCTTCCAGCTCAGCCTTTTCAGGATCATTGTCAATGATATCGACCGTCTGTACACCATTGAGAAAATGCTGAATGTGATTTCCCCGTGCGATGATGACGTAGTCATTCCAGTCGGATTTGTTGTAGGTCGCGCCGATTGCGTCTTTGTCACCCAAGCTGCCTACAACCTTCGGCTTTTCGCCAGGTCCAACTGTGACCTTCTCGCCAACGTTGCACAGGTAACCGCGTCCGCGTTCGTCATAGAGAAAGCCAGCCTTGCCAGGAGTGTCTTCGACTTCAGCCTGATAGCCTTCGATGATCCACTTGTTGTCTTTGTTTTGTTCTGGAACATGTTTGGCGCGGTACTGCACGCCCGCGTTTCCACCCTTAATGCGGAACGAGAGTCGCAGGTCGAAGTCCTTTAGTTTGCCATCTTGCCAGATGAGAAACGTGTTTCCATGCGCGACATTCTCCTTGGTCGTTTCGCCACGCACCACACCATCCTTAACCGACCATAGTCGTGGATCCCCGTCCCAGCCTTCCAAGGAATCTCCCTTGAAGAGTGGCTGCATATTTTTGGGTTCTTCTGGAGCGGTCTTCTCAGGCGCATCGGCCGCATAGGCAATTGAACCAGCGGTCAGCGCGAGCACAAACAACGAAGCGAAACAAACGCGTGTCATAGAATTCTCCTCAAGAGCGGCGAGTCAAAATAGGCTACGAATAACACTTACTTTAGGAACGGGGAGGGGACGCTATGGATTTCAGCAACGGCTGCCAGCCAACTCACCCCGCACTGGCGGTGTGCATTGACTGCAATTGATACTGAATGGTCCCCTCGTCTCAGGCGTGGCTATCGATTGTCGCACACGGCGGAGGGAAGTGCAAATCGAGGGGGAAATTCGGGAAAACTAAGGGTTCCGCAAGTTTTCCCCGGCTCACCTGAACTCACTGGGGGAAGCCTCCGGCAGACAGCAACAGTCGGCTCGGCCGCTGCGAACGAAAACCCTCTATGCGCAGAAGAGTAGGAGCATCAGCTCACTGCCGTTTGCGGCGCAGCAATATCTGCCTGATGATCCAGAGACACGTAAACATTGAGATCGTCGAACCGGCCAGAATAAAAAATATCGCGTAGATATCTTCGGGTAGCCTATTACGAACAAGCCAACTTGAGACGACAGTTACAATTGGCAGGAATACGAATCCGAGTCCGTAATCGCGCAGCAGCCGCGCCCACGACTCGGGAGGAAGTAATTCCTCGCGGCCCGTTGGTGGTGTTTCCGCTTGCGACGCTTGGTAGGGATTGTCGTCCATTTTCTAAGTGTAACCATTTATCTCCGCAGTCCAAAATCTTCATTGCTGGAGAGAATTCAATCGCCTCAGTAACTCCATTCTCAGTACGACCGAACGTGAACGACACATTCTAGGAACTTATTCATTCCGATGCTTGCTCTTTAAAGGGATCGTCATCGATGAAATTTTCTGCATCAAATGGATAAGGATCAATCACTCCCAGATAACCACGTTTTTTGAGAAAGTCATAAATATGCAACCAACAACCTTCATGAACGCACTGGTAGTGTAATTCGCCATCCATGATCCTTAGTTCGTCAATGTAGTACTGTTCATCGCCAATAAAAAAATGCGCATCTTCCAGGTGCGGTGCGAGTGTTTCGACGCGGTCCACAAACGCCCCGTAGCCACACCACATCTTTCCACCGCTTTGAATAATTACGTTGTCGCACTCTTCAGGTGGCAGTGATACATCGGGGCCAAACAAATTGAAAAACTGGATTGGTTTGCCGGCCGGATGGATATATGTGTAAAAGCGTCCTTGTTCATCGATATCCCCAAGAATCTGCATGACATTGTTTGTTTGGCCGGGCCGCACAGCGATAACCACCCCCGTTAGATTTCGCGGCGCAACTTGCACAATACATCGTACATTACCCATAAAAATTCTCCTGGCCGAAAGCCGTCGCGTGCACCTTACACAGCGCCTAGTGCCGCTGACGGATCGGTTGATTATTGCATGACCTTGTCTTCGGTCAATTGCGACAACGGCTAGTCGAGAGGTTCGCCAAGAGAAAAATCACATTTCGGCACAGATCGGGCGCCAAAATGTTCCTACCCCGCCACACTAATCGCGCCTAATTCTAGATAGACGGATTCGATATTTGCCGCGTCAATGCGTTGCAAGCGCTGGCCCGCTCCGGCCAAGAGTGCCAGATTGGCCATCTGTGCGATCCGCCGTGGAATGCCATCACACAGCCGATGCAAACGACCGATCGCGTCTTCCGTAAATGTGGGATCCTGTCGACCGGCTTGACGCAGTGCGCCATTCAAGTAACCGATTGTGTCCGATATCTCCCACGGTTCCAGATCGATGCGCAACTCAATCAGATCGAGCAGTCGTTCACCTAGCCGACGAACCTGCTCTGGAATGGTCGCCAGCACAATCGTCAGACGACTGGAGGGAGTACGGTCTGCCTCGCATAACCGCACAAGCGTCTCTAATACGGCTGGATCAGCACCGTCGGCATCGTCCAGCAGAATCACCGTGTCGAGCTGCTGATAGCGGTTCTCGATCAAACGATCCAGAATCGAACGCCACAATGTGAACTCTGATTCGTCGCGACCGGGGCTTAATCCCAGGTCAGAAGCCAACAGCCAGAGAAATTCGTGCAGGTCGACACCCAGCAAGCTGATGTTGACGACTTGCGAACCGGCGCGACGCGCCTGCCGTGCGAATAGCTCCAGCAGCAGCGACTTGCCCGAACCGGTTGGGCCAAGGCAGATGCCAAGCCGACGATGCTCCTCGGTCAAGAAGCTCAGGCGCGCAAGCGCTTCTTCATGGCCCGGGCTGGAATAATAAAACCGAGGATCCAGCGTGGTGCGAAACGGAGCTTCACGCAATCCCCAATGAGTACGATACATCGATGTCGCCTTTCAGCATTCCCTTGCTGATCACGAACTCGCCAGCAAGCGAATTCCCTATTCCATCAATTATCGTCCGAACAAGCGGGCAGACTTGAGAGGAAGTTGGCGGGCAATATTGCGGCAAACTGCTGGCGACGTGCTAGCACAAGGCAGAAGAAAGGAATTCACGCAAAGACGCGAAGGCGCAATGAAAAAGGGTCGGCACGTTATCGCGGTTCAGTTTTTACCGAAATGAACTCTGAGGGAGGGCCTGTAAAGTCTTTTGTGTCAGGCGAGCAGGGTACGTTATTTGCTAATGTTTTCCGGCATCCGTTCCTCGAATAGGATGGCGAAGTGATTGAGGGCTTGCTTCCAGTGGTGGATTGGCATTGTC
>Ga0163150_10006961_pt1 | contig 13566 bp, 12 predicted proteins | sample OliLakLV19P2IB_FD_148628 | JGI IMG/M metagenome (GOLD analysis project Ga0163150, IMG submission 148628) | Freshwater microbial mat bacterial communities from Lake Vanda, McMurdo Dry Valleys, Antarctica - Oligotrophic Lake LV.19.P2.IB | ecosystem: Environmental > Aquatic > Freshwater > Lake >...
CCATATTCTCCAGATCGGAACAGTCGAAGAACGGCAAGAAGCACTCTCATTCATCAAAACGAAGTTTATTTTATCTAAAAGAACGATAACAATTCAGAAATAACCCCAACACCTACGATAGGTGTTGTTCTCGTGGCTTAAATTCAGGATAAAACTGGGGGGGGGAAGCGATGTATTACAGGCTCTAAAACGTCAATTCAAACAAATAGGCGATCGATTAGCAAGCCACATCGGGCTTTACCGCACGAGCCTACGGGTCGCGCGCAACCTTGATGAATTTGTGACCCCAACCGGACTCGAACCGGTGTTAATGGAATGAGAATCCATTGTCCTAACCACTAAACGATGGGGCCATATTTATCTAGAGAATTATACTAAGTTTGGTGGGTAAAAACAAACAAATCAGGCTAGAAGCATAAATGCTTTACTGGGCGAAGCATTTTGGTTTCTCGCAATGGCAATTCGCGTTTAGTATAATATATAGACATGAACGGCTTTTCACTGTCTGTTGTTATTCCCTCCTACAACGAAATGGCCAATCTTCAAAAGGGTACCCTTGAGAAGGTCAAAAATTACTTAGAGCGTCAAAAGTATCAGTATGAAATTATTGTAGTTGATGATGGGTCAGATGACGGGTCTCGAGAATTTGTAAAAAAGTACATAAAAGACCATCCCAGTGTTAAGGTTATCGAAAATCATCATAGTGGCAAAGCAGGAGCAGTAACGACAGGAATGTTAGCTGCCAAAAATGACTACGTTCTCTTTGCAGACATGGATCAAGCAACACCTATTGAAGAACTTGAAAAATTTTTACCTCTTTTAAACAAAGGCTACGATGTGGTAATTGGTTCACGAAGCAGTAGGCGCAAAGGTGCGCCATTGTCGCGACAAATTATGTCAAAGGCCGCAATACTTCTGAGATCTATTATTATTGGCCTTCCACTTATAAAAGACACTCAGTGTGGATTCAAAATTTTTTCAAAGAAAGCAGTTCAGGATATTTTTCCCAAAATAAAGTCTATTCACAACAACTTTAAATCTATAAAAGGCTCATCAGTAACGTCTGGATTTGATGTTGAGCTTTTGTATATTGCATCTTTGTATGGATACAAAATCAAAGAAATACCTGTTGATTGGCTCTATGTTGAGACTAGGCGCGTATCACCTCTTAAGGACTCCATTGATGGTGTGATAGATCTTTTACAAATTCGAAAAAAAATAATGCTGGGAGTGTATAAGTAATTTCAAAAACAAAATGCACAATTTATTCTATAGATTATTGATATGAATAATAAAGTTTGGTTTTATTCATGGATTGCGGCTGCCTTACTTCTTTTTCTGTATTCATTTACGCAAGTTGATTTAGGATTGACACTTACTCGGGCTTCTTTTTTCAAAGACATACAACAAGCTTTTCAGTACATAGGATATTTTAATAGACCGTTGTCAACAATTCTTTTTATAAGTTTACTCGTATTATTTTCCGCACTGTATTTATGGACACTTCGACTCGTGCATCACAAGAAGTTATCACGAAAAAATATTTGGCGTGTAATTTTATGTGCAAGTGCAATACTCACTCTTTCATATAATGCTTTTTCGTATGACATTTTTAATTATATTTTTGATGCCAAAATTGTGACAATATACCATCAAAATCCATATGAACATAAGGCTTTGGATTATCCAGGAGATCCGATGCTTGGATTTATGCACTGGACGCATCGCACATATCCGTATGGACCTGGTTGGCTTGGTATTACCGTTCCGTTATCATATCTTGGACTCGGGTATTTTCTTCTCACATTTTTTATATTTAAAGCGCTTATGACTGCAGCCTTTTTGGGTACTGTATATTACATAGAAAAAATCGCGCATAAAATAAATCCATCACATGCACTTTTTGCAGTCGTATTTTTTGCATACAATCCTTTGGTTATTTTTGAAAGTCTTGTATCATCTCACAATGATATTGTTATGCTTTTTTTCTCAACATGGGCCCTATATCTATTTTTAGAGAAAAAAGTTGCCTTTTCATTTCTTGCACTTTTTGCATCTATTAGCACTAAATTTGTAACAGTATTCCTTTTACCAGTTTTTATCCTCAAGCTTTTTATTAAAAAGATGAAAGAGGAGACCTTTTTCCATCTTTTGCTTTTGAGTATGATCATGCCTATTCTTGTTGCATCTGCTAGAACAACGTTTCAACCGTGGTATTTTTTGTATTTTCTTGCAGCTGCTGTTTTTCTTTCACATAAGTACTATGTTTTGATTCCGAGTGTTGTGTTGTCATCTTTATTTTTACTCGAGTACGCCGTATTTTTATATACCGGAGAATTTACTCAACAAACAGAATCTATTATTGGAACTTTGGATATTACAGCAGTCGCACTCAGTATTGCGCTCACGATTTTCTACTACTTTTTTAGAAAACAAAAATCTATATGAATGCACGTATAGTAACAGGAATTCTAATTGCAATAACAGTACTGCATCTTTTCTTTCGATTATATACCTATCGCACAGACTTTCTCACACCTTTTGCTTCAGAGTATTGGCAGGAGCGGTATTATGCATCACAATGGTTTACTCCTGATTCAAAACAAACAATCGGGGATGATGGGCTGTATACGTATTTAGGATGGCAATACATAACCGGCAAAGACGCCTTCTTGATAAATCCTGAAGTTCCACCGCTTTCACTCTATATTATAGGAGCAGTAACATATATCTTTCACAACCAAAATATATATGCAGCGCTTGTGGGGATATTGGTACTTATAGTATTGTATCTTTTGAATGTAGCGGTATTGAAAAATAAATTTGCTGCACTCATACCTGTTTTTTTGTTTTCTTTAGAACCACTATTTTACGAGCAGTTGAGGGCAACTTTTTTGGATACATTGTTTTTGCTTTTCTTACTTTTAGCACTACTTTTTGCATTACGAAAAAATGTTTTTTTAACAGTACTCTTTTTGGGATGCTTTGCTTCTACAAAATTAACGTATCTCGTCCTACTGCCAGTAGTGAGTATAGGCGTATATTACATAATTCTGCGAAATTTTAAACTTTTTAAATATTATCTTGTAAGTCTTGTAGTGGTTCCAGTGGTTATTCTTGTCTGTTATACTATGTACTTTCTTTCTGGTAATACAGTGTTAGATTATATTGCGCTTCAACGATATGTATTTAATTATTATTTGACTGGAGCAAAGACCACTTTTATTGGTATGGTGTTCCCTATGCTTTTTACTGGTACGTGGTATACGTGGTGGGGGCAGACACTGAAGATCCGCGAGTGGGTTATTTTGTGGCCATTGGCAACTATAGGGACATTAGTTGCTATTCCTAAGCTTATGCAATTTAGACAATCGCCTATAATGCTTATTATAATCTGGATTGCAGTCTATGGAGCTTTTCTTTTGGTTACACCTGTTTGGCCGCGTTATTTGCTTCTCCTTTTGCCATTTATGTATAATGTTACGGTATGGGTTTTATTACAAAATACTCGCGTGAAATCGTACTTTCATTCCTCTTAATCGGTCTGTATCTCATTTTTCGTACAACTAATTTATTGGGACTTCCAATATTTACTGATGAGGCAATATATTTGCGATGGGCGCAAATTGCGCTCAACGACGCGAACTGGAGATTTATTTCATTGACTGATGGGAAGCAACCAATGTTTGTCTGGGCTGTTATGGTATTGATGAAATTTATTGATGAACCGCTGTTGGCAGGCAGAGCAGTTTCTGTCATAACAGGAATCTTTACTATGATAGGGTTGTGGCTTTTGTCTTTTGAATTATTTAAGAAAAAAGAAGTTGCATTTTTTTCTGTAGCTTTGTATATATTTTCACCGTTTGCTCAAGTATATGATCGAATGGCGCTGTATGAATCAATGGTCGGTGCACTTGTCGTATGGGCGACATATGTATCTATCATTTTGGTCAGAACATTACGAATAGATGTAGCCTACACAGTAGGTTTTATAATCGGAGTAGGAGCGCTCACTAAGACTAATGCCTTTTTCTCTCTTTACTCATTACCGTTTACATTGTTATTGCTCCAGTATACAAAAAAGGATCTCATGAAAAAACTTTTGCGATGGATAGGACTTGCGGCTATTGTTCTTGTAATTACTCAAGTGTTCTACATGGTTTTGCGGCTTTCACCATTTTTTCATATCATAGAGCAAAAAAATAATCTTTTTGTTCTGCCGATAAGTGAATGGATTCAAAACCCATTTCAATACAGCATTGGTAACGGACGCGGACTTTTGATGTGGTTTTACGAGTATCTTACGATTTTTTATACATCGCTTATTGTGATAAGTTTTCTTTTCATAAAATATTTTTGGCGTGAAAAAATTATGCTTCTTTTGTATGTTCTTTTTCCACTTGCGGGCCTTATCGTTCTTGGGCGGATTGTTTTCCCACGATATCTTTTTCCAATGATGTTAATGCTTCTTCCTATTGCTTCATGGAGTCTGTATTTTATTTCTGAAAATATACAAAAGTACCTCAAGCTAAAGGGTACAAAACGTTATCTTTTATACGCGGCTTTAACTGTTCTTTTTGCAGGGTACCCAGCATATATTTCATATAGTGTTATCTATGATCCAGTCAATGCAAAGATTGCCAATCCTGATAATGGTCAATACGTGAATAATTGGACTGCTGGATGGGGAGTGAAAGAGACCGTTGCGTATCTGCAACAAGAATCAAAATCTGGTCCAATATTCGTGGGAAGTAATGGTACATTTGGATTGATGCCGGCATCTTTAGAAATTTATTTGAAGGACAATAAAAATGTAACAATAAAGGGATATTGGCCACCTGAGGATACACTTCCAAAAGAAGTACTCGATAGTGCAAAAGTAAGGCCTACGTATTTTGTGTTGTATCAGCCGCAAGTTCCTGCAATCGAACAGTATCCACTTGACTTAGTGCTCGAGAAAAAAACAGGAAAGGCTCCTTATTCTTTTAGGCTTTATAAAGTACGCGCACAATAAATGAAAAAATTAGCCTCGTATCATTTTTTTTATTTATTTGTAGCAGTACTTTTGAGCATCCCAATTATTTTTCCATATTTTCACTCTGGATATTTTCCCACCCATGACGGTGAGTGGGCCGTTGTGAGGCTTTCTGAAATGTATCGTGAAGTTATTCGTGATCATCAATTTCCAGCCCGATATAGTGAGTATTTAAATTTTGGTCATGGATATCCATTATTTAATTTTGCATATCCTTTTCCTTATTACGTAGGATTACTATTTGTTGTATTGGGTTTTGGGTTTGTTGGTTCTATAAAAATAATGTTTGCGACAGCAACATTGTTATCGGTTATTGCTATGTATTGTGCTGCAAATAGTATATGGAAAAATAGATTTGCGGCATGTATAAGTGCGCTTTTGTATGCGTATTTTCCGTATCGAATGGTAGATCTCTATGTTCGAGGCTCGCTTGGTGAGACAATAGCTTTTGTTCTCTTTCCATTGCTTTTTTATTTAACGGTAAAAATTGTTGAAAGTAAAAAACCGGTACTTTATATCATAGGATATTCACTATCACTTGCAGCACTTATTATGGCGCACAACATCATGACGGTTCTTTTTATCCCTATTCTTGTTCTTTTTATTGTACACCAGATATTTTTTGTCTATAAAAAAAGTTGGAAGTATTTTATTGGTGCTTTTATGGGAGGATTAGGACTATCTGCATTTTTTTGGGTACCTGCAATTTTTGAGAAAGGTAATATTTTTCTTTCAAAAGTCCCAATTGCGGATCGAGATTTGTATTATGTCAACTTTTTACAACTCATAAAACCTTCTTGGTCATACGGCATACCCACTGCGCCTGATGCATTTACCTATCAACTGGGAATTGCTCATATTTTGGTTTTCATAGTAGCTACTTGTGTTGCGGCATATGGTTTCATGCCAAGTTCTTCGAAGTCTAAAAAAGAGCTGTACTTACCCATCGGCTTGGTTGTAATTATTACAGGACTCATACTTATGATGATGCGACCATTTTCATTTGTATGGAACCTACCGCTTCTTTCTGAAATTAATTATCCTTGGACGCTTCTTGCACCACTTGGATTTTTGATGTCTTTATTGGTTGGATTTCTAGCAACGCGACAAAAGATACTAAAATATTTGGCATTGGTGGCAGCTGTACTTTCTATTATTATATGTTTACCCTATGCTCATCCTTCAATGTACACAGACCTTGGTGATACATTCTATTCAACCAATGATGCAACAACGACCTCCTCATCTGAGTTGATGCCTTTGTGGGTTGTGGAGCGTCCCAATCACTTGCCTCCTCAAAAAATTGAGTTAATAAATAGTGAAGGAAATATCGAAAACATTAGCTTTAATTCCAGACAGGTAGCCTTTAAATCCATAACTGATACAGAGGGTTTAATCCGGGTAAATACGATTTATTACCCCGGGTGGAAAGCATTTGTCAATGGGAAGGAAGTCAAAATTGACTACTCAAATAAAAAAGGCGTGATGGATATATCAGTGCCGAGCGGTGAGAATACCATTGAACTCTTATTTAGAGAAACCCCATTGCGAGCAGGTGCGGATGGTATCAGTATTATTACAGCATTCGGGTTAATCGCTTATTTACTGTATAATACCCTTCGTTTCTCTAAAAAATATGAAAACTGACTATACCTTTAGAACAACGTGGAATATTGAAGCTCCCCTTCCTAAAGTGTGGAATGCAATATTTAACTCTCAGGAATGGCCGACATGGTGGAAAGGTGTTGTTGCTGTCAAGCTTATCAAAGTTGATACACAGCATAAAGGTATAGGTAGTATTGTTGAATACACATGGAAGAGTGTGTTGCCCTATACTCTCAATTTTCAGACCGAAGTGACAGAAGTAGTACTTCACAAATTACTGGAGGGTAGAGCAACAGGCGAGTTAGAGGGAGTTGGAGTATGGACATTTTCGGAAAAAAATGGAATAACAACCACTCAATATGTTTGGCGAGTAAACATGACACAGCCCCTCCTCAAAGCACTGTCTCCTATTTTTAGACCACTATTCATATGGAATCATGATCAACTTATGGAGCAAGGCAGGCGAGGACTCGTAAAATTATTAGATTCAGGTCATTCCAACATTCGACTGGAGACTTAACAGTAAATCAGAATTTGTGTATCATGAGTGCTCTTTGTATAATACGGTAAGTATGCTGCGCTTAAAAAAATATTTTGGGGTTTTTATAGTTGTTTTTTCATCTTTTCTTCTCATTCTTCCTTTTTTTCAACCTGGATTTTTTCCTATGCATGATGATACTCAGGTAGCGCGTATTTTTGAGATGAGTAATGCAATTCTAGATGGGCAATTTCCTGTACGCTGGGTGGAGAATTTGGGGTATGGGTATGGATATCCCGTCTTTAACTATTATGCGCCATTTGCGTATTATGTTGGGTCGGCGATACATTTGATTGGATTTGATGTACTTTTAGCGACCAAAATCACTTTTATACTCGCGATTGTTCTGTCTGGCATTTTTATGTATTTATTTGTGCGAGATCAACTTTCTGAGGAAGCGGGAGTTGTTGCGGGAGTAGTCTACTTGTTTTTCCCATACCATGCCGTCAATACATACGTTCGTGGTGCATTGGCTGAGTTATGGGCCTACGCATTCTTACCATTACTATTTTGGGGTATATGGAGAATATATAGAAATACAAATGATGAGAAGGCAACAAAATTTGAACGTTCAAATATCTTCCACATGATATGTAACAAGTGGTTACTCCTTACTACTCTTTCTATGGCGAGTATTATTATTTCACACAACCTTTCTGCGTATATGGTGATGTTGTTTGGTGGGATTCTTATTGTGATACTATTTTTCTTTACTCGTAACAAAAGTTTATTTTCACTTTCTATCTTGAGTGCTTCAGCAATTGCCATGATACTTTCAGCATTTTATATTGTGCCGGTAATTTTTGAAACTCACTATAGCAATGTTACTTCGCAAGTGGGTGGAACTGCTCATTTTTCTGATCATTTTGTGTGTCCAATACAACTCTGGGAAAGTCCTTGGGGATATGGTGGGACTACTATAACATGTACTGATGGGCTCAGTTATAAATTGGGAAAGACAAATATTCTATTTGTAGTTGCAAGTATAGTAGTATCAATTTTTGTACTGTGGAAAAAAAGATCTGAAAAGTTTTTATTCTTTTTATGTACTTTGCTGTTTTTTGTGTTATCGCTCTTTTTATTACTTCCTATTTCAGGCTCAGTTTGGCAGTTGTTGCCTGGTATGGTCTATATCCAATATCCATGGAGATTCTTAAACTTTACCGGACTTGCCATGAGTATGCTCGTTGGTGTAGGAATTTATAGCCTGGGTCATCTTTATTCAAAAAAAATTGTTCTAGCAATCTCAATTGGTATCATACTTATTACTTCATACTATAATGCTAAGCTTTTTGAGCCGAAAATAATTGTCGAGAATGATGTCACATTTTATACCGATTCGCGAAATATCAGATTTGATGTTTCGAAGCGATCAGATGAATACTTGCCAAAAAATTTTGAAAGGCCAAAACGCCTAGAGGAAGTACCGAGTGAGAGTGTAGTTATAGGAAAAGGCTTAGGATCTATCAAGATACAACAACAGACTTCTCAGGTTATTGATTCTTTAGTACAATTTAGGACAGATGGAGTAGTACACTTTAATATTGCATATTTTCCTGCATGGACTATATATGTTGATGGCAAAAAAACGTCCATTTCTCAAACTATAAAGGGATTTGATGTCCCTATTGTTTCAGGATCCCACCGAATAGTTGCACAATTTGAGGACACATTGCCACAACGGATAGGTAATATACTTAGTTTGGTTGGTGTTTTATCTCTTCTTGCTGCTATAATATTGTCTAAACGAACCAAAATGCATGGCTAAAAAATTACCAGAATTATCAGTCTTTTTTCCTTTTTGGAATGAAGACGAAAATATCGAAGCGGTAGTCGAGGCTGCTCTTAAAGTAGTTCCTCAGTATGCTGAAAAGTGGGAAATTATTATGGTTGATGATGGCTCAAAAGATGAAACGGCAAAAATTGGTGCCACTCTTTCTTCAAAACATAAAAATGTACGCCTTGTGACAAATCATCTAAATCGTGGATATGGTGCATCTTTACGCGAAGGATTTATGAACTCACAGTACGAATATATCGTATTTACAGATGGAGACAGACAATTTGATTTTTCACAAGTGTCAAAGTTTGTTGACAAAATACATACGGTGGATATGGTAATTGGGTATCGAAAAAAGAGACAAGATCATTTTATTCGCCATATATTTATGTATATGCTTAAAGTCTGGGATTTTATCTTGTTTGGAATTTATTTTAAAGATATAGATTGCGGCTTCAAGATGTTACGAAGAAGAGTAGTAGATGGAGTTATGCCTTTGCGAAGTGAAGGCGCTATGATCAGTACAGAATTTCTAGCAAAAGCTAAAAATAAGGGGTTTACGATCGCGCAGGTTGAAGTTAATCACTACCCCAGAAAATTTGGTCACGAAACAGGAGGCAATCTCTATGTCGTAATACGAGCAATTCTTGAAAGTCTAATATTATGGTGGGATATACGAAATGGAAGGATTTAATTTTGAGAGCATCGCTGCAAAGTCAGTAAAGGGGATTTTTGCACTCGTCTCCCGCAATTTCTTTTTGAATTTCTTATCAATTATTTCATTTTTGGTTATTTCAAGTGTTTTGCCAGTAAGTGATATTGGAATTTATACTGCGGTTATTGCAATCCAAAGAATACTATCTTTTTTTACAGATGCCGGATTTGGAGCGGCGCTTATACAAAAGAAAGACGCAATTACGCAATCTGAAATAACAACAGTATTTACACTACAATCAACAGTCACGCTCATAATTTTTATTGCAGTTTTTGTTTTTCAGGATTTTCTTGCTCAAAGCTTTGGTCTCCAGAAAGAATCACAGCAGCTTCTGATAGTACTTGTGTTTACCCTTTTTCTTTCCTCATTCAAAATAATTCCATCAATACTTCTCGAGCGAACCATTAACTTTAATCGCCTCGTAATTCCTCAAATTGTTGAGTCATTAAGTTTTAATTTTTTGCTTATTGCACTTGTCCTAAGTGGATTTGGGATTGTGTCATATACGTGGGCATTTTTATTATCAGCGGTTGTAAGTATTCCAATTTACTATCTTGTCTCACCCTGGAAAGCAAGAATTGGAATTGATAGACAGTCTCTGGAACATCTAAAATATGGTGCGCAGTTTCAAGCTAAAAATATACTTGCAACGATAAAAGATGATTTCTTAACGGTTATTTTGACCAAAGTTCTCACTTTTACTGAAATTGGATATATAGGATTTGCACAGCGTCTAGCCTTTTATATCTATCGTTATATTGTGGATAGCGTTACAAAAGTGACCTTTCCAGCATACGCAAGAATTCAAAACGATCCAAGTGCTATGAAGCGAGCAATTGAAAAATCACTTTTTTTTGTTACTTTATTGATGTTTCCTATTTTAACCGGACTTTCAATTTTGGCACCATATATTATCGATCAGTATCCTAAATGGAACAATAAAATGGAGCCGGCCGTGTTGAGTATTATCTTTTTTTCTTTTAACGCAATGGTATCATCAATGTCTGGAATACTCGTCAATGTACTGGACGCAACCGGCAAAGTAAAGACGACATTGCGACTTATGGTGATGTGGACTGTCCTTACATGGACATTAACGCCGCTTTTTATATGGTGGATAGGATTCCATGGCGTTGCTATTGCATCATTTTTTGTTACTCTTACGCTTGTTTATACCGTGCATCTTACAAAGCAGGTTGTTCAGTATGAATTTATAAAGAGTGTCTATAAACCTGCGCTTGCTTCACTATTTATGGCTATTGCGGTATATGCGAGTGCATTTATTTTGATCAATAGTCTTATGACCTTAATACTTGTTATACTGTTAGGTGCAGGTGTCTACGGCTACATAATGTATGCAATTGCAAAAAATGAAATCAAAAATGATCTTGGAATTTTATTAAGACGCAAAACTATATGAAACTATCAGTTGTAATATCAGCATATAATGAAGAGAAAAATTTGGGGGATTGTATAGACTCTGTCGCTGAAATAGCTGATGAGATTATAGTTATTGATAATGAGTCGATTGATAGTACAGTTGATATAGCGCGAAAGAAAAACGCAAAAATCTACACTCAACCCAATAATTTGATGTTGAATATCAACAAAAATTTTGGATTCAAAAAAGCTTCTGGCGAATGGATACTGAACTTAGATGCTGATGAGAGAGTTTCAGAAGAGCTGAAATCAGAAATCCTCAATGTACTTAAGGAAAATAACGAGACAATGAATGGATACTGGATACCTCGTAAAAATATTATTTTTGGAAAATGGATACAAAATTCTATATGGTGGCCAGATTTACATATGAGACTTTTCCGAAAAGACAAAGGTAAGTTTGCTGAAAAAAATGTGCATGAACATATTGAAGTAGGAGGACGAGTAGACACACTCACTGCTGCAATAACTCACTATAATTACACATCCATAAGCCAGTATCTCTATAAAATGGACAAAATTTATACAGAAAATGAAGTTCAAAAGATTTTGGATTCAGATCAAAAATTAACAACATTTGACGCAATACGTATGCCTGTCCATGATTTTCTAAAAACATTCTTTTTGCAAAAAGGATATAGAGACGGCTTACACGGATTAGTATTGTCTTTCTTGCAAGCATTTTATGCTGAAATTGTTTTTACAAAAGTCTGGGAGCGAAGAGGATTTAAAGTGGATAATACATCACATTTTTTGATAGATATTACTCGTGAATTTCGCAAACTCTCGCATGAATTTAATTATTGGCTTTTACATGCACTCATTGAGGAAAGCAAGAAAGGTACAGAAAAATTTGCACTCAAGGTCAAAAGAAAAATAGCACACATGAAATTTAAAAAATTGTAAGTTTATGCAAAAGAAAGATTTTTTGCGACTCTCAAACTATATTATAGCAATTATTATTTTTGGAAATATTGCACTTCTTCACAGAACGGTAATAAATCTAGGCAATAAAGTGGAACAACCTCAAGATGTACTCGCAGCAAAAACTACAAGTACAGTAGTTCCGAGTGCGTCTATAAAAGAATTACATATTCCTTTCGGCGGAGGAGAGGCTGAATCAAGTGAGTGGGCGGATGTAAAAGGCGTAAAACTTACGATTGATTCACAAAATTATAAAGCAGCAAAACAAATTGTGTTTGAAACTTCATTTTTTATTCCTACTGGAAATGGGAGAGCGTTTGTTAGACTCTATAATGTCACCGATAACTATCCTATGTGGGGGACCGAGTTGAATAATGAGGGAAATATCGGAGCAGTATTTTATATGACATCTCCTGCTATTCAACTTGCAGTGGGTAATAAGACCTATCAAGTCCAGATAAAAAATACCCTACAAGCAAAAACTGAGCTCGTCTCTTCACGTCTAAGAGTGAATTACTAAATGAAAAAAGTTGCATTTGTTATTGTAAATTTCAATGGTTGTGAGGATACACTTTTGTGTTTATCATCACTTACGAAAATGAAAATTCCTGAAGACGTAGAATGCTCAATCTATGTTGTTGATAACGCGTCAGATATAACCACAGAGAAAATTGCTCACTTCATGTTTCCAGTTTCGAATAGCAGTTTACAATACTTCTATATTCAAAGCGATATAAATATGGGTTTTTCAGGAGGTAATAATATTGGAATAAAAAAAGCTTTAGCAGATGGGAATGACTATATAGGTCTTCTCAATAACGACACACTTGTTGATATTGAGCTCTTATCACAACTTTTAGACGGTTTTACAGATTCTAATATAGGAATAGTAGTTCCGAAAATATACTTTATGAAGGGTTTTGAGTACCATAAAGATAAGTATAAGAAAGAAGACCTTGGGAAAGTGATATGGTATGCGGGAGGCGTTATGGATTGGGAAAATGTGATTGGATCGCATCGAGGCGTGGATGAAATTGATTCAGGACAGTTTGACAAACCAGAGACCACAGAATTTGCAACTGGTTGCTGCATGATGGCGAAAAGAAAAGTTTGGGAAGAAGTGGGATTTCTAGATGAAAAGTATTTCTTGTATTATGAGGACAGTGATTACAGTACGAAAGTTAAAAAGCAAAATTATACTATCATGTATTATCCAAAAGCATTTCTATATCACAAGAACGCTGGATCAACGGGTGGTTCTGGATCATCACTTCAAGACTATTATATTACAAGAAATAGACTGCTATTTGGACTGCGATATGCCCCTTATAAAACAAAATTACACTTAGTTATCGAGTCGATACGACTACTACAAAAGGGACGGACATGGCAAAAAAGAGGTGTTAATGACTTTTACCGTAAACGATTTGGTCAGGGAACGTACAGTAAAAACTAATTTATGATTTCAGTAGTTATTATTACCAAAAACGAAGAAGATGTAATTGCAGATTGCATAGAAAGTGTAAAAG
>Ga0163150_10006962_pt1 | contig 13565 bp, 8 predicted proteins | sample OliLakLV19P2IB_FD_148628 | JGI IMG/M metagenome (GOLD analysis project Ga0163150, IMG submission 148628) | Freshwater microbial mat bacterial communities from Lake Vanda, McMurdo Dry Valleys, Antarctica - Oligotrophic Lake LV.19.P2.IB | ecosystem: Environmental > Aquatic > Freshwater > Lake >...
GCTCTATGTGGGGAAATTCTTCACGCTCAACCATCCAGGTTTTCATCCGGCGGTTGCGACGACGATCGCGCTGGTCCTCACCGCGCTGCTGAGCGCTTGGATTGCGGTCCGCCAGGCGTCGGGCCGGGAGATGGCAACGTGGGCATTGCGCGTTTTATTATGGACGTCGGTCGGCGCGGGCGTAGCTCACGCCGGTTGGCATCGGGAGATTTCTCCCGCGCTGGTGATGGTGGTCAGCGTGTTCGTGGTCGGTGCGATCATCATCACACGGGGGACGCGGGCGCGCCAATGAGTCGGGGGCGATTTTCGCTGTCATTCCGGAGGCGACGCTTGTCGCGCGATTCTGAAAGGCCAGCGCTATGCCGTTCATCCTGAAAAATGCAGTTGAAGCCACAGATTCCACGGATGAGCACAGATTACCCAGGCATTAAAAATTACAGTCCGTTCATCGTGCGGGTGAGTTGCGTCCAGGTGCCTCTCCATTAATAATCCTCTGTATCCGCGCTCGTCGGGGACCTTTACCGAAAAGAAACTTCTGAATTTAGGTTCAATGCGTTCTTCCTCCCAGCGCGCACTTATCCCATTTTAGGAGAGATGATCGTCCGGTTCTGTATTTTCTCGTTTGCGGTGGTTTTGGTCGAGCTGCTGAAGGCGGCCGAACCGGCTGGCCGCGATCCCGCGCTGCAGTTTCACGCGGCGCCGAGACCGCTGCCGGCGGACGCGGTGACGGAGGCGTGGCCGCATTTTCTGGGGCCGCATTATAACGCCATGACGCGCGAGACCCGACTGCTGGAGCGCTGGCCGGCGAATGGACCGAACAAAGTGTGGGAGCTGGCGACCGGAGAAGGTTACGCGTGTCCGGTTCTGGCGGATGGTAAACTCGTTTATTTCCACCGGCTTGAGGGTAACGAAACGGTGGATTGTCTTGATCCTGAAACCGGACGCCGACTCTGGCGGGTGGAGTATCCGGTTAGCTATGAAGACCGCTATGGGTTCAGTCCCGGTCCGCGCGCCAGCGCCGTGATCGACGGTGACCGGGTCTTCACCGCGGGCGTCACCGCAATCCTGCATTGCCTGGAGCTCGCAACCGGTCGGATCGTCTGGCGTCGCGACCTCGCGGCGGAGTTCAAGGTGCCGCAATACTTTTTTGGATACGGGCCGACGCCCTTCATTTGGCAGGACCGGGTAATTGTTACAGTCGGCGGCAAAGGCAGCGCGGACGGAGCCCGTGGCACCGGCGTGGCGGCCTTTGACCGGCGCACGGGAAAGACGCTCTGGGAAGTAGAGGACTCCTGGGGCGCGGATTACGCGTCGCCGGTGGTTACGATGTTGCAAGGCCGCGCGGTGGCTCTGGTACTGACGGGCGGCGAAAGCCGGCCCACGCAAGGCGGATTGCTCGCGATCGACGTGCTCACGGGGGCGGTGCTCGAACGGTTCCCGTGGCGGGCTCGGAATTTTGAATCGGCCACGGCAAGCACGCCGCTCGTGCTCGAGGACGGACGCGTGCTGATTTCCGAGTGTTATGAGAAGGGCGGTACGCTGCTGGAATTCGACTCCGCGCAAAAGGCGACCCAGCGCTGGGTGCAGCGCGGCTTTGGGCTCCACTTCATGATGCCGCTGGCGATTGACGGCTACCTGTACGGCTTTGCGGGCCGCAATCCGCCTGACACGGAACTAAAGGCGGTCGATCTCGCCACGGGAAAAATTGTGTGGGCCGACGACACGCGGTTCACCGAGGGCGGTCGCGTGCAGAGTTTTTTTCGCGGGACGTTGCTGCGCGCGGGCGATCGTACTTTCTGTCTTGGCGAGGACGGCTTGTTGGCGGAGTTCGACCTTTCGCCGCAAGGCTTGAGCGTCCGCCAGCGGACGCGACTCTTTCACGCGTCGTCGGCCTGGACGTTGCCCGCGTTGCATCGCGGTTTGCTGTACGTGGCGCAAAACGAGCGTGACCGGACGGACGGTAAGTCGCCGCGTATTATTTGCTATGATATCCGCGGGCAGTGAGGGATAATATTCGGGTCAGCCGACCTCGCGCGAGCAAGCATGTGACCGGCCGGTGGGATAAGATTCGCTGGGGCTCAAGCTGACCGCTTCGGAAAGGCGGAACGGACAAAGAGGAAACGGGGAGAAAGTAGAAAGAAGAAGGGCGGAAAATCGCGGCGGAAAAGAAGAATGAAGAAACGAGGCGCGGATCTCGAGAGCCGCAGGAGGCCGGTACGTCCTTTAACCATCTGCACCCTCCGCGCAATCTACGGTTGATCGGATGTTTTCCGATTTTCTGTCTCTGCGTTCTTTGCGGCCTCCTGTTAAATGTCTGGAGATCGAGTCCTTATGTGCTTTTTGAGCCTTATGTGGCCATCATCGGAAAAGCGGGATCGGAAAAGCGGAAAAGCGGAATCGGGGAAAGGCGGGATCGGAAAGCGGAAAAGCGGGAAGGAAAATCGGAAAAGCGGGAAATTGGGAAATCGAGAAACACTCAGCGCTGAATTCTGGCGGGAAAACGCGAAACCGTTGGCTCATAGGTAGCCGGGCGTAAAACGCGGAAAAGTGAGGCAGGAAAGCGGAAGGATTTCAGTACGCGGGTAGCTTGACCGTTCAGGGGGGAGGCGCAGCGTGGGCCTTGCACATGGAAGACGCACTTGAGTTCGATGGGGTGGTAATATCAGGGAACGACCTTGTAAGTCGGAAGCGTCCTACGAGCTGGCCTGATATCTTCAGCACGGACGTGAACGGGACGCCGGTGCGATGGCAGTTTGCAGACGCGGATGGTCCGTGTTCATCGACCAAGGCGGATCGGATCTTGTTTCCCTTTGCCCAAGGGCGGATTGCAAAAGGCAAAGAAGTGGGATTGCGGCAGTAGGTTGAAATCACGAGCGAGACCAAGCAGCTCCGGATGTTTCGCCAGAGTTACCGGCGATTTGGAGTTTCTTTGGTCTTTGCGCCACACTGAGCGGGTCAAGCGCGGCATGGACGTGAAATCCGGCGACCTCCTGGTCGTTTTGCTGGCGTTCTGCGTGTCCTGGCCCGTGACGAGCTGGTGACGCGTCGTGAACGGTTCGTCGAGTTGGGCGAGGACCCAGCGACCCTTGCGGCGATCGACCAAGAGATTCAGCGGCGCTCAGTTCTTGCCGGAGTTGGGAGCGGCTGGCGGGTGGGGGACCGGACGGTTTATTTTGTGGTCGGCCAGGCGTGCCTCCTGCGTGATCCTGGCTCGGTGGGCGAACTCAGCGTACGGCATTCCTGAGAGTTCCTCGATGACTTGGGTGAGCAAAGTCTGGCCATTGATCCGCCGGCGCAGCTCTTTCTGAGCACGCAGCCGGCTTCTGATTTTTTCAATGAATGGCTCACTCCATCGCTGATAGGCATCGATCATGACATAGCGAAAACCACCGGGACTCGTCGGGGAAATCCGCGCTTCCGCTTCCGGTTTATCGAGCGCTTCCCGCTTTTCCCGCTTTTCCCCCTTGTTCCAGTTGAGCAGATCCAGGCCCACGCCGAGGGCCCGGGGGCTTTCGCTCAGACGTTTGCTCAACATGTGGAGGGAATAAATTTCTTCGGCGCCTTGGAGCTTGATGGTGATGACATCCGAAAGGAAGCGCGCGAAAACCACGTCGAACCAATCGCGATCGTCGACGTAGATGCGCTGAGCCTTGATGTGCTCAAGGCAGTCTTGACTGAACCCGCCACGGAAGCGGGTGTCGCGGCGCGCCATCCAACTGAAGGGGTCGTAGATGAATTGCAGGTTCGCGATAAACGTTTCCTGCAAATACCGGAGTTCCTTTTCCCCGGCCTGATGGTCGGAATAGAAGATTGGATACGTGAGCTTGACCTCCTGGAACGCCGTGGACGGAACCTGAACCGGCAGTCCTCGTTCAATATAGTGAAAGCCCTTTAGGGTGTCGAGATTGAGTCCCTGGGTCTTGTCGGTTGCGAACGAATTACCCCGCTTGTTTCGGTCGTGGTAGAATATTACATCCCAGCGCGCCGTGATGCGCCGCTCCCATTGGCCGGTTTCGGGATTATAGCGAATATCGCCGGCGTATTTGGATTCAGGTCGGGTGGGCGCAGTTTTATTCAGGCGATCCACGTCCCAGGCGACCAGGGCTTTGATCTTGAAAAAGGGCTCTTTGAAGAGACGCGAAATGATGGCGCGCTCGCGCCTCAACCAAGTGGAGTCATCCAGGGTGAATGGGCCCAATCCGAACGTGGCGGTGAGCTCACCCATTTCCCGTTCAAACTCCTTCCCCAGTTTGATCCGGAATTGCAGGTGTTTGATTTCATCGATGACCAGCTTTTTGTGATAACCGATCAGCAGCTGGTTGAAGGACTGGGCGAAATTAAAGACGACGTCATTGTCTCCCCGATAATCTTTGCCTGTAAACCCATCAATAATGGGAATCTTTCCGTGGTAAGCCGTGACATTAAAGGCCTCCATCGTGACCACCTCGTCACCCGCCGAGTCTTGCGCCCTGATCGTCGAAGCTACACCCATCAGCGTCAGCCAAACGACGACGTTGGCGAGTTTCCTGCTCGGCGTGGGCATTGATTACAGGAGATCGGCGCGGGACCTCATTACTATTGCCCGTGAATTGATTCGGTTCACCTCGACCGGAAGATCTCGCTGGCGAGGGCCTCGACCATGAGGGTGCGGAGACCGTAATCGTCCTTCTTCACCGCCTGAAAGATGTCCTCGATCACGAACTCATCGACAGGCTCCATGTGGCGGCCGGTGGCGTAGCTGAGGACTTGTCTGATGAGGTGGCGGGTGAAAACGTCCGTCCGACTTGCGACGAGGATGCTTTTAAAATCGTGAAAGCCGGCATAGGTCTCCCCGGAGCCGAACTCGCCGGTGGAATCAATCGTCGGTGCAGGCGCGCCGCCCTTGGGTTTGGGATAGGTCTCGCGCCAACGGCCGATGGGATCGAATGTCTCGAGTCCAAAGCCGAGCGGATCAATCTTCCGATGGCATTCGGCGCATGCGATGTCCGCCCGGTGTTTCGCGAGCCGTTCGCGGATGGTGGTGGCTCCGCTCACGTCCGCGTCGATGGCAGGAACCACATCCGGTGGCGGTGGCGGCTTCACGCCGAGGATGTTTTCCAAGACCCAGACGCCGCGGGTCACGGGCGAGGTTTCCACTCCGTTGGCGCTGACCGTGAGGACGCCCGCCATGCCGAGCAGGCCGCCGCGTTGCCGGTTGCCGTCGATGCCAACGCGCTGGAAACCATCGGCGATGCGGAGGGTTTTCTGCTCCGGCAGATTATAGAGTTTCGCGAGCCGCTTGTCCACGAAAGTGTAATCGGCATCAAGAAACCGCTGCGCCGATCCATTTTCCCGGAGCAGATGACGGAAGAATAGGCGAACCTCCGTCTTCATCGCCTCGGGCAAATTCTCGGCGTAATACACCCGCGTCGATTCACGCGGCGGGGGCATGCCGCCGAGATCGCGTAGATTCAGCCAGCTGTCGAGAAAGCCGTTCACAAATCCTGCAACGCGGTCGTCAGCGATGAGCCGCTCGCTTTGGTTCCTGAGTTCCTTGGGCGCAGTCAGTTTCCCGGAAGCAGCGACGGCGAGCAGTTCCTGGTCGGGCGGTGCGCCCCGGAGCGCGTAGGAGAGACGCGAGGCGAGATCGTAGGGGCCGAGTTTGGTTTCTTTTTCGTCTGTAATCTCGCTGAAATAGAGAAAGGAAGGCGAGCAAAGCATCATCTTCAGCGTATCCAGCGCAGCCTGACGCGGCGTCGCTTTTTCGCTGATCCGCAGGTCATAGGTTTTCCGAATGGTGGTGCGATCAGCCCGCGTCAGCGGGCGTCGATACGCCCGGGCGCCAAAAGCATAGAGCTGATCGAGCGCCTGCTTCGCCTGAAACCCCCGCTCACCAAACACCGCGAGCTCTTCCAAGCTTCCACCTGGCTCAGTGACGGGACCTGCAATCTTGATCTCGCCAATGCGGATATGCGGGAGTTTTCCTTCCCGCAAGAGGTGCGTGCGCCTGATGCCTTCTTTGGCGAATCTGCCCTGGAAGTCGTCCGCGTAACGCTTGTTAATCTGGCTGATGGAAGCCCGCGACTCGTAGGGTCCGTTGGGGAAAATGAAGCGTGGTGTTTGTCCCGCTTCGAGCCAGACGCGGAACTTGATCCACTCCGGTTGCTCATCCGGCACCGTCGCCTGCGCGAGCAACGGCTCGATTGCCTGGGGATAATGGATGTGATTCTTCGTGGCATCGCCAGGCACGACTCCGAGCAGGAATGGCTCGGAGAAATCGATACCGAAGATCGCGGGGTCGTAATGCGTGTTGCGGTGCATCGCCTGCGCCAGGACCTCGATATCATAGAGTCCGGAAACCGGCACGCCTTTGAGGAAGTCCTCGATATGTCCATAGCCGCCCTGCCGCGTATCGGTGTTCGGCTGTTCATATAGGCAAAGATACTTGTAGTTAAAGACTGCCTTGTGCGGACCCGATAGCTCCTCGTATTGGACGAAGTTGCCGGTGAAGTGCCAGGACTGTGGTGGCATTTCCGGCCGGCCGAGACGGGTCTCGACGAGACGATTGGCGGATTGAAAATATTGATCCAGCAGGAAGCCGGAGGTGACGAGCGACGTACCAATGGTGTCGATGGGTTCACTCGCTTTCTCTTTCGGGAAATCCGCGGTGAGACCGAGCGTGTCGACCCGCCGACCGAAGAGCGTCGCGAGCGTGTTCTCGTATTCCCGGTTCGAAAGACGGCGCATCACCGTGCGCGCCTTGGTGCTCTCGATCTTGCCGCGCGCGGACGCGATGCCCTCCCGCAGGGAGCGAATGACCGCGAGCCGCTCGTCGTCGGTCGGTTGCATTGCTTCCTTGTGGGGTGGCATTTCCCCCAGCGTGATCTGATCGATGATATCTTTTGCGGTGATCAGGCCCGCCTCGGTGGTGAGCGGAAACGAGAACGTTTCAAATTCGCGATCGCCTTTCTCGGTCGCAGCGTCGTGACATTTCAGGCAGTAATTGTCCACGAACTGGAAAAATACCTTCTGTCCGGGCAATGCCGCGGCACGCGCGAATCCCGCAAGCAGAGCGAGCCCAAGGATGGCGATGCGTTTTGTCATGGCGAGAGCAGGGCCACGCCGTTCGGTGCCAGGGAGCGATGACCGTTCCTGATTGTCATCGCGAGGAGCGAAGCGACGTGGCGATCCATCTGGAGATCTCCGAAGATTGCCGCAGTCGGCACGCCTCCTTCGCAATGCCAAACAGAGTGTGTTCCACACCCGGCCTTGCCGGGGTCGCGATGACAGTCCGGAACCCACGTTATACGGACCGGCCGGTGCTGGTGCCGAACGAGTCGGCCTCGACGCCCATGCGCTGGGCGATATCGACAAAGAGATTACAAAGGGGGACTTTGTTCGGACCTGAGGATGGAACCTTCTTGAACTCGCCATGACGGTCGCCGCCACCGGCGAGAATGATCGGGAGGTCGGAATTCTTGTGCGTATTTGCATCGCCAATACCGCTGCCGAATAGCACCGACGTGGAGTCGAGCAGGGTCCGCTCACCGTCTTCCATCCTGGAGAGGCGGGTGAGGAATTTTCCGAAGTGCTCGATCTGGTAGGTTTCGAGCGCGATGAGGTGCTTGATCGCCGCCTCGTCGTTGCCGTGGTGCGACAGGCCGTGGTAGGACTTCTCGATGCCGAGGTTCTGCGGCAGGAAATCGCCCCCGATTTCCAGCGTGGCGATGCGGGTCGAATCGGTCTGCAGTGCCAGCGCGATCAACTCATAGAGCATCGGTAAATCTTCGACCTTGTTCTTGTTGGCTGGTTTGTCGAACGAAGGATTCGGCTTGGGGAGGCTGGACCAACGCTGGCGGAGTTCGAGCCGCTTCTCGACGTCGCGAATGGAGGTGAAGTATTCGTCCAGCTTGGACTTGTCTTCGCGATTGACGCGCTTGGAGAGACGGTTCGCGTCCCCCAGCACGGTATCGAGAATGGACGCCTGCAAACGGTTCTCCTGATTGCGACGATCCTGGCGCTCCGGGGAGTCACTGACAAACAGCCGGTCGAACAACTCAGCAGGTCCCGAGATGGGAGGGACGCGCACCCCGGATTTCGTCCAGGCGATCTGGCAGCCCCCGTGGATACCACCCTCCGAACCGACGGTCAGGGAAGGGAAGCGCGTCTGAAAACCAATTTCGTCGGCGATGAACTGGTCGATGCTGACGTTGCCGCCAGGCCGGTTCTGCGCTTCCGAATTGAGGACGCCAGAGAGGAAGGAATGGACCGCGAAGTGACCGCCCTTGATCCCGTGGTCGAGTCCGCGGTACACCGTCATGTGCTTGCGATTTTCCCAAAGCGGCTTGAGCAACGTGGTCTGCTCGTAGGCCGTGCCGGTTGATTCGGGAAAGAACTGTTTTACCTGATAGCCAAGCAGATTCCCGACGGCGACGAATCGCCGCGACCCGGCACCTGCGCCTCTGGCTGTTTGAACGGCGGAGTTGCCACCCACGGCACTGGCCAGGAGCGAGGGGAGTGTGGGGAGCGCCAGGGCTGCACTCAGGGATTTGAGGATGAAACGACGCCGGTTCATGGTTTTCATGCTTCAAGGAGTTTCAATACAGTGGGGGCTCTCACCGCGTCGCGCCGATACGGGCTGCCGATGCTTTTTGAAGCGGCAGACCTCCAGGGGCAACGGATGGTGTTAGGGAAATTCAAGACTGGGTTTCATTTTGTGCGAGAAAAAACCGTCCCGCCTTGCGAAGCAGGGTAGAGTAGGCAGATCGCTCCTTCTGCGTCAAAGCCCAGGCCAATGACGTTGCAGAAGAGCCGGCCATTAACCGTGCCCGGGTCGATTATCTTCACGTGTCCGGCGCTTGAGTAAAGACGACGTCGGCATCGAGCGCGTAGCGACCGATGAAGTCCGCGATCTCCGCGTGATTGGTCGGTCGATGTTTTTGGTGTCCGAACCCGGGTTGATGATAACGCGAAGCTGCATGCGGATCGGTAACCTTTCCACAGAGTGGTCACCGCTTCCAGTTGTGGAAAAATTATGGCGCAGTAATCTTCGGGAGATCGGGTTGATCTGCTGGAACTGCAGTTCGCGCTCGTCGCAATGAATCGAGGCGTTACGCTTTACGCATGCGTGTGCTTGTAGTGGAAGATGAGCAAAAGGTGGCCTCCCTGATCAAAAGTGGGCTCGAACAGGCGGGCTTCGATGTCGTGGTCACTCACGATGGAGATTCGGCGGTCAGGCTGGCCACGTCCGCGGCATTCGAGGCCATGGTATTGGATATTATGATACCCGGACGCGATGGCCTGAGCGTGCTGCGCAAGCTGCGCGCGGAGCATCACGTGATACCGGTCGTCCTCCTCACCGCCCGTGGCGATACCAGCGAGAGAATCGAAGGGCTGAACCTCGGTGCGGACGATTATCTTTCCAAGCCGTTCTCGGTGCTGGAACTCGTCGCGCGCCTGCATGCGGTCTTGCGGCGACGAACAGGCGTCGGGCTTTCGGTGCTCACCTGCGGTGATCTCATTTTGAATCTGAGCAGTCGGGAGGTAAAGCGCGACGGAAAGCGGATCGATCTCACGCCGCGCGAGTATGCGCTTTTGGAGTATTTGATGCGCGCTCCGGGCAAGGTCGTCACGCGGGTGGAGATCAGCCAAAATGTGTGGGGGCATCAGTTCGACCCCGGAACGAACTTCGTCGAGGTGGCGATCCAGCGGCTGCGTCGCAAGGTCGACGGGGCCTTTGCGCCGGCCCTGATTCAGACCATTCGCGGCGTAGGTTACGTGATCCAAACGGAGATATGAAAGCGCTCTCCCTTCAGTGGAAGTTTGCGCTTTGGGCTGCCGCCTTGGTGGGAGTTTCGCTCCTGATTTTCTCCGGCGCCACGCTGAAGAATCTCTACGACGAGCAGATCGATGCGGTGGATTTGGAACTCACTGCCGACGGCAAGCGCTTCGCGGAGTTGCGGCCGTTGTCGGCGGGAGAGGAATCGGCGATCGAACTTGCGCGGTTCGAGCCGTGGATGGGTTATGCTCTTTTCGACGAAGCCGGACGGCTGCGCAGTCGCTCGGACCGCCTGCCTGAGGCGATGGCCCGGCGGGCGCTTACCATTTTGGAGCTGCATACGGCCCGCGACCGCCAGAAGACGTGGCGTTTGCTATCATTTCGCAGTGACGGCGCGACCTTTGTCGTGGGCTACGATTTGGAGGATGTGCATGGGATCATCCGCGATCTGGTGATCGCGTATGCGTTTTCTCTGCCAGTGATCGTGATTATCGCCGCGCTTGGCGGCTTGTGGGTGTCGCGGCGAGCGTTGATGCCGGTGCACGAGCTCACGTTGGCGGCGGAAAGCGTGCAGGCAGGGAGCCTGGATCGACGAGTACCGGTCCCGGTTGCAAACGACGAGATCCAGCGCCTCGCGCTCGTGCTCAATGCGATGCTCGGGCGCCTGGAGAAAAGTTTCGAGCAGGCGCGACGCTTCGCGGCGGATGCCTCGCACGAGTTGCGCACGCCGATGACCGTCATTCGCGTCCAGATGGAGGAACTCATCCGCGCGCCCGACAGCCCGCTCGCTCATCAATTGAAATTGGTAAGTATCCAGGAGGAAATCGACCGGTTGCAGCGCATCACCGAGAATTTGCTCCTGCTGGCCAGACTCGATGCGGGGCACGCCGCGCTGCCGTCGCTAAAAGTAAATTTGGGCGCCTTGGTGAGCGAGGTGATGGAGGATGCGGAATTGCTCGCCGCGGCCAAAGGCGTGTCGATGGAGAAAGGCGAATTCGCGGAGATGGAGGTGTCGGCGGACTCGACGCACCTCCACCGTGCGTTGCTGAATCTCTTCGATAATGCCGTTAAGTTCAATTTGCCGGAAGGCCGCGTGACCTGTCGTCTGCGGGTGCAAGACGGCGTCGCGCTGTGCGAGATTGGAAATACGGGTGAAGGCATACCGGAAGCCGTGCGGCCCCGCCTCTTTCAACGCTTCTTCCGGGCCGATGCCAGCCGGGGAAGGATCAGCGGGCACGGCCTCGGGCTCAGCCTAAGCCGCGAAATCGCGCGAGCGTACGGAGGAGATCTTCAGCTTGTCGATCGAGGCGAGCCACGCTGGACTTACTTCGTCCTCTCGCTGCCGCTCGCGGCCCTGTCGGCGACCCCACCCCATGAGGCGTAACGTTTCCCAAATGCAATCGTGCCAGTTCCTGCGCGCCCGCGGACCGTGGCTTTGCCTGTTTTTGGTTCTGGCGGGGGCTTTTGAATTCACGCCGCTGGATCTCTGGTTGCAGGACCCGTTCTTCGATTTCGCGTCCCGGCGGTGGTTGGTCGATGGGCGTGAGCCGGTGGGTCGTTTGCTTTTCTACAACGGCCCCAAGGTGCTGCTGATCGCGTTTGCGCTTGGCCTCATCGCTCTCACCACAGGGCCGGAGTCATGGCGCCGTCGGGTGGAGGCATGGGGTTGGATTACGCATCGGCCGAGGCTGGCAATCACGCTCCTGGTCGCAGCGTCGATTCCGGTCACCGTAGGCGCGTTGAAGAATACGTCGGACGTCTTCTGTCCGTCGGAGCTTGTGCGCTATGGCGGCACGGCACCCCACCGACGGCCGTTTTCCATGGAGCTGTGCACAGAGGGCAAGGGCCATTGCTGGCCGGCGGGGCACGCGAGTGGAGGGTTCGCGTTGCTTTCGCTCACGCTGCTCGCGGCTCGCGAATCCCTGAAGCGACGAATGGTACTCCTGGCCATGGCCGCAGGCTGGTCGATGGGTCTCTACCAGATGCTCAAGGGCTCTCATTTCATGAGTCATACCGTGGTCACCATGCTGCTCGCGCTGGTCATCACCACCGTGGTGGAACGAGTCGTCTTCGGGAATGGCTCCACTCTCCGTATTTTGGGTCTCTCTTCCCGTTATAAAGAAACCCAACCTTAAGCTGTCGGGGAGCGTTGCTGGTTTTGTCGGTGGCCGGAAAGGGGGGTGAAACTGGATTTTTAGGACCGAAGTGGCAAAGTGGGCCGGTCGACCTGCGGTACAAAACGAGCCTGCACCTGACGGGCAGCTGAAGGTATCAGAATAGGGCGGCGTGGGAGCCGACCTCGAAGGGGAAACCCGGGACCGTGCTGCGGTCATGCTCCGCCACCCGGCAGGATTACCGGCGGATAACACCCGGATTACAGTTCTGTAATCGGAGCGTGAAGGCTCGCGCGTGTGGGATTTGATCTTTCGCTCACACCTCAAAGTGGGCCGCAGAAATCGCACCCGCCGAGGGTGCGGTCACAGTCGGTTTTGCACCCTGTTATCCACCCTCATGTTTCTCCTCCGCTTCACCCTTGGGCTGTTCACAGTCGCCACGTTGGCGGGGTGCGTTTCGTATTCGCCGCAGCCGCTCGTTTCCGAAACGACCCGAGCGTACCTCGAAGGCAGGCGTCTCACTGATGAGGGGCTGGGGCGTTTCTTAGCTGCGCATGGCCAGGCCGGCGGCGAATGGGAGCTGTCCCGGCTGACGCTCGCCGCACTCTATTTCAACCCGACACTGGAGGTCGCGCGCGCCCAACTGAGAGAGGCGGAGGCGGGGATGAAGACGGCGGAGGCGCGGCCGAATCCTACCTTCAGTTTTGCGCCCACCTACCATCGAGACACGCCGGGTGGGATGACCCCGTGGATTCTGGGTTATGCGCTGGCCTTGCCCATCGAGACGGCGGGCAAGCGTACTCATCGTACCCGCGAGGCGGGGTACCGGGCCGAAGTCGCGCATCTGCGCGTTGCGGAAAGCGCGTGGGCGGTGCGCAGCGCGGTGCGTCATGCGTTGGTCGGGTTGCAATCCGCTGAGGCCGCCGCGGAACTCTGGCGAACGCAGGTGCCGCTCCTCGCCGATTCCGCGGGCTTGGTGGATGCCCAGGTCAACGCGGGGGATGTCTCGCCCCTGCTCGCGGCGCAGGCGCGCATCGCACTTCATCGCGCCGAATTGGCCGGTCGCGAGAGTGATCGGGCGGTGGTGGCCGCGCGCATTGGGCTGGCACAGGCGGTGGGTGTTTCGGTCGGTGCTTTGGCGGATGTACGTCTTTCCTATCGCGGGCTCCTCGATGCGCCAGCACCGGCCGGGACGGACCAAACCCGGCTGTGGGCGGTGCAGAATCGCGCCGATCTCCTCGCGGAACTCGCGGCTTATGCCGTCGCCGAAGTCGCGTTGCAAGGGGAGGTCGCACGGCAATATCCGGACGTCTCCTTTAAGCCGGGCTACGATTTGGACCAGGGAGCCGGCAAATGGTCGTTGGGAGTCAGCTTCACGTTGCCGATCTTGAATCAAAATCAGGGCCCGATTGCGGTGGCGAAGGCCCGCCGCGAGGTCGCGGCGGCCCGGTTCGTTGCCCTGCAAAGTCGGGTGCTCGCCGAGGTCGATCGCGCGGTGGCCGACTATGCTTCCGCGGCCGGCGACCTCGAGACGATCAAGGCGCTCCGCGAGAGCCTGGAGCGCCAGGTGGCGACGGTGAAAGCGCAGCAATCGGCGGGAGATGCCTCCCGGCTCGATCTGGTGCGCGCCCAGGTCGAACTGGCGGACCTCATGCGCCTTGATGTCGAGGCCCGCATGCGGGCCTCGACATCAA
>Ga0163150_10006963_pt1 | contig 13565 bp, 10 predicted proteins | sample OliLakLV19P2IB_FD_148628 | JGI IMG/M metagenome (GOLD analysis project Ga0163150, IMG submission 148628) | Freshwater microbial mat bacterial communities from Lake Vanda, McMurdo Dry Valleys, Antarctica - Oligotrophic Lake LV.19.P2.IB | ecosystem: Environmental > Aquatic > Freshwater > Lake >...
GATCGATAGCAAAGCCCATGAAGCCAAAGAACACGGGCACAAGCAGAACGAGCACCTGTATCGATGTGGCGCCCTTTTCCCGCTGGTTGACCCGTCCTGCTTTCACGGTGCTGACTACCTCGGTTCCTGATGGCCACGCGGGCCAACAAACTTAGCCTTCGGCTTTTCCTTGCCCTTCTTCGCGGCTTCCTGCGCAACGGTTGGCAGGAAGGTCTCCATGGTGTCCGGCAACTTTGCCCGCTCTTCCGGGCTCAGCGGTTTGACGAAGTGCGGCGTGATCACTACCAGCAGTTCGTCCATCGTCTTGCGCGTGGAGCGCGAGCGGAACAGCTGGCCGAGAATCGGAATGTCGCCGAGCCCGCGGATGCGGCTCAGCGTCTGCACCACACGGTTGTCGATCAGGCCGGCAATCGCGAAGCTCTCGCCGTCCCGCAGCACCACTTCGGTTTCCGCGGAGCGCGTCGCGATGGCCGGGATCAGGAAGCCTTGCAGCGTGACCGCATTGGCGAAGTCGAGCGAGCTCACTTCGGGACGAACCTTCAGATGAATGGCTCCGCTGGCCGTCACGGTCGGCTTGAAATCCAGCCTTACACCGAACGGCTTGAACTGCACCGTGACGACGGGCGCGATGGCGCCGCCGGTGGTGGTCGCCTGCAATGTCGGGAACGGGAACTGACCGCCGGCGAGGAAGGTCGCCTCCGAGCCTTCGATCGTGATGAGGTTCGGCTCGGCGAGAATCTGGAGCAGGTTGCGCTGCTGCATCGCGCGGATGGTGGCGCCGATGTTCATGTCGGGCCGGAAGATGAACAAGTTCAGGAGATCGGCGAAGTTTACGCTGGTGCTGCCTAACTGCCCGCCCTGCAACTGCAGCTGCGAGAATCGCGGCGACTGATATTGCTGCGTGCTGATGGTGCCGATGGCTTTCGACGTATCGCCCGAGAAGTAGTTGAAGCCGAGCTCGGCAAGGTTGGTGCGGTCGACGCTGGCGAACTTCACTTCCAGCATGATCTGGCGCGGATCGCCAGGCGGAGGGATCTGCAGCAGATTGACCACGTTCTTATACCGGGTGCCAGCCAGCGCACCGAGCCGCTTCGATTCATCGGCGGTTTTGACGTTGCCGCTGAGCACCAGGGTCTCGCCACTGGCCGATACATCCACGGTCGATTCCGGAATCAGACTGCGCAAATCGGAGCGCCACTTGTCTTCCTCAGCCGTGTCGGTCCTGACCTTGATGTCCCAGCGCCTCGGCGATGAGCCCTGTTCCCAGACCATCAGCGTGGTCAGGCCGGGCGACTTGGCATTCACCATCACTTCATGCGGCGACACCACCAGCGCGTCGGCGATCTTCGGCTCAGAGATGACGACGCGTGTGACGTCGCGCTCGAACGTAATGAGTTCACCCTTGCCGGCGAGCAGCGCCATCTCGGCCGTGGCCAGCGACTGTGCGGTGGCTGAAAGAGCAGTCAGAGTCAGTAATATCCAAAGACTTCCGAAGAGTCTTTTCATTGAAAAAGTTCCTGAACGTGTTTGTCGCCGTGATACACGTCGACCACGAATTTTGGTTTAGGCGGGTCTTTTTTCTCGGTCTTTGCGGCTACCGGTGGCGGCAGAGGCTGGCCGTCGGCGCCGACGTTGCCAGTCAGCGAGGCCCACTGCTTGTCATCGCGAACATTCAGCGGAGGCCTGCCCACCTTAGAGTTCGCTCTGAGAGCGCGAGCCGTGCCCGCGAAAATGTCCGGGTCCAGCGACTCCGCGGTGGCAGACGCCGTTTCGACTGCGGCTTTGTCCAGCGGGTTGCGAAGCACCAGGCTCACTTTGCCCTGATTTTTTGCCAGTTCAATTTTGGAAGCCTGCTCGGGTGTGACAAGCAATACAGCGGCCCGCGTCTGCGTGCCTGCGGCGGTGGTCGGCGCGGTGATCGGCTTGCCGTCGGGGCCGAGCGTGTTCACCTCCGTGACGCGGCCAATCGACATCACCTGCACATCCTGCGCGATGGTGGCCGTAATGGCTTCGCGCATGGAACCGGTTCGGGTGAACAGCACATCCACCCTCGACCGGGGCTGGATGAGCCCACCGGCCGCCGTGCTGTCGGTGACTGGGATGGACATGGCTCGCAGTCCGGGCTGAATGAGCGACGATACGCCTTCGGCACCGGTGGAACTGGCCGTCTTGCCGACCACAAACGTCTCGCCCGAACTCACCGACATCAGCAGAACGCGGTCGATGATGGCGGTTTCGTTAAGGATCGCCATTTTGGGAGCGTCCTTTTCCGGCACGCGGACCTTCTTGAGGTCGGACTTCTTCACCCTCGTTCCGGCCGGGAGGTCCGCCGACGCCGCATAAACCTCGACCATCTTCTCCGTGTTGGCGCTGGTGGCGCGGGAGAAGACGAACCAGGTCAGCAGCGCTGCCGACACCCAGGCTCCGGCGAAGATCATGATGATTTTCTGTCGGTCCATTTCAATCCTTCAGTCTTTGCGGCGCTTCCAGCAGCGTCGCTGTTTCGTCCGCGTACAACCGTTTCCATCCCAGCGTTTCCAGAGCCGGGATCAGCGAGTACCGGTTGGGAAGCAGCGCGTGCGTGAACCCCATCTGCACGATTCGCTCGCGTGCCCCTTTGCGGACCTCAACGGTGTCGATATATTCCTTCATGTACGGAGCGCCGTAGAAATCGCTGCGTCCGTCAAACCAAACCTTGCGTGCTCCGTTGAAGCGGTAGATCAGGTAACCGCCATACATATCGGGAGCGAGAATCTTTGCGTCGAGAGGCAGCTTGTCGACAACCTGGTTGCAGGCCTTCACCGGGTATCGCTCTTCGGGGAATCCGGCTCGCTGGGCCACGGCTGGGATACTCAGCGCCCAGAACAGGACGGCGACCAGCAGCGGGACCAGCGCGCCGCCATGGAACCGGCGGTCGATGACCCGGAGGTTCGCACCATACTGCAGGAAGCCATCGAGCCACCGTCGTAACCAGGGCTGCACGCCCTTCCAGTTGCGGACCGATTCGGTGATGGCGCCTCCGGCAAGCGGCAGACACAGCATCATCACCAGCGGAAGCACGCGGGCCGATTCGAGGCCTTTGACGAAGAACAGCGAGCAGATCAGAAAATGCGCGAGCCGCTTCTGCGTCAGGGCGAGCACGCCTCCGAGAGCGGTCAGCACCATTCCGATCAGAATCTGTTCAGCGCCCAGCACCCGGAAGTTGAAGCTCTGGAACTCGCCGATGCGGTCGAGCAACTCACGGTCGCCGAGGTAGTGGAAGATGTGCTGGTGCACGGCCCAGCCATACGGGTTGACGATAGTGACCGCGAAGCTGACGGCTGCCGCCGTGACGAACCAACGGACCTGCTTCCAGTCGGCATCACGGTCGAAGCCCGACCAGATGACCGATCGAAGCAGCCGGTCAACGGCGTAGATGCCGAGAACCACGGAGAGCAGGAAGAAGCTGGCGTGGAGATTGGTCCAGGCGATGCTGAGGAGGGCGAAGGCGGGGATGCTCCGGATGCCGGTCTCGATCATGAGCAGGGTGGCCAGCAGGAACACCCAGCTCAGGACGTGAGGCCTGGCCAGCCAGTGGATGTTACCCGTGCTCAGCAGCAAAGTCGTCATGATTCCCGCGATTAGAAAATGCCCGCCGACGGCCCAGTGCAACCGGAACCAGAACCAGGTGGCGGCAGCGATCATCAGCCCATAGAAACCGGCTACATAAGCCGGGCCGCCGAGCAGATGCAAACCGCCAGCTATCACATCGGCGCCCCATTCCCATGCGAACCACGGCTGACCCTGACGGGTCATCGACCAGGAATCGGAATGTGGCAGGCCGGCACCGCTCAGAATGCGCTCGCCATTTCGTATATGCCAGCCGGCGTCACTGTCGCGGAACAACTGAGTGGTTCCGTCGTAGAACACAAGACAGTAGACAAGGGTCACCATGCCCGCCAGCAAAGCGAGATCGGGCACAAACCAGCGAAGCAAAGCCGAGGGCTTCGCCGCCGTCTCGCCGACGCTTCCGGCAGGCGCAGGGCAGGTCAGGTCCATAGGTGTAGCATCGGACCGGAATCGACCTGCCGTCAGACGGCGACCGACTGCCCGGACACGGAGCCGTTTACTACTGACCCGTGGTGCCGATGCTGCCGAGGCCCTGCGTGATGCTCGAGTAAAGGCTGACGACCGCGCTCGACAGCTGATTGACGGTGGTGATCAGCGCGAGGCCGACGGCGGCGACGATAAGCGCGTATTCCACAAGGTCCTGACCACGCTCTTCGCGAGCGATGGCAACGGCCAGACGAATGATGTAGTTCTTCATGATGTTCTCCTCAGTTGCTTCCGGATCCCGGAGAAGCCGAACGATCGTTTCTGCCGGTCGAATCGGCCGTATTTCTGCCTCTGGTCTCGTACTTCGAGCCGAATAAAACGTCCAAAACCCGCTGCCACGGTGTTTTCGGTGAACCGTCGTGAGACAGTGTTACCGAACCGCCCTCGAGCGAGGCCAGTAGCTGCAGATTGCTCAATGCCGCCGGGTGATCTTTTTGATATCTTAGCGCCGCCTGCAACTGCATCCGCGCCTGGTCCAGTTCACCCCGCTCGATCAGTATGGCAGCGAGGTTGCTGTGGGCGGTTGCGGGCTCGGCGACAAGCCGCAGTTCGGAGAGAGCGAGCGAGGGGTCGGCGGCCATCGCCATGGCCAGGTTGTTCTTCGCCAGTGACGAAGCGGGCGCAAGCGCAACGGCCCGGCGGAACTCGGCGGTAGAGTCCGGGGCGCGGCCCTGCAGCAGCAGGTTGTAGCCGAGGTTGTTGTGGAACGCGTCGGAGGAGTCGCGGAGCCGGAGCGATTCGCGGTGGCTCACTTCCCCGCCCTTGTAATCGCGGGCTTCGTCCTGCAGGATGCCGAGCCAGCTCCAGGCGTCAGCCGACGCGGCTGGTCTGGCGGAGACGAACTGCTGCAGTCCGGCACGGGCGGCCACGCCCTGCCCCAGCGAATCGAGCGAACGGGCCAGTCCCACTGCGACCTCGGCGTTATCGGGGAAGCGGGTTGCGGCCATCCGGTAGTGCTCCAGCGCGACGTCGGGGAAGTTGTGCTCCTTATAATTCTTCGCGAGGGCGAGGCGGGCGGCCACGTCGTCCGGATTCTTCGCCAGCGCGTCGCGCCAGGCCCGAACGCGCAGATCGCCCTCGCCGGCGTCGACGGCGTTCCTGATCTGCCGGGCGAAGGTATCGCGGGATGCCGACGGAGCGGCCATAACGGCCTCCATCTGCCTCGTCTTAGGGATCTTCGCCGCTTTCGGGGTCTTCGGCGCGCGGCGGGTGGACGGGGTGGCGGCCGACCGCGACGACCGATCCTGCACGGTTCGGGCACAGGAACTGGATGCCAGCGAGGCCAGCAACAGCGCGGCCCCTGCCAAAGCGCCCGGAACAGCAATTGGATTTCGGCTCGTCATCGCTCGAACTCGAGTTGGTCGCCTTTCTGAGTTCCCGTCAGCTCCAGAGTGCCGGCTGGCAGCTCCAGCACCGAATGGGCCCACAGACACAGGGCGATCCCTCTCTTGCCCATATCCTTTCTGATCTTCAGTACCAGCTTCTTCTTATTCAGGAAGACAACGTCGATGGGGAACTTCATCCCCCATGTGTGCACGCCTTCGCAGGGAGCGATCCACAAGCCTTCGCCCGCGGGCAGGCTGGTGTGCTTCAACAGCCCTGTCCGTCGCTTTGCGCTGGTATCCGCCACCCCGACAGCGTGGCCGAGCAGAACTTCCCTGGTAACGTTTCGAACGCGCAAAGAGATCCACCTGCAAGTTGTGGGCAGACTTCACGTGTCGCCCAACAGTTCATTTCCCGTTAAGTGAGGTAAACACGCAGACGGGCTATTTGTTGCGGGCCGGAGTGCAACTTCTCTAACGGGGAGGGGTTTATTCTATTTCATTGAGGAGAACTGTGCGATCTTTTGTCTTTTCTCTACGTTGGCCTGTTGCGCTGACGTTAGCCCTGGTTATTCACACCGCTGTACTTGCCCAGTCCGGACCCTCGTTCGGCGACGTCGTCTCCCTCGGCTACACGCCGTCGGACGTGGCACTGGATGAGGCTCGGGGCCGGGTCTACATTGTGAACTCGAATGCCAATCGCCTTGAGGTGTATGACTACCAGTCCAACCGGCTGGCGGGCAGCATCACGGTGGGGACCTACCCGGTCAGCGCCGCGTTGTCGATGGACGGCTCCTCTTTGTACGTCACCAATCGCGAATCTTCCAGCCTGAGCGTGATCGATCTGGAGCGGTTCGCGGTGCGTGAGGTGGTGAGTCTCCCGGCGCGTCCGGAAGGTGTGGCCTCCGGTGTCGACGGACGGGTGCTGATTACGACGCAGGGAACCGGCACCAACAACGCCCTCAACACGCTCCTGCTTTACGATCGCAACCAGAGCGCCGGGCAGCAGATTCTCTCGCTGCCGACTCCGCAGTCGATTTCGACGCCGACGCCTCTGAATCAGGTGTTTGTCGGCCGTCCCGCCGTGGCCTTCCCGGGCCGCCTGCTGCGGACCCCCGACGGGCAGTTCATTATTGGTATGGTCGCCATCAACCAGACGGCGAATGGCGCGCAGACCACCATGTTCGTGTTCGAGACGGCCTCGGGCGTGGTGCTGAAGAGCCGCACCGTCACGGGTCAGTCTTCGGTATTGTCGATCTCGCCGGACGGATCGCGCTTTATGGCCGGCTCCACCTTGTATGACGCGGCGTCGCTGGCGGTAATCGGCCAGATGAACACGTCGAACCTGCCGTTCTTCATTCAGGTTCTCAACAACGGCGTCACGGGCAACAACCCCAACTTCAACATCCAGTTCAATTACGGCGGCAGCGCGTTCTCACCCGACGGCACCACCGTCTACAGCGCCTTCAACACGGCCGGCGCCAACCTTCGTCCCAGTGCCAATGTTTTGTACCTTGGTAGTCCAACGCATCTTGGCGTCAGGCTGGGACTACGGCTTCCACAAAGCATTCTGGGCAAGATGCTGGTTACCAGCGACGGAGCTCGCCTGTTCGCGACGTCGGAGTCCGGGCTGATGGCATTCCCGATGGACAAGCTGTACGAGTTCCCGATTCTGCAGCCCGACACCACGCAGGTGTTCATGGCGCTGGACGAGTGCAACAAGGGTCTCTCACGGGCACAGGTGAAGGTCAGCAATCTGGGTAAGGGCAAGGTCACGTTCAGCGTTCCGAACGTGACGTCGGCGGTGGTTTCGGAAGTCACCACGGGTCTGGCGCCCTCGACAATCACGTTTACGATGGAGCCCGGACGCAGCGGCGTGGTTCGGCAGCCTGGGACGAACTTGTGGACTGGTTCGGGGTCAGGCGGCGGTACACCGATCAACGTGATTCTGGCCTCGAACGAAGCCATCAACTTCCCGAACACCATTCGTCTGTATCAGAACTACCGGCAGTCGGACCAGCGCGGCATCATCTATCCGCGGCCCGTCTCCTGGAACAATGGCCAGGGTCTGCAGGAGCTGATCCTCGATGAGAAGCGCGAGCGGGTGTACATCACCAACTCGGGCTACAACCGGCTGGAAGTCTTCGATACGCGGCGCCTGAAGTTTCTGGATCCGGTGGAAGTGGGCCAGCTTCCCTACGCCATGGCCATGTCGCTGGACGGTGGGACCCTGTATGTCGGCAACCGCGGCGGCGAGTCGATTGCGACCCTGGATCTGGACACGCTGACGGTCAGCGGCAAGATCGATTTTCCACCGATTCCGCGGGCCGGCAACCAGGGCTCGATTCAGCCGGTTGCGATGGCGATGGGCCTGAACGGCCTGCAGTTCATGATGTCGAATGGCAGTTTCTGGAGGGTGGTCGGCAACACGGCGACTCCGCGCGCGGCGAATACGGTAACGCCGAACACCATCGGCGGCCCACAGTACATGATCGCGACCCCGGACGGGTACAACATCATGACGCTGGCCGGCAACGGCATCGGCTACCTGTACGACTCGCTCAACGATGCGTACATCAACGCCCGGCAGATTTACGACAACACGCCGCAGAGCTATTTCGGCGCGCTGTCGGCGAGCAAGGGTTTCTACGTGGTCAGCGGGCTGGTTCTGAACTCGTCGCTGGCACTGATCGGAGGCTCGGAACGCCCAGGCGCGACGCAGTTCCAGTTCCCGACGCAGCCAGGTCAGCCGATCCAGCAAATTACCGTCAGCGCGGGTCAGCGCAATGTGGCGATGTCGTACCCGCTGGATGAGAACCGGTTCATCCGGCTCACCACACCGGTGCGCCAGAACACGACCGCGGCGACTCGCGATGACGTTCGTCCCACGTTTGAACTGGTCGATATCCGGTCGGGCGCTGAGACGGTGGTCGGGATTGCTCCGGAGAACCCGGCGCAGAGCGTGTTTGGTGCGAATCGCGTCAACGTGCCGTCTCGGCAGATGGCCATCGACAGCCGGGGTATCGCCTATACGATCACGCTGTCGGGGTTGAGCGTGGTGCAGTTGTCCACCACCAGCACGCCGAACCGTCCGGCGATCACGTCCGGTGTTCGCGGCATTGTGAACTCCAACGACGGAACACCGAATATTCGCCCGGGCTCTTTCATTACGGTCAACGGGACCAATCTGGCGCTGCCGGCATCGGCCGACACGATCCCGCTGCCGACCCTGCTGGGCGGCACCTGCGTCACGTTCAACGACGTGGCGATTCCGCTGTTCCAGACCGCCACCGGCCAGATCACCGGCCAGATTCCCGAAGCTGTCCGGCCGGGTCTGAATGTGGTTCAGGTGCGCTCACTGGCGTCCGCGCAATCGAGCGATCCGGTTGTGGTTACTGTGCAGCGTAACCAGTAGCCTTCTTCGAAACAATCTCCCGCACGGCGTCGACCGCTTCCATGCACTGGGCAGCGGTCACGTCGTAGTGCGTGACCATGCGGATTGAGGTCGGCCCGAAGCTGTTGGCGATGATGGCGCGTGCGCGGAGCTCGGCACTGAGGTCGTGGCTGGTCATGCCGGTGCCCGCGATGTCGAAGATCACGATGTTGGTCTGCACGGGGATGACCGTAATCCCTTCGATGGCCGCAAGCGATTCGCCGATGCTGCGGGCATTGTCGTGGTCCTCCTGGAGTCGCAGCGGCATCTGTTCGAGCGCGATGAGCCCCGCAGAGGCGAGGATGCCCGCCTGCCGCATGCCGCCACCGAGGCGCTTCCGCAGCAGTCGGCCGCTGTCCATCTGCTGACGCGAGCCGGCCAACATCGACCCTGCGGGCGCGCCGAGCCCCTTCGAAAGGCAGAACATGACCGTGTCGGCATACTGAGCGATCTCGCGGACCGGGACGCCGAGGTACGTGGCGGCGTGGAACACCCGGGCTCCATCCATATGGACCGGCAGTCCCAGCGCAGCCGCACCCTCGGCGATGCCGCGCAGGACGTCGAGCCCGTAGACCGTGCCGCCGGAAAGATTGTTGGTCTGCTCCACTTCGATCAGTCCGGTGGGTGCGGCGTGCGGTCCCAGTGGCCGGATCTCGGGCCGGATGGTTTCCCAGGTCAGGATGCCGTCGCGCGTGGCGATCGGGCGGGCGACGCAGCCGGCGAACCAGGCCATCATAGACAGCTCGTAGTTCAGGATGTGGCAGCGCGATTCGCAGATCACTTCCTGCCCATGCTGCGTGTGCAGCTTGATGGCGATGGTGTTGCCCATGGTGCCGGTAGGGAGGAAGAGCGCGGCTTGCTTGCCCATTACCTCGGCGGCACGTTCTTCGAGGCGGTTGACTGTCGGATCCTCTCCATACACGTCGTCTCCGACCTCGGCGGTATACATCGCCTCACGCATGGCGGGGGTCGGACGGGTGACGGTGTCGCTTCGCAGATCGATCAAGTGAACTGGGCTCCTGACTTCAAGGTAGCCGACCCGCCAGGCTTGCCTGAATAGCAGACGTTTCGCTGATCGAAACCACCTTGACTCCGAGATCGAGACCTTGATGTAATGGCCGCAACTCATGTGAGTTAGTCAGCAAGTGCGCTTCTAAGCGCGAGTGGATCCCACGCACGCGCACGCCCGGACTGGGCGGTGGTCGCCTTGGCCCGCTTGCAGGATTGCCGAATCACTTGTATGGACTCCGTGGCGGTCGCGGTAAGTTGTTCCTATCCACATGAGCGACGCAAAGCTGAGAATTGGTATCGCGGGATCGGGTTTCGCGGCAAAGTTCCATTACAAGAATCTGCGGGGGCTGCCGGTGGTGGCCACCGGCGTTACCAGTCCGCGACAAGCTTCGCGAGAGGCGTTTGAGCGGGAGTTTGGGGTTCCGGCTTTTGCGACGGTGGAAGAGATGCTGCCGCACATCGACGTGCTGGACGTCTGTTCCCCGCCCTCTTCCCACGCGCCGCTGATTCGCGCGGCGGCGGCGGCGGGCAAGCATGTGATTGTGGAGAAGCCGTTCCATGGATTCTTCGGTTCGCCGGAGCAGTATCGGAAAGAAGAAATGCTGGCGGCTGTGACGGCGGAATTGCGGGAATTGCGGGACGAAGTGAAAGCGGCGGGGATTATTCTCGGGTACGCGGAGAATTATATTTATGCCCCGTCGGTGCAGCGGGAGCGGCAGATCATTGAGGCGTCGAAGGCGCAGATCCTTCGCATGACGGCGGAGGAATCGCACTCTGGGTCGCATTCGCCCGTGTACGGCGTGTGGAGCGAATCGGGCGGCGGGTCGCTGATCGGCAAGGGGTGCCATCCGCTGGGCGGGGTGCTGTATCTGAAGCGCAAAGAGGGCATGGCCCGGTATGGGCGGGCGATTCGGCCAGCTGCGGTGACGTGCCGCACGCACTCGATCACGAAGCTGCCGGCGTTTGAGGACCGTGGCTATCTGCGGAACCACTATCAGGACGGCGAGGATTACGCCTTTCTGCACGTGGTGTTCGAGGACGGCACGGTGGCTGACATCATGACGAGTGAACTGGTGCTGGGTGGCGTCTACGATTTTGTAGACGTATTTGCGAATAATCACCGGACTCGCTGCCACATTCAGCCGGTGCACGTGGTGGATTTGTACAGCCCGAATAAGAAGGAATTCGAGGGGATGGATCTGGTGGAGAAGATCAGTTCCAACGAGGGGTGGATTCCGGCGTATCCGGAGTTTGGCTGGAGCAACGGACAATTGCATGAAATGCACGATTTTGTCGCATGCATGCGCGAAGGAAGGCAGCCGGAGTGCGACCTGGACCTGGCCATCGACACGACTCTGGCGATCTACGCGGGGTATGTCTCGGCGGACCGTAAGGGCGCCGAGGTGGAGGTTCCGCTGCTGTAGGGACCCGGGATATGATGTTTGTTTTCACGGAAGGGACATCATGAACCGCAGAGATTTCGTTCGGCAGACAGCGGCACTTGGCGCTGGCGCAGCGTGGCTGCCGGCGAGCCAGGCAGGGGGCCAGAAGCCCAACATCGTAATCATCTTCCTGGACGATTCCGGGTACGCTGATTTTCGGCCGTTTGGGAAGACGCCTTATGCCACGCCGAACGTGGAGAGACTGGCCTCGCAAGGCTGCCAGTTCCGCAATTTCTACGTGCCTCAGGCCATCTGTTCGGCGTCTCGATCCGCGCTGATGACGGGGTGCTATCCGGGCAGGACGAAGGTATTCGGAGCACATCCGCCGGGTGCTCGAGGTCTTGATCCGGGCTTTGCCACGATGGGTGAAGTTTGCAGGGCGGCGGGGTATCGAACGGCTGTGTTCGGTAAGTGGCACCTGGGTGACCAGCCGGAGACGCGTCCTCCGGCCCGTGGCTTCGACGAGTCCTGCGGGCTGATGTATTCGAACGATATGTGGGAGTTCCACCCGGAGAATCCCGGTAACTACAAGGCTCCGCTGCAGTTTTGGGAGAACGGGAAGGTCAAGGTGGAGCGGATGACGGCGAAGGAGCAGCCGATGCTCACCACCTGGTATACCGAGCACGCGGTCGACTTCATCCGCCGGAACAAATCGAACCCATTTCTGCTGTACGTGCCGCACTCGATGCCGCACGTCCCCATCTTCCGGAGCGAGAAGTTTGCGGGTAAGTCCGGAGCCGGAGTGTATGGCGACGTGATGATGGAGCTCGACTGGTCGGTCGGGGAGATCCTGAAGACGCTGAAGGAGACGGGCCTCGAAGACAACACGCTGGTAATCATGACGTCGGACAACGGCCCGTGGACATCCTACGGGAACCACGCGGGTAGCACTCCGTTCCGCGAGGCCAAGGGCACGGGCTTCGACGGCGGGACGCGCAGCGCGTGCATAATGCGCTACCCCGGCAAGATCAAAGCGGGCGGCGTGTCGAAGCGGACGATGTGCACGATTGACGTTCTGCCTACGGTGGCGCGGCTGGCGGGAGCGAAGCTTCCGACGAACGGGATCGACGGGATGGATGTGTGGGATCTGATTGTCGACAAACCAGGGGCGCAGAATCCTCACAAGTATTATGCGTTTTCCACCGGGCAGGTGTTTGAGGGTGTGATCAGCGGCGACGGGCGCTGGAAGCTGCACCTTCCGCATGCCTACCGTACGCTGGAGGCTCCGGGCAACGATGGCAAAGCTGGCAAGTTCCGTCAGGCCAGGATCGAGCTTTCGCTGTTCGACATGGAAGCAGACCCGTTCGAGAAGGACAACGTGATTGGCAAGTTTCCGGAGGTCGCCCAACGGTTGCAGCAGTTCGCCGAAGAGCACCGGCTGCAGTTCTACACGACGCCTTAGTATGGTCGAAATGGAGTTAGCGATTTGATTCGACTGGCCGTAGTTTGTCTTGGTGTGGTGGTGCTGGGACAGGTCCTGGTGGCGCAGCCTCAACTGACGCCGGTGTTTGGCAAACGATGCGCGGCGTGTCATGGGGACGACGCTCGCGGGTCGGCTCAGGGGCCGGGGCTCGCGATGAATCCGCGGGTGGCGGCGCAGTCGCCGGACCAGCTGAGGGCGTATCTGGAGCGAGGCAACGTGGGTGCCGGAATGCCCGCGTTCGGCGACCTTCCGGCGGCGGATCTGGTGGCGCTGGCTCGCTACCTCAAGCGGATCAATAACGACACGATTGTGGGGCCAGTGACGACGGTAGAGCCAAAGCGCAAGATCGGCTGGGGCGAGCCGCAGCCGGGCGACTGGATGACGTACAACGGGAACGATTCGGGCAACCGGTTCAGTCCGCTGAAGCAGATTACCACCGCGAATGTCGCGTCGCTGAAACTGAAGTGGGTCTTTCCGATCTCGCATTTCGGTCTGGAAATGACGCCGCTGGCCGCCGATGGCGTGTTGTACATCACTGGACCGAACCAGGTGTTCGCCCTCGATGCGCTGACGGGCGGCGCCATCTGGCATTACTCTCGCGCGGGGTCGCCGGGGCTGACGGGCGACGCGAGGCTTGGGACGAATCGAGGTGTCGCGATTCTGCGGGACAAGGTGTTTTTCGTCACGGACAACGCGCACCTGCTGGCGCTCGACCGGTCGACCGGGCGGCTGGTGTGGGAGACGAAGCTTGTGCCGGCGGAGAACGAGAAGCAGCCGTACGGCGGGACCGTGGCGCCGATGATCGTGAATGACACGGTGGTGGCTGGCGTGGCGGGTGG